>ERZ808046.859-NODE-859-length-18193-cov-3.423990_pt1 | contig 18193 bp, 18 predicted proteins | sample MGYA00380196_ERZ808046 | MGnify/ENA primary metagenome ERZ808046 (study PRJEB31490, sample SAMN06133421) | mouse gut metagenome | isolation source: Z6_2 | host: mice | place: China: Chengdu | collected 2015-05 ...
GTGTGCATCACGCCGTCGATGTCCAGCGCGTCGTCAAAGGCCTTGGCGGCGGTGACGGCGTCCTGGCCGATCATGGCGTCCACTACCAGCAGAATCTCGGTGGGGGTTACCGCCTCCTTGATGTGCCGCAGCTCGTCCATGAGGGTCTCATCCACATGGAGCCGGCCGGCGGTATCCAGGAAAACCATGTCGTTGCCGTGGCGGCGGGCGTGCTCCACAGCGGCCTTGGCGATATCCACCGGATCAATCTGCCCCATTTGGAACACCGGAATGCCGAGCTGCTCACCCACTACCTCCAGCTGCTTGATGGCGGCGGGCCGGTACACGTCGCAGGCGCACAAGAGAGGCCGCTTGCCCTGCCTTTTCATCAGGCCGGCCAGCTTCGCGCCGTTGGTGGTCTTGCCCGCGCCCTGTAGGCCCACCAGCATGACGACAGTGGGAGGAGCGGAGGAAATGGCCAGCTTGCTGTCGCCGCCCCCCATGAGGGAGGTGAGCTCCTCGTTGACAATCTTCACGATCATCTGGGCGGGGGTGAGGGATTCCATCACGTCCTGACCGACGGCCCGCTCTGTCACCGAGGCCACAAAGCTCTTGACCACTTTGAAGTTGACGTCCGCCTCCAATAGGGCCATCTTGATTTCCTTCATGGCCTCCTTCACGTCTGCTTCGGAGAGACGACCCTTCCCGCGCAGACGCTTAAAGGTGGCGGACAATTTTTCGGTTAAGCTTTCAAATGCCATAGAAGTTACTCCTGATTCAGCTTGGCCACGTTGCTTTTGATTTCCCGCGCCAGTGCGTCCAGCATGGCGTCGTCATAAATGCGCGCGTCCACCGCCTGAAGAAGCCGGTCCGCCGCCGCATCGATGGCGTTAATGGCGGCCCGGGACTGATGAAAGCGGCGGATGATGTGGGTTTTGTCCTCAACTTCGGTCATAGCGGCCTCTGCGCGGACAATCACATCCCGCACACCCTGCCGGGAAATGCCGTAATTCTCGGCGATCTCCGCCAGGGAAAGGTCCTCGTTATAATAGAGGTCATAAAATTCCCGCTGGCGCTCTGTCAAAAGATCGCCGTAAAAATCGAACAGCATGGCCATCCGATAAGCCTGGTTCTTCATGGGAATTCACCTCCGCCAAGTGGATGCAGTGTAAAGTTTATTGACTTTACAAAGCATTGATACTATACCATACAATGTAGGATAAGTCAAGCCGCGGCCCGTATTTTCTGCTGACAAAATTTTTTGAAATCTTTTCAGGTTTTGCGAAAAAAAACTTGACAAAATCCTATGTTCTGATATAATAGCACTCGGTCCATTTGAGGACAGAGATGGATACAGCGGATTAGTGTAATGGTAGCACACCAGACTCTGACTCTGTTTGTGAGGGTTCGAATCCTTCATCCGCTGCCAGAGAAAAAGCCTTGAGCCTGTTGCGGTTCAAGGCTTTTTGCTGTCTTTACGAGTGCGTTTCTTCAGATGAGTTGACGCCGCCTGCTGCGTGGAGTCTATCCTGGCGGCGGGGGAGGCGGGGGAAGGGTGAGCGGCAAAAAGTGTCCGACACGGCGGGGCAAGCTCCAACGGTGAGCTTCTACCGTTAGGAACCGATTGCCTGGAGGCTGCGGCCTCCTAATTTGTAGAAGCGGCGGGGTGCTGTGTTTTGCTTGACTTTTTTCTTAGGTTGATGGTACACTAACGCAAAAGGATAGGAATGGTCGGGATTTGACGCGATTGAGTTCGGAAGGAGGTTAGGGATGCTTCAGCTTGTGCTTTATCTGCTGGTCAGCTTTCTGGCGTCTGTGGCCGGCGCTATTTGTGGAATCGGCGGCGGGGTGATTATCAAACCTGTTTTGGACGTTTGCGCGTTTGACAGCGTATCTACCATCAGCTTCCTGTCTGGGCTGACGGTTCTTTCCATGAGCCTGTACTCAGTGGTTCGGAATACAGTGTCAGGCGGCAGCCAAATCGATGTCAAAACCGGGACGCCGCTGGCGATTGGCGCGGCGGCGGGGGGAGTTGTCGGAAAGCAGCTGTTCAGCGTGATAAAAGGGCTGTTTGCGGACTCCAACACCGTGGGGGCGGTGCAAGCAGCCTGCCTGGCGGTGGTCACTCTCGGCACTCTGCTGTATACCATATTTAAGGACCGTATCAGCCCCCGTCGGGTGGAGGGCACGGGAGGGTGCCTGTGCATTGGTTTTGTCCTTGGGATTATGTCCAGCTTTTTGGGTATTGGCGGCGGGCCGATCAATTTGGTGGTGCTGTTCTTCTTTTTTGGGATGGATACAAAGACCGCCGCACAAAATAGTCTGTACATCATTCTGTTCAGTCAGATAGCAAGCTTAGCGACAACGCTGTTGACGCACAGCGTGCCGGAGTTTGAATGGGGCGCTCTGCTTCTCATGGTCTGCGGCGGGATCGGCGGCGGAATGGCGGGCCGTTCAGTGAACAAAAGAATCAGTGGTGAGGCGGTGGATCAGTTATTTATGGTTCTGATGGCCATCATCATTTTTATCAGCGTATACAATACGGTTCGCTATTCGGTGGGATAGTTGAACAAGGTGAACCGGCAGGAACCCGAAATTTTCACGCGCCATGCCTGAAAAGGGCTGTAGGCGAAATCCTTAGAACATTTTGATAATGGAGGCTGTTGTGATGGGTTTGGAAACGAACAAGTTGCCGGAGGTTGGCGCAAAAGCGCCGGAGTTTACCCTGCCGGATTCGGAGGGGAAGCTTGTGTCCCTGGCAAGCTTCGCGGGAAAAAAGGTGGTGCTGTATTTCTATCCTCGGGACAATACGCCGGGCTGCACCAGGCAGGCCTGCGCGTTTGCTGAGGCGTTTGAGGAGTTTCAACAGATGGATGCAGTGATCATCGGGATCAGCAAGGATTCCACAGCTTCCCACAAAAGGTTTGCGGAGAAATACAGCCTGCCCTTCGTTCTACTATCCGACCCGGAGCTCACAGCCATTCAAGCCTATGGCGTGTGGCAGGAGAAAAAGCTGTATGGCAAGGTGAGCATGGGGGTGGTGCGCTCTACCTTTATTGTGGATGAGAAGGGCGTCATTGAGAAGGTTATCCCCAAGGTGAAGCCGGATACCACTGCGGCGGAAGTTCTGGATTATCTCAAAGGGGCTGAATGAATACACCCGAGTGTCTGTGGCCAGCCGCAGGCGCTCGTTATTTTTCAGATGAGATTCTGCAAGCACCAAAAATACAGAAACGCCAACAAAAAATCCTCTGATTCCCTGGGAAATCAGAGGATTTTTTGCTGCTGTGCGGATTTGAACCGATCACCTTCGGGGTGTGAGCTGCGGTCAGCGATTCCCCAGCGCCTTGAGTGCCTTCAGAGTCCCCTCCAGGTTTTCCTTGTGCCAGTTCTTGAAGCTGCCGGCATACAGGACTGCGAAATGGCCGGAAGACCGCAGGCCGCTCAGCGCTGCTTGCTGGGTAGTTAAGCGGATGGTGTCCGTCCCGGTACGAATGGTGATAACGGTATTGAACATATCATCCTCCAGCTCCACCGACTGGATGTCCCCATAGGGAAGGACCAAGGACACGTCTTTGCGCAGGTTGTGCCATATGGTGTTGAAGGGGAGCAGGACGATCTCGTGTTCACACATCTGGAGAACATAAAATTCCGAGTTAAAAAACGCCGCAAACTGTTCGCTCAGGTTTTCCGGGGCATATTTGACGATGATGCAGCGGTCCTCCAGGGGATCATAACCTGCCTCCTGGACGAATTTCTGGACTTCTCTTGACATGGTATATACCTCCAAATCGTTCTCGCTCAAGTTTGGCGCAGGCAGGCGGGAGCCCTTCATGTTCTGCTGTATGTTCCGGATTTGTTCAGCTGATGGGGGTGACGATGGGCTTGCCGTCCGTGTTCACCAGCACGGTCATCCCCGTGCCGCTTGCCTTATTGTGAGAGCCCAGCACATAATTCACGCCGGTTTCCGTATCGACGACGACTTTCATCACATTGATGATGCCTTGGTTATAGACCTCCACAAAGCGCTCCTTTGCCATTGCGTTTCCCTCCTTTCTCATCCCGCCTGTCTGCGAAAGGAAACATACCACGCTCCCGGCCCGCTGTGGGCCGGATTTCCTGAACGGACAAAATTTTTCCTGAACGGCAAAAAGAAGCTGGGAAGAACCTCACAGGTTCCCTCCCAGCTTCTTTTTCAGCTCCGCCTTCCCGGCCCGGGACAGCAGGCACGTCCGTCCTCCCACCCGAGCCTTATGTTCCTTCCAGTCCACGGTCTCAATTTTATCCCACGCCGCCAGATAGGCCCGATGGACCCGGACAAAACGCCCATCCAGCTCCGCTTCCAGCTCATTCAAGCTGCCCACGAAGTCCAGGCGGCTGTCCGCCGTGTGGAGGAACACGTGGTGGGCCTTGGGGGCGGTCTCGAAAAACAGGATGTCGGCCAGGGGGATATGGCGGGTTTCGCCCCCGGCCCGCAGGGAGAACACCTCCGCGGGGTCCCGACGCTCGTCGATCAGCCGGGCGTGGACCCCCTCCAGGCACCGGGCGGCGGCAGATCCGGTTTGCTCCCCCTCCTTCACGATGTAGTCGAACGCCTCCAGGTGGTATTGGAAGGTTTTCCAGGCCAGATCTCCATAGCTTGTGATGTAGATCAGCGTGCCGTGGGGGTCCCGCCGGCGCAGCTCCCGGCCCAGGGTGAAGCCGTCCCATTCCCCGTCCCTCAAGTCCACGTCCAGGAAGTAGACGCTGCGGCTCCCGTCCCGGGCGGCGGCCAGCAGCTCCCCGGCGGAGGAGGCGGCGCAGGCCACCTCCATGTCATAGTTCTCGATGAAAATTTTCCACTCCAGGGCGGTCTTGAGCTGGTGGAGGACGGCCTCCTCGTCGTCGCACAGATAAATTCCGATCATGGCCTTCCCTCCACCGTCAGCTCCTGCACAAACACGCCCTCCGCCCAGCTGGTGGAGGCCGATGCATTGGGGCAGCCCTCCACAATCCGTCGGTAGCCGCTCAGGCCCAGCCCCCGGCCCTCCCCCTTAGTGGAGAAGCCCTCCGCCCAAATTTTCTCGGGGTCAACCGTCCCGGCATAGGGGTTGGCCAAGCGCAGGAACAGCCCCTCCCCCTGGGCCAGCAGCACAATCTCCACCCACGGCGACTGAGTCTCCAGTGCTCCCTCCACGGCGTTGTCCAGCAGGATGCCCAGGCAGCGGGTGAAGTCCCACACGTCCATCCCAACCCCCTCCACGGGGTAGAGCACCTCCAGGCGGCAGTCCACCCCCTGTGCCCCCATGGCCGCCAGCTTGGACAGCAGCAGGCTTCTCACCTGGGGTACGCGCACATTGCCCAGCTGGGTGGTCGCCCGGATCTTCTCCCCGATGCGCCGGTCAAAGCCCGCGTCCAGCTGGGCCAGGGAGTCCAGCAGGGCGTCCGCCTCTCCCGCGCCCGCCTGCTCCGACAGCCCGGCCAGCAGGTTTTTGTAGTCGTGGCGGAAGGAGCGCACCTCCCGGCGGATGTCCTCCAAATCCCGCTCGTAGAGCTGCTGCTGGGCGATGACGTCCCGCTGGGCCTCCACCTTCCGGGTGGCGTCCATCCGCTGGGCCAGGTAAATGACCAGCCCCACTGCCAGCCCCGCCATCACCAGCACAAGCACATAGTAGGGAGCCAGATATTCCGGCTGGATCCCCTCCTGCAAAAGGGAGAATGCCTCCATAGCCGCCTCCAGGGCAAAGAAGAACAGGGCCATGCGGCGCTGGACGGAGCCATCCTCCAGCAGAAGGCGGAACCAGCGCCCGAAGCGGAGCCGGTGCAGCAGCACGGCGGAGACCAGCGCCACAGCCCCATAGATGGCGATCAACGCCGTGTACGGGATCCCGCTGTCCAGAAGCAATATCTGGGCCAGGCCGGACGCGGCTACCTGGAACATACCCGCCATGCACGCGGCGGCAAAGGCGTGCCAGAACCCGGTCCGCCACGCCCACCGGATCCACAGGGTGCACATCAGCAGGATGGCACAGGAGAACGTACAGTAGCGGGCCACATAGTGGTCGGGAAAGCGCGCATACAAAGCCGCATCCAGCAGGGTGGCCAGTAGCGGGGAGAGCAGCAGGGCGGGCAGCTTTCTCACCACCCGCCGACCCCGCATTCCCATGATCACAAACAGGTAGACCACCAGGACGGCGTGGGAGATCAGGGAAACTGTAAATTGAAACAGATAATCCTCCAGTGTGAGCATGGCGGTTCCCTCCTTGCGTGAAATCTGACCGAAATAATATAGCATATTGAGGGGTGGTTTGTCCATGTCCGGATGGCATATTGAAGGTGGAGTTTATCCTTGGTGCTTGATTTGCAGATGTTCTCCGGCTGCTATTGAACGATACGCTGGTGGAATACATCGTTATAATGCTTCATATGGACTACGCTCGCGCCAAGAAACTGACGGATGGGCATTGCGGCAAGCCCTTGGACGATATGGTATTGGGTGGGCATATCCTGCCAGCTTGGGAGGCGCCAGGTAAGGCTGCCGGCGCACCAGGACCGCTCCGGCGACGGGAGGGATGCAGCCGCTGGCGGGGGAGGAAACTCTTTGGGCGTCAGTGTTACATAGGCTGTATCCGCCGAGCAGAAGTTTTCCCCGGTGCGGGGAATGTATTTATAATGCATCAGCCCCTCATTTTCCGGGTCCAGTAAAATGGATCGGAGTTTCTCCGGGTCCTCCGGCGGAGCTGCGGTGTCAAACCGCAGCTCCAGGAACCGGAAGCCCCAGGAAAAAAGAGAGGCGGACATCGTGCCGTGAAAGGCACGCATATCCTCGATTTCTGCGAAGACCTTGGAGTAGCCCAGCTGTTCCCGTCCACACAGGATGGGGTCGGCGTGGTTTTCCCAAATCGCAAGCTGATACTGGCCGCGGATGGTTTCCTCACGGCCATGGTAGGTTACAGGCACATGGAATGCGACCACATTATAGCCTCGACCCGCCAGCCAGGGCAGGTTTCGGTGCATTTTGTGGGTGACAGTGACATAGGGGCGGCGCAGGGCAAAGCCCTCCGGCAGATAGCGCTCCACTGCTGCCGGGTCGGTTTCGTATACCAAGATGTGCTGAGTGCTCTCCTGGGGACCGTCTGCGGTAAACCGCCGTCCGTCCGGGCCCTGCCTTGGTCCGCAGCAGGGCCCGAAATGGACCGGCATTTGGTACATTCGACCTTCCTCAAATTGAAACAATGCCGCGCACCCCTTACAGATCCATTTCCAGCAGGGCGGAGCTGAGGGCCTTGCCGTGCTTGTCCATGGCCAGGCTGCGCAGTACGCCCCCACCCAGGGACTGCTCCATCACAAAATTCAGTGCGCAGATTCCATCGACTTCATAGCGGGTGACAGCGCCATGACAAATTTCGGAGAAATACTCCTTCACCCGCTGAGCCGTGACTTTTTCCTTCAGCATGGGATAGTCCGCCTCATTCCAGGGAATGAGGGAGATGTTGGACACGTCTCCCTTATCGCCGGTGCGGGAGTGACAAATTTCTTTTAGCTTCATAAAAACCTCCATGCGCCGTTAGGCGTTTGATTGATGGATGGGAATCAGAGCTCCGTATAAAACACCTGGGGCTGCACCGCATCCCGTGGTACGAAAAAGGAGAATACCGAGATGATCTCCGAGATGTGCATGGTGGCCCCTCCGCCGCCCGCAGGTCCGTTGGTGTAGATGGAGTCCCACTCGTTGGACACCTTAACGGCGTTTTCCCTGTCATCGGTGCGCACCGCCACGTGGAGACGGACCTCACCCCAGCGCCCGTCGCTGAGCTGCCGGGCCAGCTTATCCCGGTAGAGGGAGTTGTAGCCGATGTAGTCCACCCGTGTCTCGCTGTACGCGATCCCCAACCGATCCAGCCTCTTGAGGAACACCTCTCCCGCCAGCCTGGCCCGTTCCAGGGCATTGCAGCCACCGTAGCTGATCTCGCAGTCGGTGATGAAGGAATCCCGGTAACACACGTTGACCTTCAGCCTTTCCGTCAGACCGCGGCTGACGGCGCCCCATGCGGACACCTGATCTTTCCCTTCCTGAGTGAAGCGCACCCCGGTAAAATCCGCAATGCAGTCGGGGGTGAGATAGGCAGCCGGGTTATGAATCTCGTAAAGCATCTGTTCCTTGCAGGCAGCTACATTCACCAGGCCGCCGGTACCCTCCACCTTGGTGAGAATGAAACGACCGGTTTCGTCGAATTCTACCAGGGGGAAGCCCAGGTTGTCCAGCTCCGGCACCTCTTTATAGCCGGGGTCGGCGTAGTAGCCGCCAGTCACCTGGCCGCCGCACTCCAACAGATGCCCGGCCAGTACGCACTGGCCCAGCTGCTCTGGATGATTCAGCGACCAGCCGTACTCGTAGCATAAGGGGGCCAGGGTGAGGGTGGGATCGGACACCCGGCCGGTGATCACCACGTCCGCGCCGTTGCGCAGCGCCTCAATAATGCCTTCCGCCCCCATATAGGCATTGGCGGATACGATTTGAGCTGTCCACTGATCCACTGTGCTCTCAAACTCCAAAATGGGCTCTTGCCCGTATTGGGACAGCGCCTCATATACGCTGTCTCCAGTGACAGCGGCAAATTTCAGGCCGGTGATACCCTGCTTCCGTGCAATTTCCACAGCTCTGGCCACGGCCGCCTGGGGATTTACCGCCCCCATATTGGTGATGATCTTAACGCCGTGTTCCTTGGCCGGCTTGAGAACTTGGGATAGACGGTAATCCAGCAGACGACTGTAGCCCTTAGTGGGATCCTTCAGCATTTCCTGCCGGGCCAGGCCTATGGTGCGTTCTGCCAGGCACTCAAAAATGATGTAGTCCAGATTTCCCTGCTCAATCAGAGTGACGGCGGGGTCGACGCGGTCGCCGGCGAAGCCGGCGCCGCCTCCAATGCGAATTTTTTTTATCATATTCAAAATCACTACCTTTTGGTGGCCCACTTGTCATAGAATCAGCCCAAACACAGTAAACAGGACCAGCAGAACGATGGAAAGGGGCCACACGAATTTGATGGTATAGCGCTGATGCTCGCCCAGGTCCAGGTCACACATACCGGTCATAAGCAGAGTGGCCGGGGTGAGGGGGGTGATGGCCCAGCCCAGGGTCAGCTGCCCCACCAGGGCGGCATAACAGATTCCCGCGCCGGACAGCCCCATAGCGGAGGCGCTCTGGGTGAGGACGGGCAGAATGCCGTAATAGAAAGTGTCCGCGTCAAAAACGAGGGACAGAGGCGTAGCCAGAACGCCAACCAGGATGGGGACGAACCGGGTCAAGGCGCTGGGGATCAGGTTGACGAGGGTGTTGGCCATGGCGGCGGCCATGCCGGACTCCGTGAGCACTCCCATGAGGACCCCTGCGCCATACAGGGCGCTGACCACAAACACGGCGTTGGCGCCGTGTAGGCGCATGAGCTTTTGCTGGTCCTCCAGCTTGCGGTAGTTGAGCAGCCAGGCCAGGGCAGTGCCGGTGAGGAAAGCGGCGGCGGGGGACAGGATGCCGGAGATCATCAGCCCTACGACTAAGACGATGAGGAGCAGGTTGGGGATGACGAAATGGGGCCGTAGCAGAGCGCGGGCCTCATCGCTGAGTTCCGTTTCCTGGCTCTCCACGGTGACGGCAGCATAGTCGAAGTCCTCGGCCTTTAGCCGTTTGGTCTCGGCCAAGCCCATCAGTACGACGGGGACTGCGCCCACGGCGATGGTGATGAGAATGGGCGCCAGCATGGGCTGGAAGAACTCGGTAAGGTCCATCTCCATCACCGTGGCGGCGCGCAGGGTGGGGCCGCCCCAAGGGGAGATGTTCATCAGACCGGCGGCCATAGCCAGGATGGCGGCCAGATTGCGCAGACGCATATTCATCCGCTTGTAGATGGGGACCATGGCGCCGCACACCAGCAGCACTGTGGTGGTAGCAGAGCCGTCCAGATGGCCCACGATGGACAGTACATACGTGCCGACGCACACGTACAGCGGGTTGCCACGGCAGCACTTGATAATGAAGCTCACAATGGGATCAAAGGCGCCGGCGGTCATCATGGTGCCAAAGAATAGGATTGCAAAGAAGAACATAACGCCGTTGACGGCCACCTTGCTAACGCCCGCTGTGAGAAAGGCGGGGATGCTGGCAAACTGCCCCACCAAAATCGCGCCAATGAGTGGAATCACCGATAGGGCAACCATGGTGGACAATTTTTTGGTCATGATAGAGACAATTATGGCGATTACCACTAAAAATCCTACAACGCTGAACCAAAGCTCCATAAATTTTCCTCCCTGTTATTTAATAGTGTGTACCAAATTTGGCCGCAGGTCTCAGTTGGACAGGTCCCAAGAAAAGCCGAGCGACCGCTGTGAACGGGATATGTCCTCCTTTCCGTGTTGTCTATGCTTTTGATAAGCGCAAGGGACGTGCCAACCCGTAAATTGTGGTTAGAACGGAAAAAACCTTGATTTTTGGCGGTTTGTGTGGTACGCTGAAACGGCCAAACTGTCTCAAAAAGAAGACGTATAGAGCGTTTGAGACAATTGTGTCTCAAAATAGAAACGGAGAGGGGGCGCGCGTGATGCAGATGAAGCGGCTGATGGAGGAGTATCCAACGCAGTTTGCGGAATATGCGGAGAAGATACTGGATAGCTATTTCGGGAACATTTTTGTTACATACCATAATGAAAAAATTCTCTATGTTAATCAGCGCATGGCGGAGTCGGTACATATGAGCAAGGAGCAACTTACCGGTATGACGCTGGGAGAGCTGCGGAAGCATAAGCTGTGGCTACGCTCGGTTTCGCAGGAGTTGTATGACAAAAAGCGAGAGCCTTTCAACGCCTATAACATCAGCAAATATGGTGACGAACTATTCACCCACATTGAGCCAATCTTCGACAGACAGGGCCGGGTGGTCATGAGCGCTCAATTCTCCATCCCGAAGCGGATGCTTACAGAGTTTTCCAACTATTTTGACCGGGAGAAGTCCGACCTACAGAAATATAAGGACATCGCGGAATATTTGGAGGCTCAAAAGGAGGCGGGGGAGGTGGTGGTGTGCGAAAGTCCAGCCACCAAACTGGCCTTTGGGGATGCTCGGTTTCTGGCTTCTATTGACAGCACGGTGCTGATCTGTGGTGAAACAGGTACGGGCAAGGATGTACTGGCCAACTTCATCTTCCACCACAGCAAGCGCTCTGAGCAGCCCTTTGTCCCGGTGAACTGCTCAGCCATTCCGGCAGAGTTGGTGGAATCGGAGTTTTTCGGTTACGAACGGGGGGCTTTTACCGGGGCGCGAAGTTCCGGGAAGTCCGGGCTGTTTGAAATGGCCAACCACGGCACTCTGTTTTTGGATGAGGTGGGCGAGCTGCCCTTATCCATGCAGGCCAAGCTGTTGCGGGTATTGGAGACAGGAGAGGTTATGCGGGTGGGGGGCACGAAGCTCATCAAAACAGACGTGCGGGTTATAGCCGCCACCAACCGGGATTTAAAACGCATGGTGGCCGAGAAAAAGTTTCGAGAGGATTTGTATTACCGGCTGAATGTGATGCCCCTCTTTTTGCCGCCGCTCCGGGAGCGCGCGGAGGATATTCTGCCCTTGGCGGAGCAATTTTTATCTCGGTACAATCGGAAGTATGAGCTGAATCGGGCATTGAAGCAGGAAATGCGCCACGGGCTGCAGGGCTACCGCTGGCCAGGTAATATCCGGGAGCTGCGAAACGTAATTGAACGCTATGCCATCTCTGGGCGTCTGGATATCACCAGCCTGGAGGCGGAAGCGGATGGTGAAACGGCGGAATTGACAGTGGGGCTGGAGGAGGGGCTCTCTCTGCGCGATGCCTGTGATAGATTTGAGCGGGCATATATCGAGCGGGCCTTGGATGAATGCGGCGGTTCAGTGTCCAAGGCGGCTGGGCAGCTGGGAATCCATCGGTCACTGCTGTATAAAAAGTTGGGTAAGATGAATCGCTAAAAGGGAGCTAAACAGCTTGCGAAAAATCTGTGAGAGAGTGAAGCGCGGTACGGGGCCTTTAGGGAGGCTGAAATCCGGCCTTCGCTCTAAAACTGTGGAAAGAGCGGTTCTCTCCACGATAGGGTCTATTTGTGGATTATTGTGATTTTCTGAGAATTGCTGCTTTACATTTTTCGTAATTTAAGCTATTATCAGAAGATAAGATGTCTATTTAATATTCAATCGGGAGAGATTTATTATGGCGATTACCAAGCCGAAATCTAACAAGAGAACGCTGAGCGCACAAAAAACGAAGGAAAAATTGTATCAGACCTCGCTGAAACTGTTCAGCAAATATGGATACAACGCCGTTACTATAGAAGATATTACCAGTATTGCTGGCTTGTCCAAAGGCACCTTTTACACGTACTTCCATTCCAAAGATGACATTTTGTTGGATGTGTTCCATCAAATAGACCACCGTTATGAGGAAGTGTTTGCGGACATTCCCGAGACCATGCTTGCCCGGGACCGCATTTTTTTACTGATTGATACCATGGCAAATTACTGCAGTAAGGATGTTGGTCTGCAATTTATGAAAGTCGTGTACGCAAATCAGGTGTCTTCGACCAACAATTCTGTCCGCATTTTGAACGACAGCCAGCGTACGTTTTACCGTATTGCTCGGGAAACTGTGGTGCTCGGCAAGAAAAACCACGAATTTCCCGATGTTCCAGACGAAGAATTTACTGAAATGATGATCCGATTCGCTCGATCCATCATCTATGACTGGTGTCTATACGATGGACAATTCGATCTTGAGACGGAAGCACACAAATATTTTACGGTATTGTTGGACAGCTTTCTGGCTTTGGCAAGTAAATAGCAGAGGGAAGGGCACGTCTGCCGAGGCGCCATCCTTCCGTTGGCATAATGCCGAAAAGGCGGCGGCCGGATGGATATCCATCCGGCCGCCGTCTTTGAAGAAAGAGAGTTTTATACCTGCAGTATAAGCAGAGATGTCACAATTCTGCCTACACAGGCATAACGCAAAGGTGATCGGCAACCGCCAGCTCTGCGTCCGTCTTGCTCATGACTTCATCTACGGTTACGCCTGGCGCCGTCTCCTTCAGTACCAAACCGTTGTCGGTGACTTCAATTACCGCCAGATCGGTCACGATCAGATCGACCACATTTTGACCGGTCAGAGGGAATGTGCATTTTTTGAGAATTTTCGGCGTTCCATCCTTGGCGCAATGCTCTGTGGCCACAATGACCTTCTTCGCACCGGCGACCAAATCCATGGCGCCGCCCATGCCGGCCATTTTTCCGCCCGGCACTACCCAGTTTGCCAGATTGCCCTCCTGGTCTACCTGCATAGCGCCCAACACGGTGTAGGCCAGGTGTCCGCCGCGGATTAGGCCAAAGGACATGGCGCTGTTGAAACAGCAGCCGCCCGGCAGGATTGTACAGTATTTATCCCCGGCATCCTTGAAAAACGGATCGATGGCATCCGGCTCCGCCGGTGCTCCGCCGCCTATGATGCCGTTTTCTGACTCTAACCATACTTCCACGCCATCGGGCAAAAAGCGGGGAACGATAGTGGGAATGCCGACGCCCAGATTGGCCAGTTCGCCGTCATTAAAAAATAGTGCAATGCGTTTTGCAATCAGTTCCTTTTTTGTCAATTCAGCCACAGCTCAGCCCTCCTGTACAAGGTAATCAACAACAGCGCCAGGAACCATCACCGCGTCAGGATCAATGGCGCCCTTTTGCTGAATGGGCGTTGCCACGGAAGCAATCACCTTTTCGCCGGCGAAACACATTGTGTCGCAGAAATTCCGCTGTGTGCGGCGGAATACCAGGTTCCCCGCTTCGTCCGCCGCATACGCCTGCACGATTGTCACGTCCGCTTTCAGCGGCGTATGGTACAGATAATCCCTGCCATCCATGTTGACGCGGGTTCCGTAGCCCTGTTCCTCGATGTAGGTGCCCAGGCCGGTGGGGGTCAAGATACCGCCAAGCCCGTAACCGCCTGCGCGGATTCGCTCAATCAGGGTTCCCTGCGGATTCAGCTCCAGTTCAATTTTTCCCTCCTCCACCATGCCGGGCAGCTCGTTCAAATAGCCGCACCAGGTCAGAATTACTTTTTTCACCAGGCCAGAATACACCAGGCGTCCTAACGCGGAGTTGGGATTGCCGCAGTCATTATTGATGATGGTGAGATTCTTTTTCCCCTGGCGGAGAATCTCATCAACAATTCCTTCCGGCGTGCCGATGGCATAAAAGCCGCCGACCATAATTGTATCGCCATCATGGATCATGGAGACGGCCTGCTCTACAGTGATCTTTTTATCCACCACAGTTCACTTCCTATCAAAATTTTATGTCGCGGTCATATGGGCCAGAGAACGACGACCGCACCGATAATGACCCCGGAAACAATCAGCAGCGGCGTCAGATAGCCCATGATGTCCTTTGCTTTCAGGTTGGCCACAGCCAGCAGAGGCAGCGCCCAGAAGGGCTGGATCAGGTTGGTCCAGTTATCACCGTAGGAGCAGGCCATGGCGACGCGGGCATAATCAGCTCCAATATTAGCTGCGGCGTCGATCATGATAGGGCCCTGCACAGACCACTGGCTTCCGCCGGAGGGAATAAACAGGTTGATGATACCGGCAGAGATGAAGGTCCATAGCGGCAGAGTTTTTGCGGAAGAAATCGAAACGAAGGCATTGGCGAACACTTCCGCAAGTCCGGTGGTCAGCATCATGCCCTGAATGCCTGCGTACAGCGGGAACTGCATAATTACGCCGCCCGCAGTGGCCGCGCCTTCCATACAGTTTTTCACATATTGGATTGGCGTCGGTGTGAGCAGGATGCCAAGGATCATGAAGATCAGGTTCGTCGCATCGATGGTCAGCGATCCGCCTTTGGCAAAATAAAGAACAGTGTAGACAGCTAAGCCTCCGCCGATAATCAGGTTGAAAATGTAGTTGTTTTCCATCCACGCGTTGGGGACCAAGCCTTTGAGGGAGATTTTCCCCGGTGCTTCTTCTTCCGTCAGCATGGATGCGTCAATTTCGACAATCTGGTCCCCCTCCCTGGGAGCCATGGCCCGCATCATCAACGGCACAACCACCAGCCCCAAAACCACGGACAGAAATAGATTCCACGGCGCCAGCATTGTCTGGGAAACAGGGATCAAGCCGCCAATCTGCGCTTCCATGAAGTTTCCGGGGGTAGCGATCAACAGGGACACGCTGCCGGTAAAGCCCATCTGGAACACCAAAAAGCCTGCGTATGCGGAGGCGACCAGCAACGGGTAATGAACTCCCGGCAGCTTCTTCGCCAGCTTTTTTGCGATGAACGCACCCATAATCAGCCCTGCGGCCCAGCAGAACCAGCAGCAGATCGCGGAAACAAACGCGGTAAAGAAATAGGCCTGTCTCGGATTGTGTACGACGTCGGTTAGCTTGCCCAGGATTTTTTCCACAGCGGCAGTTTTGGCAAAAGCATAGCCAAAGACCATGATTGTTGCCATCTCAGCCGTGAACACCAGCAGATTCCACACGCCGCCGCCCCAGGCCATTAAAACGTCCATCGGTCCAGAAGGGGTAAAAATCAGGGCCAGGATATAGCAGACGATGCTTAGGATGCAGGCAAACAAGAACGCATCAGGCAAAAATTTTTCGACCATTTTTGTGCAGCCTTTTGTCAATGCGCGTAACATAAACACAACACCTTTCTCAAAAAATTGATACGCCTTCTCTCAAAGTAGTTTCGCCTTCTATTGGGAAGTCTTATCCCATGGGTAGAATTGTGCCCGTTTTTACTCCGCTTCGATCCAAACTGCGTCCCCTTGCGCCATGCCGGAACAAATTGCGCAGACGCCGTTCTTTTTCCCCGTGCGGCGCAACTCGTAAAGCATGGTCATCAGGATACGTGCGCCGGTAGCGCCGATTGGGTGTCCCACCGCAATGGCAGAGCCGTTGGGATTGACCTTTTCGTCCATGGTGCGGTCATCCATACCCAAGATGCACTTACCGCTGACCAGGGGGACAGCGGCGAAGGCTTCGTTGATCTCGATCACATCCATGTCATCCAGTGTTTTCCCTGCTTTATCCAACAGTTTTTGAATGGCAAGGCCGGGCACGGTGGAAATATATCTGGACTCCCGCGCGACCTGTGCATAGCCCCGAATTGTGGCCAAAACAGGAGCACCCAGCTCCTTCGCCTTCTCACGGCTCATGATGACCACTGCGGAAGCGCCGTCGTTGGTGCCCGGCGCATTGCCGGCGGTAACGGAGCCGTCTGGAATAAACAGCGGCTTCAATGCCTGCAGCCCCTCCATGGTGGTGTCGGGACGGGGGGCTTCATCTCTGGAGACCACGACAGTCCCCTTCTTGCACTTTACCTCTACCGCAAACCGTTCCTCCTCAAATTTTCCTGCCTGTTCCGCAGCCTCCCAACGTTTTTGGCTGCGGTAAGACCATGCATCCTGCATCTCGCGGGTAATGCCGTATTCACCTGCGACCTGGCCGCCGATGACCGCCATATGGACGTCGTTCTCCGGACACCACAGGCCATCGTTGACCATGGCATCTTTCAGCGTCACGTTGTTCATCCGAGCGCCCCAGCGCATATTAGGGGACACGTAGGGGATATTGCTCATGCTTTCCATACCGCCCGCGACCACGATATCAGCATCACCAGCCTTGATCATCTGCGCACCCAACACCACGGCCTTCAGGGCGGAACCGCAAACCTTGTTGATGGTCAGGCAGGGCACATTGTGGGGAATCCCACCCTTGATTGCGGCCTGTCTGCCTGGAATTTGACCCTGTCCGGCAGGAACCACCATGCCCATAATCACTTCATCAACCAGGCTGCTGGGAATCCCCGCGCGGCTGACTGCCTCCTTGATTGCGTAGCCGCCGAGTTCCACGGCCTTCAACGCCTTTAGCGCGCCACCAAATTTACCAAAGGGGGTTCGTGCGGCGCTTACAATTACTACTTCGTTCATTGTATACACTCCTCCGCATTATTTTCTCCCAGTGCGACACGTCTGCCGCGAGGCGACCTTGTTTATTGACTCAAGTCAATATCTGTAGTTAATATACCTCCAGTGGCCAAGCTTGTCAATACTTTTTTCTATTTCTATAAAAAGTGCCGCAATGAATTTGTCAAAGCTGACAAATTGATGCAAAAGGTTTTTGGCAAAATTGCAAATGGACATATCCCGCACACGAAGGGGCACGTTGTTAATACAAAGAGCTGACCTGTGTTTAACCCAGATTATTTTCCAACAAAAACAAATGAAAGGCCTTGAAATCGCAAGATTTCAAGGCCTTTATGGTTGGGGGCCGGATTTGAACCGACGACTTTTGGGCTGTGAGCTGAGGCCGGCGGTGTCGGCGGCTTTTTGGCGGTTTGGGGCGTGTTTGCTCCAGGGTAGAGTGCTTCCAGCACTGCTCCTTTCACTATTTCCAATTGCTCTTTTCCCATTCTGGATCTGGACCAGCAACAGGGCACGCCCGGAAAAATACGCACATTCCGAAAGCGCTCCTATAGCGCCATCCACCACCAGGAAGGTAGTGGAACTTCTCCCTATCAAGGGGGGCAGCCAGGCAACATCAAGCGGAGGCAGCAAAAGAGTCCACGCGCAGCTTTCCTCCGTGTGATAAACTAAACGTATTTACCATTTGGAGGGATGCGAAAAATGTATAAACAAGGACTTTTGAGCCATGACCTGACCCGTTACCGGGCGCAGCTGCTTCGGGAGGAACGCGCCCAATCCACCGTGGAAAATTATTTGCGGGACGCACGGGCCTTTGCCGCTTGGCTGGGAGGCAGGGCCGCCACCAAGGAGCTTGCTTCCGCATGGAAAGAGCAGCTGCTCTCCCAGGGCCGGGCCCCGGCAACAGTGAACGCCAAGCTGTCGGCAGTGAATAGCCTGTTTCGGTTTCTGGGGCATGGGGAGCATCAGGTGAAGCTGCTCAAGCTCCAGCGGCGGGCCTTCCGGGACAGCGCTCGGGAGCTGTCGCTGGACGATTACCGCCGCCTGCTGGACACTGCGCGGCAGCGCGGGCGAGTCCGGCTGGCGCTGCTGCTGGAGGCTGTCTGCGCCACCGGCATCCGGGTGTCCGAGGTGCGCTATATCACCGTGGAGGCGGCAAGGCAGGGGCGGACGGACGTGGCCCTTAAGGGCAAGGTCCGCACCATCCTGCTGCCCAGGAAGCTGTGCCGCAAGTTGCTCACATATG
>ERZ808046.861-NODE-861-length-18160-cov-7.929326_pt1 | contig 18160 bp, 13 predicted proteins | sample MGYA00380196_ERZ808046 | MGnify/ENA primary metagenome ERZ808046 (study PRJEB31490, sample SAMN06133421) | mouse gut metagenome | isolation source: Z6_2 | host: mice | place: China: Chengdu | collected 2015-05 ...
AGGTAGAATCTGCGTTTACACGCAGCAAAAATCGGCGCGGTGAACGCCAAAAACAAAAATTTTTGTCGTTCACTATATTTATCAAAAGAAAGGAGCTATGCAAAATGAAGGTATTAAAAAGAGACGGTCAGATCATGGAGGGGAGCTTTGAAGAAAAGGAGGTCAGGGAGGCGTTTTGGCATACCAGTGCCCATGTGCTGGCACAGGCGGTGAAACGTTTGTATCCGGGGACAAAATGTGCCATTGGTCCGGCGGTGGAAAATGGTTTTTATTATGATTTCGAGTTTGACTTTCCCTTTTCGGAGGAGCATCTGGAAGTGATTGAGAAGGAAATGAGAAAAATTGTGAAAGAAGCCCTTGCCTTGGAGGTTTACGAGATATCCAGGCAGGAAGCGGCAGATTTTATGGAAGAGAAGAAAGAGCCTTACAAGGTGGAAATGATAAAGGAACTGCCGGAAGGGGAGCGTATCAGCTTTTACAGGCAGGGGGAGTATGTGGAATTTTGCGCCGGGCCGCATATTGTCAATACCTGCCAGATTAAGACCCTGAAGCTGTTGTCTGTGGCAGGGGCTTACTGGCGGGGAGATGAGCATAATCAGATGCTTACCCGGATTTATGGCATTTCCTTTCCGGAGGCGGCAATGCTGGAGGCACATTTGCAGATGCTGGAGGAAGCCAAAAAGCGTGACCACCGGAAGCTGGGAAGAGAACTGGGACTGTTTGCGCTCATGGAAGAGGGGCCGGGATTTCCCTTTTTCCTGCCCAGGGGTATGATGCTTAAAAATCTGCTGATTGATTACTGGCGAAAGCTGCATGAGCGGGAAGGGTATGTGGAGGTTTCAACGCCCATTATCTTAGACCGCAGCCTGTGGGAGACGTCAGGCCATTGGGAGCATTATCGTGAAAATATGTATACGACGGTGATTGATGGGAAGGATTTTGCAGTAAAGCCTATGAGCTGTCCCGGTGGGATGCTGGTTTACAAGATGGAGCCTCACTCCTACAGGGAGCTTCCCATGCGCATCGGGGAGCTGGGACTGGTGCATCGGCATGAAAAATCCGGACAGCTCCATGGTCTTATGCGTGTCAGGTGCTTTACTCAGGATGACGCCCACATTTTCATGACGCCGGAACAGGTGACGGAGGAGATCAAGGGAGTGGCCCGGCTGATTGATGAGGTTTACTCTGCCTTTGGATTTGAATATTTTGTAGAGCTTTCCACCAAACCGGAGAACAGTATCGGAAGTGATGAGGAATGGGATATGGCTACAAAGGCTCTGGAAAAGGCAATTCAGGAGATGGGAGTGCCGTACACGGTGAATGAAGGGGATGGCGCTTTTTATGGACCGAAACTGGATTTTCATCTGAAGGATTCCATCGGCCGTACCTGGCAGTGCGGGACGATTCAGCTTGACTTCCAGCTTCCCCGGCGTTTTGAAGCGGAATATATTGGAGCAGACGGGGAGAAACACCGTCCGATCATGATTCATCGTGTCATATTTGGTTCCATTGAACGCTTCATTGGAATTTTGATCGAGCACTATGCAGGGAAATTTCCGGTATGGCTCTCTCCTGTACAGGTGAAGGTTTTGCCGGTATCGGATAAGTACCTGGCATACGGACGGCAGGTGGCCGGGCAGTTAAAGGAACAGGGAATCCGTGTGGAGATTGACGAGAGAAATGAGAAGCTGGGATACAAGATCAGGGAGGCAAGACAGGAGCGGGTTCCTTATATGGTTATCTTGGGCGAAAAGGAACAGGCATCCTTTACCTTGTCCGCGAGATGCCGGGATGCGGAAGAAGGGCAGCAGGATATGGGGGAGATGAAGCCTGAGGAATTTATTGCTCTTTTTAAGTAACAGTTTTATACCTTTGAGTGGCGATGGAAAAGAAAGAATGGTATACTCTTAACAGGAAATTTAACGGAGAAAAATTATGGCGTTTCCTATAAACTACTGGGAGGGTATAGAGATGGACAGTTTTGGGTTTCAGAAAATGCAGGATATTCAAAAGGAACTTCAGGAAAAATATAAAGAACGGTGGGGCGGGCTCTCCCCGGAGAAGGGGAGGAGCAGCCTGCTCTGGATGATAACCGAAGTGGGAGAAGTGGCCGATATCATCAAAAAGCAGGGGGATGAGCAGATCATGAAGGATGCAGAATGCCGCCGGCACTTTATAGAAGAAATGTGCGATGTCATGATGTATTTCAATGATGTGATGCTGTGCTACTCCATCTCACCGGAGGAACTTGAAAAGGCGTATCTGGAGAAGCATCACAGAAATATGGGCAGGTGGTAGAGAAAGGTCGGCTTATGGTTGGAACATAATTTATTTGGTCAGGATTGAAAGGAGAAAAGGATGAAAACGGATGTAAGAAAAGAATGGCTGGATGCTCTCTTGAAGATTGTCAGTCCGGTATTGGATGCGCTGGAAAAAGGAGAATTGAAAAAGCAATTGCCTCTTTCTTTCCATGGGGAGAGAGCGGAATTTGCACCGCTTGAGGCTTTCGGAAGGGGGATGCTGGGGCTGGCTCCCTGGCTGGAGGCCGAGAGTCAGGAACTGGAAGATGAGGAGAGGGATTTGCAACAGAAATTCCGGGAAAAGGCGTTGCGCTGTATTGCGATGGCCGTGGATCCCGAATCTCCTGATTTTATGGTTTTTGACAGAGGGGGACAGCCTCTTGTTGATACGGCCTTTTTGGCTTATGCAATTGTGCGTGCGCCTAAGGCGCTGGCAGAGGAGCTTTCTCCTGAAGTGCGCAGCAATCTGGCTAAGGCTTTCAGAAGCTCCCGTCAGATACCAGCCGGGAGTTCTAACTGGCTATTTTTCTCTGCTATGGTAGAGGCAGGGCTTTATGTATTGGGAGAGCCCTATGATATTATGCGTGTGCTCTATGCCCTTAGAGTATTTCAAGGGTGGTACAAAGGCGACGGCGTGTATGGGGACGGCGCTATGCTGCACTGCGATTATTATAACAGCTTTGTGATTCAGCCCATGTATGTGGATTTGGTGAAACTCTTTGCGGATAAAAGTCCTGAAATCGGAGCTATGCGCGAAACCGTAATTGCCCGCGCATCCAGGTATGCATCTGTGCTGGAGCGTATGATCGGCCCGGAAGGCTCTTATCCGGTGGTGGGGCGTTCTATCTGTTATCGGTTCGGGGCTTTTCAAATGCTCTCTCAGGCGGCATTACAGCATGAACTGGAGGAAGGCATATCCCCGGCTTCTGTCCGCTGCGGCCTGACGGCAGTGATCAGGCGGGTGATGAGCGCACCGGATATGTTTGATGAAAAAGGATGGCTTTTGCCTGGGGTATATGGGTATCAGCCGGAGCTGGCAGAAGGATATATTAATATTGGCAGCCTTTATTTATGCAGCGCAGTATTTCTGCCGCTGGGATTGTCCCCGAGAGACGGTTTCTGGAGCGGCGCCGAGGAAGACTGGTCGGGTAAAAGGGTGTGGTCGGGAGGCCATATTGCTATTGACCACGCAAATGACTAGGCAATTAGTTATTCTTTTATGCAGAAATATTTCGTAAAAGGTGTTATGATAGGATCAGTAAAGGGCTAAAAACTGCAACGGGAAAGGAGAGAAAAATGCAATTATGTGAAAAGGAAATGGCGTGGGTACAGGAAACTTTGGATAAAGTGGCCCATAAGCTGGAAAAGGTCAGTGAGAGGTCGAAGGATAAAATTCCTTATACTACCGTAGACGGAGTCCATGACGACAGGTCGGGAGAAAAGCAGATCGGCTGGTGGACAAACGGTTTCTGGGGCGGTATGATGTGGCAGATGTATGCCCTTACCGGAAAGGAATTTTATAAGGAAATCGCCATAGACAATGAGAAAAAGCTGGATGCGGATCTGATGGATTACAACAAGCTGGATCATGACAACGGATTTAAATGGCTTCCCACTGCGGTTGCCGATTATCGGGTGACAAAGGATGAAGCATCTAAAAACAGGGGACTCCTTGCGGCAGGAAACCTGGCAGGGCGCTACAACAGCACCGGAAAGTTTATCCGTGCATGGAACAACTGGGATCCCAATACTGACCATACCGGCTGGGCGATCATTGACTGTATGATGAACCTTCCTCTTTTATATTGGGCAAGCGAGGAGCTGGGAGATCCCAGATTTGCGCAGATTGCAATTAATCACGCTAATACGGCAAAGGAATGTTTTGTAAGAGGCGATGGTTCTGTTAATCATATTGTGTCCTTTGACCCTGTAAATGGTGGAATGATCGAGAGCTTTGGCGGTCAGGGCTATGGAGTGGGCTCATCCTGGACCAGGGGCCAGGGCTGGGGACTTTATGGTTTTACTCTGAGCTATCTGCACACAAAAGATGAGGCTTATCTGGAAACTGCAGAGCGGATCGCCAATTATTTTATTGCTAATATTCCGGAGGGCGGTTTGATTCCGGTAGATTTCAGGCAGCCTGAGGACGTGACATGGGAGGATTCCACGGCGGCGGCGATTGCTGCCTGTGGCCTGATAGAACTTGCCAAGCTTAAGGAGGGAAGGCAGAGCAGGATCTATTTGGATGCTGCTCTTAAGATGCTGAAGGCTCTTACGGAAAAGAGCTTTAACTGGAATGAAGAGGAGGATAATCTTCTGACAAAATGTACGGCGGCATATCATGACAAAGAGCATGAGTTCTCTATCATTTATGGGGATTACTATTTCCTGGAGGCGCTTATGAAACTGGCAGGTAAGGAGTTGTTTATCTGGTAAGAAGGGAAGAAATTTTTACAGGGGAGTAGAGGAAGATCCGGTAAGAAAAGATGTAAATTGTTTATGATAGAATGACTTACAGCTTCTTACCGGATATATATTCAAAAATAAACGTCAGGAGGAAATCAGAAATGGAAGAAAATGGTCTTATTGCCGCCCCTATCAGCAAAATCCATATGGAGCCTATGGATAGGATCAATGGTTTTGAAGTTCGTCCCGGAATGTATGAGGTTAATGGCGCTACTGCTATCCCCTGTGGCGTAAATTTTACGGTGTATTCCTATGGAGCTACTTCCTGTGAACTGCTTTTGTTCAGGCGCCTGGAGGAGGAACCCTATGCGATACTGAAATTTCCTGAGACCTATAAAATTGGGAAGGTTTATTCCATGATCGTATTTGGCTTAAACATTCACGATTTTGAGTATGCCTATCGGATGGACGGGCCTTATGATCCAAAGGAGGGGCTGCTGTTTAATAAAAACAATATACTGCTGGATATTTATGCCAAGGCAGTGGCGGGGCAGAGAGTATGGGGGGTTCCTCAGATAGAAGGCGATTACTACAGAGCCAGAGTGGTGAAGGATGATTTTGACTGGAAGAAGTCTAAGCAGCTGCTGATTCCGATGGAAGATCTGATCATATACGAAATGCATGTGAGAGGATTTACGAAACATCCTTCTTCGGGAGTGCAGCATCCGGGGACCTTTGCGGGGCTTAAAGAGAAGATTCCCTATCTGAAAGAGCTGGGTATCAATGCGGTGGAACTGATGCCGATTTTTGAGTTTGACGAGATGAGGGATTATCGTGTGGTGAATGGAAACCCGGTAATGAACTACTGGGGATATAATACAGTCTGCTTTTTTGCGCCGAATACCAGTTATACGGCGAAGGTAGAATATAATAAGGAAGGAACGGAGTTAAAGGAGCTGATCAGCGCCCTGCATGAAAATGGGATTGAGTGCATTCTGGACGTGGTATTCAATCACACGGCAGAGGGGGATGAGCGGGGACCCTGCTTTTCCTTTAAAGGTTTTGACAACAATATATACTATATGCTGACACCGGACGGCCACTATTATAATTTCAGTGGCTGCGGCAATACTTTAAACTGCAATCATCCCATTGTGCATCAGATGATCCTGGAATGTCTTCGTTATTGGACTACAGCCTATCATGTGGATGGTTTTCGGTTTGATCTTGCAACCATTCTCGGAAGGAATGAGGATGGTTCTCCCATGAGCAAGCCGCCGTTATTGCAGAGCCTTGCTTTCGACCCTATCCTGGGAAATGTGAAGTTGATTGCCGAGGCATGGGATGCAGGCGGATTATATCAGGTGGGAAGCTTTCCTTCCTGGAACCGCTGGGCGGAATGGAACGGCAGATACCGGGATGAACTGCGGAATTTCCTGAAAGGAGATTATGGCATGTGGGAGACTGCCGCACAGAGAATCACCGGCTCCAGGGATATCTATAACCCGGAGCACAGGGGAAACGCTTCGGTGAATTTCCTGACCTGCCATGACGGATTTACGCTTTGGGATCTGTATTCTTACAATGAAAAGCACAATGAGGCAAACGGTTGGAATAATACAGATGGAAGCAACGATAACCGCAGCTGGAACTGTGGCGCAGAAGGGGAAACCAGGGATGAGGGAGTGCTTTCCCTGCGCAGGCGCCTTGCCATGAATGCCTTTGCGGTGCTGATGTGCAGCCGTGGAACTCCCATGTATTATTCCGGGGATGAATTTTTGAATACTCAATTTGGAAATAACAATGCTTATTGTCAGGACAATGAGATTTCGTGGCTGAATTGGGAGGATTTAGAGAAAAATAAAGCGCATTTTGAATTTTGCAAGTACATGACGGAATTTCGGAAGGCTCATCCGGTACTGCGCAAATTTTCGGGGAAAAGCTGGTGCGGTTTCCCGGAAATCCAGGTGATGGGACCTGACGGTAACACAAAGGTGCTTCGGGTGATTTATGCCGGAAGAATCGAGGTGGATGAGAGAGGAAACGGGCATGATGACATTGTCTGTCTGGCGGTAAACGTTTTTTGGGAGGATCAGGAGTTTTCCCTGCCGGCCATGCCGGGAGGAAAGGTCTGGTATGTGGCGGCAGACACCAGCGGAAGATACCTGCGCGGATTTATACCGGGGCAGCAGGGAATGGTGCGGCTTCCTGAAAATAAGGTAACGATTGGCGCAAGGAGCGTGTGTGTGTTTATTTCCTGAGAAAAGGGATGGGAATGTATTTTTAATGGGGAAAGAGTCATGCTGAAAATATGGTATTACAGCGGAGTGAAGTATATAGAGGATGCACCTTCCTATTTTGATAATGTATATGAGGACGAGTGGATTGAAGATGAGTTTGTGAAGGAAATGATACGGGATGTGGATCATTCCAAAGTCATAAGCGCCCACATAATTGAAAGTCCTGTTTTGGGAGCAATAACACCAAAGGAACTCTCCGGCGGAGTGAAAGTATTGATTTTAATGCTCAAGGATGATTCTTTTATCTATAATATGTCCAATTGCGGTGACAACTGTGCAAAATGGATTTTAAAGATTGCGGAAAAGGTCGATTTAACAGTGTATTTGCAGCATATTCTTCGCTTTGAGGGAGAGTTTGAAATCCAGATTATGAATACGGGAAAGATTGTCCACAATCCGAAGGAGTATGTAATAGGGCTGCTGGAAGCGGAGGGGCTGTTGCATGAAGGGTAAATACCATTTTCGTGTAAAGAGTAAAAGGGCATTGTTTGAGTTTACAATCCGGAGGAACATTACGGTTTTGAAAGGTGACAGCGCAACAGGAAAGACTACTCTCCTGCATATGCTGTACGAGTATTTAAGGGTTGGCCGGGAGTCAGGATATGCGGTCAGCGCGGACACAGAATATTTTGTTTATTTAAGGAAAGAAGTGGGCAGGGAATGGCAGGAAGCCTTATTTTCCCTTAAAAATACCATAATTTTTATCGAGGAAAACAATGATTTTGTTTTCACGGAGGAGTTTGCGGACTTTGTAAAAAAATCCGGGAATTATTTCGTGCTGGTGAATCGGTCTCCGTTAAAGATGTTGCCCTACAGTATTCATGAAATATATGAAATTATTACAGACGGCAAAAAGGCGGATGTCCGGGAATCTTATCATGAATTTAAGGAGTTATATAGTAATTATCCCATTACGGTGAATAATGAGATTCAAAATATTATAACAGAGGATAAACGCTCCGGGTATCAGTTTTTTTCAAAAATATTTGAAAACGTCAATGTAGTAAGCGCTGGCGGTAACGGAAATATAGTTCATACAATACAGGAGACAATGAAAGGGAATACATTTATTATTGCAGATGGCGCGGCATTTGGCTCTATGATAGAAAACTGTCTTGCATATATACATTCGGTATATGGCTCCAGGATTTCCCTCTGGCTTCCGGAATCGTTTGAATATCTGATTTTGAAATCCGGACTGATCAAATCGGCAGAGCTGTCTGAAATACTGGATAAAACGTCTGATTATGTGGATTGCCGGAGGTATGAGAGCTGGGAACAGTTTTTTACGGATTTGCTGATTTTACTGACAAAAGATACGGTTGCCAGGTATTCGAAGGAATCCTTGAATCAGTATTATCTACATGACAGAAACAGGGGTAAAATTATTGAGCAATTTCCAGGTATATTAAAAAGAATGGGTGAGAGAAGAGATAATGATATATAAATTCCCCCCCCAAAGAGCAGAAATTATCCGCTCTTTGGGGTAGTTTGATCAAGAGTCATCCTGCAAGTGAGCAGGGCAGCACTTTGCTTTACCGGTCAGAATCAGCCAGGGTGCAAAGCTGCCTGATCAACTCGATCTCATGGGGATCATAGGGCCTTAAATTGGGTCTGTAGAGATCGTGGAACCATACTGTGAAATCCAGGGATTTCCCTTCTCCTTTTTCATATGCCTCCCAGAGTGATTCCCAGGGTTCGTAGGTTTGATACAGGCCGGCAACAAATCCCCAGTTGAAGCATCCGATTTTTTCCAGGAAAAACAGGGGGAACATTTCCTGTACGGTATTATGTTTTGTTCTTCCAAGCCATTCGGTACACATGATGGGGCGTCCCTGAGCTTTGAGCTTTCGGATGAGCTTTATATTGTCTACATATGTGCCGTAATTGTGATAGGATACCAGATCAGATTGCGTGAGGACAAACTGCTCCACCTCGGATAAGGGCTGATCTGAATCAGGACTCATTCTCCACACACCGGAGGTGATGGGTTGAATGGGATTTACTTCCCGACCGATCTCATAAAACTTTTTCAGATGAGGAATGGTGATTTGGTTTCGTTTGGCGTTGCCGGGCTCATTATACAAATCCCAAACCACGATTCTTACGTCTTCCCGATAAGTCTGCATGATTTCGCCGACCCAGCGGTATATGTTTTCCGCTTCATCCTTTTCATCCAGAAGACTGTAGCCGGGCTCGGAATTTAAGGTGCTGTGCTGAGACTGCTTTCTGCCGCCGTGATATCCCCAATCGTAGTGCTGCACTCCCAGATGAGGAATTGCATAGGGATTGTCCTTCGGTACCATGCAGTCATTGCCGAAGGTGATCATAGCCCGGATCCCGTATTTATAAGCCGTATCCAGATAGCGGTCAAACCGTTTCATAAATCCGTCATGATCATCACGCCAGACTACATACTCCAGAATCAGGCGTACCGCATTGAATCCTGTTTCGGCGGCCAGCTTCAGTTCTCTGTCGGCAGTCTGCAGCCGTTCCTCAAATCCCAGCTCCTGCCACTGATCAATTCTGTTTGCACAGTCGCTTCCCATGAAATTGCATCCTCTGATCCATGGCTCTTTGTCGTACCAGTCCCAAATCCTTTCTTTTGACCATTGTTTCATTATATTTCTCCCTTCTTTATTATAAAATGTCTGAGTTATCCCTTTACCCCGCCAAGAACAATTCCTTTTACAAAATATTTCTGTAAAAAGGGGTACACACACAGAATAGGGATAACCGCTACCACGATCTGTGTACATTTGATGGAATCATTGGACAGCATCTGGAGCAGTCCGTAATCATCTCCTGTCATCTGGCTCATATCCATTTTGATGATAATGTTTCTTAAATAAGTTTGGAGCGGAAGCTTTTCCGGTGACTTCATATAGATCATGCCGTCAAACCAGGCATTCCAGTGATTGACCATGCAGAACAGGGAAATAGTTGCCATTGCCGCTTTGGAAAGAGGGACATAAATTTCGGCTAATATTTTTACATGGCTTGCACCGTCGATCATGGCAGCCTCCTCCATTTCAATGGGAACCTGCCGGAAAAAGTTGATCATCAGCACCAGGTTAAATACCGGAAGTGCACCGGGCAGGATCAGCGCGAGAATATTGTCACGCAGGCCAAGCTGTCCAATCAGGACGAAATTGGGGATCATTCCTCCGCTTATCAGCATGGTGATAAAAAAGAACCAGGTATAAAAGCTCCTTCCCGTCAGCTTCGTGTCGCTCTTGGAAAGGGGGTAAGCGGTCAGGACAATCAAAAGCAAATTGACCAGAGTTCCCAGAACGGTTCTCAGGATTGAAACACCGAAAGCTCTCCAAAAGGCGATTTTATTGATCAGGTATTGATAGGAAAGGGTATTGAATCCCTTTGGCAGAAAATTTACCTGTCCTGCCTGAACGTAAACCTTATCACTGAAGGAGACTGCCACTACATAAACGAAGGGCAGAAAACAGCTTACCATCAGGAGTGTGAGCACGATCAGGTTAAAAACATTGAATATTTTCCTTGAGAGGGAAGTTTTAATTTTGGTTCCGACAGATTTTTTCATAAGCATCCCTCCTTAAAACAGTTTATAGTCAAAACATTTATCCGCAATAAAATAGGCTGTTGAGATAAAGACAAGTGAAATCAGGGATTTAAACAGCGAGGCCGCTGCAGCAGGCCCAAATTGTGCGCTTTCCAGACCCATCCGGTAGATCATGGTGTCCAGAATATCCCCTGTGGAATAGACTGCCGGACTGTACATGTTGAAAATCTGGTCAAAACCGGCATTAAGTACATTTCCCATACTCAGCACTGCCATCAGAGCTATGATCATGCGCATCCCGGGAAGGGTGATATGCCAGGTTCGACGCAGATGTCCGGCGCCGTCTATTGCCGCTGCCTCATACAGATTCGGATCAATGGAGGTGATGGCAGCCAGATATACTACGCTTCCATAACCAAAATTTTTCCAGATGTCCGCTACAATCATGGTTCCTCTGAAATAACGCTCATCCCCTAAAAAGAAAATGGAAGGGATACCGAAAAGTTCCAGGAGCTTGTTCACGATTCCGGTGGAGGGCGAAAGGATACTCATCAGGACGGAACTTAAGATAATCCATGACAGGAAATGGGGAAAATAAATGACTGTCTGTATAACCTTTTTATAGCGGGCATATGACAGCTCATTCAACAAAAGCGCCACACAGACAGGAACGATCAGCCCGAGAATAATCTTCCAGAATGCGATGATCACCGTATTTTCCAGAACCTGAAAGGTATCGGGAAGGGAACATAAGAATTTAAAATTTCCCAGTCCAATCCACTCCTGATCTCCAAAAAGCCCTTTTGCCGGAATAAATTTCTGAAAGGCGATAACCAGACCGGCCATGGGTACATAAGAAAAGATCAGTACCACGATGATTCCCGGCAGCAGCATTAAATGCAGCGGCAATTCTCTTTTTTTTATTTTCTTAAATTGGATTTTCTTCATTTTTCCTCTCATTCTGCCGTCAAAAGACGACTGCAAGCTAAAAAGAGTTATGAGCCGCCACAGTAAGTGCGGCGGCCCAAAGCTTGGTCGCTTCACTGATTACAATAAGCTGATTCGCGAAGCGTGACAGCGTTTGCTATTTATTATGCTCCTGGCACCAGGCGTTAACTTCTTCGGTCATCTGTATACCGTCCAGGCTGTTATTGAAGGTATCAACCCATTGTGAAAATCCGTCTTCAACGCTCAGCCTTCCGATGATGATATCTGTAAAGAACTTGCTTTGCTGGTCTTTGACACTGCTCCAGCGTTCCTGCATCAGTGCACTTTGCTCTCCGTGGAAAGCATCCCAGAACAGAAGATCTTTGTCATAATATTGTTCCAGCACTGAGAAGGCGGTGCCTTCCCCAGGGCCAAACATGAGCTCCCATTCCCACTGAACATCGCCGTGAAGATTCGCCCAGTATGATACGCCTTTGGCCTTGAGCAGAGATTCATCATTTCCATTTTCGTAAGCTTCCTGCAGATTCTGATAGGTAACCAGGTTGTCCCATGCGGTAACATTACAGCGGACAGGACTGATATTCCAGGAAACGTTCTGATCATACCACCACCACGAACTATCGTCACCAAGCAGGGCGTAAGAGGTAGCGGTTCTCATTTTTAATGCGATTTCGGGATGCTCAAAGTTTTTATTTACAGCAACCCAGCCCTGCTGCGTGGGTTTTAAGAGACTTCTGACATCGCTTCCGTCAACGCTGGGAAGGGGAACAGATTTCCAGTCGGATTCAGGGTTTAACTCGTGCAGATCTCCCGCAGTATGGCCAAACCAGTGTCCGGCATAAACGATACCGACTTTGTTGTTCATGATATCTTCCTGAGCTTTGGCTGCATCCTGCGCTACAAATTCGGGATTGATATAACCCTTCTGGTAAAGATCGGCAATGTAGGCAAGGGCGTTTTTGGTGCTGTCTGTTATGCCTCCATAGACCACGTTTCCGTCTGACTCTTCGTACCAACTATCCGGATAGGAACCATAAGCGGCATAAATGCCTTTTAAGGGATAAATCAGGTCAGTACCATACAGATATAATCCCCAGGTGTCATCAGCTCCGTTTCCGTCGGGATCCTGAGTGACAAAAGCTTCCATTACAGCCTGCAATTCATCCAGAGTTGTGGGATATTCCAGATTCAGTTTCTGCATCCAGTCGTCTCTGAACCAGATATAAGATACCGCATCTGTAGCGGATTGGATGGAAGGCAATCCGTAAATCCTCCCGTCCAGTGTAGCCATTTCCAGAGCAGCGCCTTCATCTGATGCCCAGGAATTTTTGTCATAATTGCTGGCATACTGGTCAATGTAGTCTGTCATATCCCAGATCAGACCCTGGGATGCCAGGGACAACAGATCGCTTTGATCTCTTACCAGAAAAATATCCGGAAGCTCCCCTGCTGTCATATCCAGACGCAGCTTTTGCGTGTAATCTGCGTCCTGAGCCCACCAGCTATAGCTCACATCAACATTGTAAAGTCTCTTAAAAATATCATTCCAGCGGTTATAATTCAGGGTTTCCCCGTCACCTTCTCCTATCTTGGAGATGGCGTCTTCAATAGATGCGGTGTACCAGTTGGTGGTGGTGACCTGTATGGGTTCCTCATAGCCGGCTACTTTATCAAGCTCTCCTGATTCGCTGAAATATTTGGCAAACCCAGCCTCGTATCTGTCTAATCTGGCATTATACTCTTCCGCTTCAGGTCCTTTGGCCTCAAAGGACGTCGGATAAAAAGTATGTTCTCCGCCTGCAGTTTCAGCAGAAGAATCCGTCGGGCTTTGCGCCTCTTCCTGTGATTGTGCTGTCTCCGACTCCTGCTCCTGTACCGTGTTTTTTACTTTTTCAGAACCGTCATTTCCTGCGTTTCCTCCGCAGCCGACAGTCATAATGCCCAGTGTAAGAGCCATACCAACTGCCATCATTTTTTTACTCATTTTTTTTCTCATGTTTTTTCCTCTCTTTCTCTATATGATTTCCAGCTTTTCCAGGAATATCAATATCGGATTCCCGGGATCTAATTCCGTAAGTTTTCTTTTTTCACCCTCAAAAGCGGCTTCCATTTTTAATCCTTTGTAGGCCAGCATCCGCAAAAGATAAGCTTTGGTCAGGTTATTTCTTCGTATATCTGATTCGAAGGGAAGCGGTGATTCCATTCCCACGCCGAAGTAACCGTATCGGTCGGGATGCTTTGCATATTTTTCACCCTCTTCCAACAGAAGACGGAAATGATGCTCGGCTTTTTGCGTATGACCTGATTTTTCTTCGCAAAGTCCTGTGAAGAACAGAACTTCATTTACCAGTTCCGGTTCTTCCTCCGCTTTCTGATAGCAAAGCACGGCTTCCTGCTCTTCTCCCATTGCCTCTTTGAGCATTCCCTCAAAATAGTAAACATTTGCGTCCTGTTCCAAAAAGCCTTTTCCTTCTCCGTAGTTTAAAGGATAGACCAGTGCCTTTTCCAGCAATTTTCCGGCAGCTTCATATTCCTTTATATTCATTTTTTCAGCAGCCATCAGGACATGCAGCCAGCGGTGGTATTTGGTCAGCTTGCCTTCGCCACCTTCATAGATGTGGAAGCTCTTTTCTTTCAGCATTTGGGAGGCTTCTTCATAGCGTCCGGCCAGCATCCGCAGGATGACAGCATCCAGCCAGGAATCATCCCGGCTTTTGACCTGTGCCCTGTAGGTTTCGGTGAGAGAAATCCTTTCTTCTATGGGCAGGTTTTCTGCTTTCTCAAGCTGCATAAGCTCATAGAAGAGGCGTCCGTCATCGGGAGTAAAAGTTACAGCTTTCTTCATATAAGGAAGTGCCAGCTCCTTTTTTCCAAGGTGGTCGTAGCAGGCAATGGCAAGATTCCTCCAGGTGTAGCCATAGCTGTCGTTTCCTTCCAGGGATTTTTCCCAGGCTTTCGCCGCAGCTTTATAGTTATCTCGGGCATAATACAAACAACCCAGCAGGTATTGCGCTCTCCAGTCATCCAATGAAAGTGCAGGAATATCTTCCAGCCGATTGGGCATGTAATCGGAAAGAGAAGCTTCTCCGGCCTTTTCGCCTGTTAATGCAAAGATATGGAATAGCAGATTCAGGGAAGGACGGGTACAATCCTTCATGATTCTTACAGCTTCATCCTTAAGTCCGGCTTTGAGGAACAAAAGCGCGGCTTCCAATACTTCCTCCGGATTCTGACGGAGATTTTCATCTGCTTCCTTTCCGCTCAAAAGAAACAGGGCATATTTGACAGTGCCATCGAGCGGAAATTCTTCCAGGCTCCGTTCAAGAAGTCCGGTATCCTTGGAGAGGAAGCCTAACAATGTTCTGGCGGCATAAAATCTGGTATTGGTAGTCAGTGCCTCTTTCAATTCTTCAATGGCTCTTTCAGGGAAGCCGCTCATACAACTGATGCAGGCACTTTCAAAGTATGCCGGGCTTCTGTAAGCGTATTGCCAGGCGGCAGCCCTGAAATAGCCGTAGGCTTCTTCCGGTTTGCCGATGAGACGGAACAGGCGTCCCATCTGGTAATAGACTTCGGAATCTTCCGGGCTTGTATTTTTCAGAGTGAGGCGGCGCATTGCGGTTTCCAGATATTTTCCGGCAAGGCCAAAGTCGCCTTTTTCCATTTCCAGCTTTCCCATTTCAAGATTACATCTATAATCCTCAGGGCTCCTTTTCAGGGCTTCCTGATAATAATCCTCTGCGCGGTAAGTGCCGTGCTTATATTGGGCGAGATGCCTGCCATAAAGATAGAGGAGTTCCAGGGATTCTACATCCTGAGGGTCAGGAACGATTGTCCTGGGCTTTGGCGGTTGTTTTTTTCCTTTTACAGGGGGCTGATAGGAGATAAGTTCTCTCTCCTCCTTATCATACAGGGTCAGAACAAGCTCTTCTGCCATAATTTTGTCAGGCAGAGGAATCTGTGCCAGCCAGTGATCCCCGGGTTCCAGATTTCCGGTCTTTTGATATAGGATTTCTTCATCTCTTGTCAGAATCAGTTTGAGCTGTTGATGGGCTTTGGTGGTAATAGCTCCTATTTTCCATACATTTTTCTCAGAAGATTCCTCCAGCAACAGGGCGCCTTCCGTATTGGCATTTGAAATGCCGCCGATGCCTCTGACAGGATACCAGAAAGTAACAAATTCCTTGGTTTCTCCGGGCTCAATATAGGTAAAGTCAGGCTGGTTATCGGTATATACGCCGGTCATAAGTTCAATATAGCGGTCCTCATTGTCTGTCAGGTTGCCGCACCATTTCCTGCCAAATTCGCTGTTTCCCCAAGTGAACATTTTCTTCCCCGGTGATACGTGGTGGTCGGAAATGATGACGGTTCCGGCGTCACACTTGTAGTCGTAACCGGCCAGGAAATCCATTCCGGTTTCCCCTCTGGGAATCATAACGGAAGTTGGGACTTTCACATTGCCGAACCAGGAAGTATCTACACCTTTTCCATAGTCATAGGGTCTGGCGGTTTCAAATTTACCTTTCATGACGGGGAAAGGAATAATTGCCCTTCTGTCATGGTCGGAACCAAATTCTATATCCGGAGGGAAAATAGCTCTATATTGCTCATGTACCCTTACTGCGGTGTTGTTCCACCACATGAAAGGAAGCGCGTGGTCGGTGCAGTTGGTGACGATGGCTTTTCCTTCAACCAGGCTGCTGTCAGGATAAACCGTTATGATGGCCGTTCCCCTCATGTGTTCGAACGGTTCCAATTCTCCCATAAAGCATGTGACAGAACCGTCAGAGTTTTCCCGGAGCTTGCAGGATGCCGGAGAATAGGTGGTAGGTCTGTGGTGCTGAGGCCAGTTAAATTCTACGCCGCCGGACACCCATGGGCCGGCCAGTCCGATCAGAGCCGGTTTTACTACCTTGTTTTCGTAGATAAACTCGTAGTCGTCCTTCTTGGCCTTTGCACCGTAAATTTTTCCTCCGATTTCCGGAAGCAGATGCACTGCAATATAATCATTTTCCAGAAAAACCATCTGGTATTCTTTTTCTTCTGTTTCGTCAGAAATCTGATCTACGACCTGCAGGGGGTACACTTTTCCACAGGCGCCCTGATACTGTTTCTTTTCTATAAAGTAAGGCGCTTCATTTGCTTTCCCTGTTCGATAGGTTCTCATCCTTACCTTTTTCTGTCTGATTGTTGCGCTCATAGATTTGATTTTATCCTCCTTTGTCACAATCCATCTAATGGCTTTTGTGTATTTTATATAATTTACAATTTCATATTAGCGGTTTGATTGTAAAAGTTACAGACTAATTTTTTCGGAATTTTTCCGATAAAGTTTGTATGTTGTTAAATAATTACAAATACTACCAAATTTGGCAGTTGGCTTAGAGATTCTTGAATATCAAACCTAAAGGCTTTATAATTGATAGGGTAAGAGAGGAGGGAGCTGTAATGGATATGCAGATCATTGTTGAGCCGGAGTACAGCAGCTCTTTTTGGTGCCTTGAAACGCTTAAGGGAGTCAAAAATCAGGCAAATCTACGAAAAATCCGCCTGATAGAGTTGACAGAAGCGATGTTGGAGCAGATATCTTCGGAGGATGACAGCAGGGTGGTCATAATCTTGGGAACTTCCATTAACTGGATGAATCGAATTGCTGCGCTCAGCACGGAAAAAGGATTTGTATGTCTGCTTGTGACTGGGGATCAGGGCTCTCAGGTAGCGAACCGGGTCAGTACGGTTCTCATGGATTATCAAAACAGTATGAATACTCTTCTTTCCCATTTAAAGCATGCGGGGGATAATAAGATCGCATTTTACGGGGCTAATCCCAATTCTTATGCCGACAGTATCAAATCCGAAAGCTTTCCATGGAAAAAGGATATTTACTATAATTTTGGCTCTATAGCTACTTGTACCAATCAGCTTTGGAACCGGATTGACAATTATAATGCTGTGATCTGTGCAAACAGTGCCATAGCAGTTTATCTGCTGCATTATCTGCTGGATAAAGGACTGCGTATTCCGAAAGATATTCAATTGATCAGCTTTGGAGATTTCTTCCTTTCCGAGGTCATGAATCCCTCTATTACAAGTGTATTGCAGGACTATCGGGAACTGGGAATGCAGGCAGTAAACGTTTATTCTTTTCTGGCAAAAAATCCGCAACTTATCATTAACGTATTTATCAGATGTCCTTTGAAAATAAGAGAATCTACGGGAGAAAAAACGCTTGCAACGCTTTCCGGAACAGGATGGGTGCAGGAAAATCCCCCGGATATAAATTTTTATGATGATGAGAATATTTCGCCACTTTTGTCATTGGAGAGATTATTGGTAGAATCAGATGATCTGGATATTTTGATTCTCAAAAAGCTCGTAGAAAAAGAAACCCAGGAAAAAATTGCAGAGGATTTGAATCTTGCGTTGTCATCTCTGCGTTACCGCATTAAGAAAATGCGTGATTTTTTCCCGGATTCCTCCCGAAAAATGATGATGGAGACAGTGGAGTGTTATCTTCCGGCAGAGGTACTGGAGAGAGCGGTGGCGCTTAAGCGCAATTTGATGTATTGAAAACTGCAGGGCAAAACCGATGGTTACAATTCACGGCTTAGCCGAATCAAAAAAACTTGCCAGGAATTTTCGGCGGGTTTTGGTATCTTAATAGGAGA
>ERZ808046.864-NODE-864-length-18089-cov-6.754441_pt1 | contig 18089 bp, 15 predicted proteins | sample MGYA00380196_ERZ808046 | MGnify/ENA primary metagenome ERZ808046 (study PRJEB31490, sample SAMN06133421) | mouse gut metagenome | isolation source: Z6_2 | host: mice | place: China: Chengdu | collected 2015-05 ...
GGAATGGAACTGAATTACTGGCGAGAAGAGCAGATGACCGGGATCCGCTGGTAGGGATTGCAAAAAAGGGCTTGACTTTCCAGTATTCTGTGTTATAGTAGTCATTGATATGAAAAATGCATTGAAGGTGCCAGTAGCAACCTGTTTTCCGTCAGAGAGGAAGGGTCACCGGCTGTAAGCCCGTCCAGGTTCAGACAGAATTGTGAATTTCCCACCGGAGCAGCATCCCTGAAGTCACAGTAGGGGATGACGTTACCTGCACGTTACGCGGCTGGAGTGCCCGGCAAAGTCCGGGAATCAGGGTGGTACCACGGATTATAAGTTTCGTCCCTATTGTTGGAGACGGAACTTTTTTTAATTCCTGCTGGCGTTGAGCCGGATGCCGTGTTAGTAGGGGCATCTGATGCCTGCCGCAGAGGCCAAAACCCGGCAGCATGTCTGGGGACAGGCCGGAATTTCAGATCAGGAAGGAGCACAAGATGAAAGAAAGACTGCAGAAAATCAGAGAAGAAGCGATTGCAAAAATAAAAGCATCCGCAAATCCGGAAGCTTTGAACGATGTGCGCGTATCCATATTGGGTAAGAAAGGGGAACTGACGGCGCTTTTAAAAAGTATGAAGGAAGTGGCGCCCCAGGACCGTCCGGCTTTTGGACAGCTGGTCAATGATACCAGAGCAGAGATCGAACAGGTCCTGGAAGATGCCAAAAAGCAGATGGAGCAGATGCTTTTGGAGATGCGATTAAAGACGGAGGTGATCGACGTGACGCTTCCGGCAAAGAAGAATCGTGTGGGGCACCGGCATCCCAATACCATCGCACTCGAAGAGGTGGAGCGGATCTTCATCGGCATGGGATATGAGGTAATCGAAGGGCCGGAAGTAGAGTATGACCTGTATAATTTTGAAAAACTGAATATTCCGGCCAACCATCCGGCAAAAGATGAGCAGGATACCTTCTATATCAACAAAGACATCGTTTTGCGCACGCAGACTTCTCCGGTACAGGCACGTACCATGGAAAAAGGGAAGCTTCCGATCCGCATGATCTCCCCGGGGCGGGTATTCCGTTCTGATGAGGTGGATGCAACCCATTCCCCGTCCTTTCATCAGATCGAAGGACTGGTGATTGACAAGAATATCACCTTTGCCGATCTGAAGGGGACGCTGGAAGAGTTTGCCAAAGAACTGTTTGGAGAAGAGACGAAGACAAAATTTCGCCCCCATCATTTCCCGTTCACGGAGCCAAGTGCGGAGGTGGATGTATCTTGTTTCAAATGCGGCGGCAAAGGCTGCAGGTTCTGTAAAGGTTCCGGCTGGATTGAGATCCTTGGATGCGGCATGGTTCATCCCCATGTACTGGAGATGTGCGGCATCGATCCCAAAGAGTATACCGGGTTTGCTTTCGGTGTAGGTCTGGAACGTATCGCACTGCTGAAATATGAGATTGATGACATGCGGCTTTTGTACGAGAACGACATTCGCTTCCTGCGCCAGTTCTAAAAAAGGCAGAGCAGGCTGCAGCGGGATTAAATTAAGAGAGGTGGAAACAGTATGAATACATCGTTATCATGGTTAAAAGCATATGTACCGGATCTGGATGTGACAGCACAGGAGTTTACCGATGCCATGACCCTGTCCGGATCCAAGGTGGAAGGGTTCAAGAAGATGGACGCAGATCTGGAGAAGATTGTCATCGGGCAGATTGAAAAGATTGAGCGCCATCCGGACGCAGACAAGCTGATTGTCTGTCAGGTGAGAATCGGGGAAGGAAAGACCGTTCAGATTGTGACCGGAGCACCCAATGTAGAAGAAGGAGATAAAGTTCCGGTAGTTTTGGACGGCGGGCGTGTGGCAGGAGGCCATGACGGCAAACTGACGCCCGGAGGTATCAGGATCAAAAAAGGAAAGCTGCGCGGAATCGAGTCTGATGGCATGATGTGCTCCATCGAGGAGCTGGGATCCAGCCGGGATCTGTATCCGGAAGCGCCCGAGCTTGGCATCTATATCCTTCCGGAAGATGCAGAGGTAGGCGCGGATGCGGTGGAAGCACTGGGACTTCGGGATGTGGTGTTTGAATTTGAGATCACGTCCAACCGGGTGGACTGCTACAGTGTTCTGGGTCTTGCCAGAGAGGCAGCAGCAACTTTCTGTAAAGAATATAAGCCGCCTGTGGTTCAGGCAAAAGGAAGCAAAGGCGATGTCAATGACTATATTAAAGTAGAAGTAGAAGATCCAAAGCTGTGTCCCAGGTACTGTGCAAGAGTTGTGAAAAATATCAGGCTTGCCCCGTCACCAAAATGGATGCAGAGAAGGCTGGCGTCGGTGGGTATCCGCCCTATCAACAATGTGGTGGATATCACCAACTATGTGATGGAAGAGTACGGTCAGCCCATGCATGCCTATGATTTGGATACCATTGCGGATCACCGGATCATCGTGCGGCGTGCGAAAAAAGAAGAAAAATTCGTCACTCTGGACGGACAGGAGCGGACGATGGATGAATCGGTTCTGATGATATGCGACGGTGAGAAGGCGGTTGGCATGGCAGGCATCATGGGCGGTGAGAATTCCATGATTACCGATGAGGTGCATACCATGCTGTTCGAGGCGGCGTGCTTTGACGGTACGAACATCCGTCTCTCCAGCAAGAAAGTCGGCCTTCGGACAGAAGCTTCCGGCAAGTTTGAAAAAGGTCTGGATCCAAGCAGTGCAGAGGCGGCGATCAACCGGGCCTGCCAGCTGATCGAGGAACTGGGAGCCGGTGAGGTGGTGGACGGAATCGTGGATGTCTGTAAAGGAATCAAGGAGCCGGTGCGCATCCCCTTTAAGCCGGAACATATCAATGCTCTGCTCGGCACAAACCTTACGAAAGAGCAGATGCTTTCTTATTTTGGACCGCTGGAACTGCAGTATGAAGCATCCACCGAAGAACTGATCATTCCAAGTTTCCGTCAGGATCTGCTCTGCATGGCGGACATTGCAGAGGAAGTGGCCCGGTTCTACGGCTACGACAATATTCCGACCACGCTTCCGAAAGGAGAGGCTACCACTGGGAAACTGCCGTTTTATCTGCGTGTGGAGGCTGTGGCCAGAGAAATTGCGGAGTTTTGTGGTTTCTCCCAGGGGATGAACTACAGTTTCGAGAGTCCGAAAGTGTTTGACAGACTTTTACTGCCAAAACAGGCAAAAGAGCGTCAGGCAGTGACCATTTCCAATCCGCTGGGAGAGGATTTTTCCATTATGCGGACCCTCTCTCTGAATGGAATGCTGACTTCTCTTGGCACCAACTATAATCGCAGGAATAAAAATGTGCGCCTCTATGAGCTGGGCAATATCTATATTCCCAAGAGCCTGCCCCTTCAGGAACTGCCGGAAGAACGGATGCAGTTTACTCTGGGTATGTACGGAGACGGGGATTTCTTCACCATGAAAGGAGTGGTGGAAGAATTTCTGGACAAGATCGGCATGCACAAAAAAGAAGTCTATGATCCGAAATCCCAAAGACCTTTCCTGCATCCAGGCAGGCAGGCGGACATCATTTACGATGGGACGAAGATCGGATATCTGGGTGAAGTTCATCCGACGGTTCTGGCATCCTACGAAATCGGAGAGCGGGCGTACGTGGCGGTACTGGATATGCCTTCTGTTGTGGAAAAAGCGACCTTTGACCGGAAGTATGAAGGGATAGCCAGATTCCCGGCTGTCACAAGAGATATTTCCATGGTTGTTCCCAAGGATGTGATGGTGGGACAGATCGAAGAAATCATCTCTGTACGCGGCGGAAAGATTCTTGAAAGCTATGAACTCTTTGACGTCTATGAAGGAGAGCAGATTAAAGAAGGATTCAAATCCGTCGCTTATTCCATCGTGTTCCGGGCGAAGGATAAGACTTTAGAGGAGGCGGAGATCACAGCGGTCATGAAAAAGATTCTGAACGGCCTTCAGACCCTCGGCGCGGAGCTAAGACAATAATGAACAGAAGAAAGATCCTTTGGATGCTGCCGGTGGTGGCAGTATCCGTGGTTCTTTTGGCAGGGACGCTGTTCTGCCGTCAGGAAGCTGCAAAGCGGGAAGGAGAAGATGACATCGTTGCGTCGGAGGAGCAATCCTTTCACGCGGGGGATTTAGAGCTTATACTTTCCAATCGAAGCGGCGCTCCGATCTACTATACGACGGACGGAAGCATACCGACGGCACAAAGCGCAGTATATGCAGAACCGCTTTGTTTTTTGGCATCCGACGAAGTGGCAAGCTGTGTCATTCGGGCTTGTACCTTCGACCCGGTATCCCAGTCATGGGGCAGATTATTTACCCGCACTTACTTTTATGCAAAAGAGGAAGAAGCATTTCAAAAACGTTTCAGCACCTATCTTGTGTGCGTTACCAGCGATCCATATAATCTGTATGATTATGAGTATGGAATTTTGACGGAAGGAAAAGTGCGGGAACTGTATCAGAACAGCGAAAATTATGATCCGGATCTTCTGACGCAGCCGGCAAATTTTACCCAGCGGGGCAGAGCATGGGAGCGGGATGCGCATATAGAGATTCTGACTTCTGACGGGGAACGGGTGGTGGATCAGGCGGCCGGGATCCGGGTATTCGGACATGCCAGCAGACAGTCGTATCGGAAATCTTTCAAGCTCTACGCCCGGGAAGAATATGGGGCGAAAACCTTTGACTACCCGATTTTCCCGGACAATCTTTCTTTGCAGACCGGAGAAGTACAATCTTCCTATGAACGGCTGGTGGTGCGCAATCACGGAACAGACCGGGCAGTGACGCTTTTTCGGGAGGAGCTTTTTCAGCTGCTGTGCGGGCAGATTGAGGGGATTGACCACAAATCTTTCGCTCCGGCGGCGGTTTATCTGAACGGAGAATATTATAATTTTGAATGGATCCAGGAAGTTTACGATGACCGGTACATGGAGGAAAATTACGGAGTTTCTGGTTCCGGGTATTATGAGACCGTTACGGCAGGCGGAGGCGGCGAAGAAGTGGAAGAAACGCTGACCCGCCAGGAACAAAAAGCGGAGGAAGATTATCAGGTGCTAAGAGGCTATGGGCAGAAAGACCTGACCGATGACCGGACATTTGGAGAGCTCTGCCAGCTGGTGGATATGGAAAATATGATTCAGTATTTTGCCATTGAGACCTATATTGCCAACTGGGACTGGCCCCAGAATAATGTAAAGCTGTATCGATATTATGCACCCACCGGCGAGTACTGCGACACAGGGCGTCAGGATGGCAGGTGGCGGTATCTGTACTATGACATGGAGGCCGGTTTCAACCTATATGATGATGCTCCGGAAGATTTAAGAAGCATCCAGGATGTGCTGGATGGGAACCGCCTTTTTGCGGCGGTGATGCAAAGAGAGGATATGCAGAAACGGTTTGCCTGGTATATGGAACGGTGTATCCATGAATATTTTACAGAAGCACGGGTAAGAGAGGCCGTTGCGGATCTGCGCAGCGTGCGGGATCAGGAACTGGAAGAAAGCATTGCCTACAAGAAAAGCCAGGATGCATCGTATTCTCAGACTATGGAAGAGATCGAAGAGAATATCCAGGTGATCTACGAGTTTGTAAGACAAAGGCCGGATGCGATCCGGGCACAGATGAAAGAACTTTTTGATATCCAGGTGGAGTGAAGAGGATTGATAAGATGAATTTGCATGATTTTTACTATGAGCTGCCTCAGGAACAGATTGCCCAGGATCCTCTGGAAGATCGATCCGGCTCCAGACTTTTGATTCTGAATAAGGAGAGCGGACACATCCGACATGGGATTTTTCGGGAAGTGATAGAAGAACTGCATCCGGGGGACTGCCTGGTGGTGAACGACACAAAAGTCATTCCGGCCAGATTGATCGGAAACAAAGTGGGTACGGATGCGAAAATTGAAGTGCTTTTGTTGAAGCGCAGAAAAGAAAATCTGTGGGAGACCCTGGTAAAACCGGGGAAAAAGGCCAGACCTGGCACCAGGATCCGCTTTGGCGAGGGGCTTTTGGTTGGAGAAGTGCAGGATGTGGTGGAGGACGGGAACCGGATCATTCGTTTTGAATATGACGGAGTCTTCGAGGAGATCCTGGACCAACTGGGACAGATGCCGCTGCCGCCTTATATTACGCATCAGTTAAAAGATAAAAATCGTTATCAGACGGTTTATGCAAAACATGACGGTTCTGCAGCCGCTCCCACAGCAGGACTTCATTTTACGCCAATGCTTCTGGAAGCCATTCGCGAAAAAGGAGTGAAGATTGCTCATGTGACGCTGCATGTGGGACTTGGCACTTTTCGCCCGGTGAAGGTGGAAAACATCCAGGAACACCATATGCATTCTGAGTTTTATGTGGTGGAGGAAGAGCAGGCACAGATCATCAATGAGACAAAAGCCAGTGGAAAAAGGGTGATTGCTGTTGGAACTACCAGCTGCCGGACGCTGGAGTCGGCGACCGGAGAGGATGGGATCTTAAGCGCCGGAAGCGGCTGGACCGATATTTTTATCTATCCTGGCTATACTTTCCGGATGACTGACTGTCTGATCACTAATTTTCACTTGCCGGAATCCACGCTTTTGATGCTGGTGTCGGCACTGGCAGGGCGGGATCAGATTCTTGCAGCTTATGAGGAAGCGGTAAGGGAAGGCTATCGTTTTTTCAGTTTTGGGGATGCGATGTTAATCAAATGACACCGAAAATGAACTTTTGTTAAGTGAATAAAAGAGTCGAAAAAGAATCAAAAGAAGTATATTGCAAATCAGAATGGCATATGCTATAATGCCAATAGGCAAAAAAGGAAATAGCAAGTCCATCTGGACAAAGAATGAGGCCCCGAACCGTGTTCCAGCACAGTTCGGGGCCTCTTCTTTTCTTTTTATGGTGGCAAAGCACCCACCAGGCTATTTGTCGTCCTTGTTGTTCCTGTCAAGCCATTTGCAAACGAGGTGGCAAACCACGCCTGAGGGCATCGCTCAATCATCTGATTTGATGATTTTGCGATACCCTCTTTGTCAGCCCAGTGGATCGGCTTCTGCCAGCATCAGACGGATCTTGGAACGTACGATGTCGAAGGCTACGTTGTTCATGCCGCTGTTGATGACAATATCTGCCTGCGCCCGGGTAGGTTCCACATAGAGATAGTGCATGGGTTTGACGGTGGTCAGATACTGGTCCACGATGTTGTCAATATCCCGGCCCCGCTCTTTGACATCCCGTACCACCCGGCGCAGAATACGCTCGTCTGCATCTGCTTCTACATAGATCTTAATATCCAGAAGATCCCGGATGCGTTTGTCCGCCAGAAGCAGGATTCCTTCTGCCAGGATGATTCGTTTTGGTTCGATGTGAAGCGTCTGATCAGAACGGTTGTGACGGCTGTAATCGTAGACCGGACAATCGATGGCCTGTCCGTCTTTGAGCATATGCAGATGATCCAGCAAAAGCTGAGTCTCCAGAGAATCCGGATGGTCATAATTTACTTTTTTACGGTCCTCGAAAGATATTTCATCTTGTCTGCGGTAGTAGTTGTCATGATAAATGACAGCCACATCGTTCTCGAATTCCTCCTTCAGCCGCCTGGTGAAGGTGGATTTTCCGGAACCGGTCCCTCCGGCAATTCCAATAATGATACAGTTCATATTTGTCCCTTTCTCTGTGCGGTGATATCCAGTGTACATATGTTTTATTTTACAACGTTTCTACAAAAAATTCCATATAAAAATAAAATCAGCGGACTGCATATCTCGCAGTCCGCTGACTCTTTTGGGGATGGCTATCCGATCGTTACCAGAACGCTGGTCACAGCGCCAAACCCAAACCCGGAACCCATATTTCTATTTGTAGTTGAATCACACCCAGTCAACAGCATTGCACATAAACATAAAACTAATATTTTTCTCATAATTAGTCCCTCCTATGGACAATTCCCAGAGACAGCCCTGTATTAAAGAGCATTTTTAACGAAATAGAAATGTTACGGCCAAAGAAACGGCCATGGGCAGATGAAAAAAACTTACATATACGGCCCCCTTTCGAATATGATCTGCTATCTGCATGACAGGTCCTGTAAAGGACACCTGCCACTGTTGGTTGTACAATATAGACATTTAGATTTCGCTAAGATTTTTATTGTTAAACATAGTATACATGATAATTGGAAAAAAGTCACCTGATTTTGTGAAAAAAATCTATGTTTTTAGAGGGACAAAATGTTCTGTGCAACGGTTGTTACATAAAAAGGGCTTTTGAGCTCCCCGCCTATCGGCAAAGGTGTTCCAGATCTTCGTAAAAACCGGGATAACTGATGCGGACGCAGTCGGCCCCCTGGATGAAAGTCTCACCATCCGCGGCCAGGGCTGTGACAGCGAACGTCATGGCGATGCGGTGATCCAGCCGGCTGTCAATGACAGCACCGTGAAGTGCAGATCCGCCTTCAATGATCATACCATCTTCGGTGGCAGTGATGCGGGCGCCCATGGCACTTAGATTTTTTACCATCACGTCGATGCGGTTGGATTCTTTGACTTTCAGCTCCTGGGCGTCCCTGATGACTGTGGTGCCTTCTGCGAAGCAGGCAAGGGCAGCTACTACCGGCAGCTCGTCGATCAGCGTAGGGATGAGGGCTCCGCCTACGGTGGTGCCATGAAGACTGCTGTGCCGGACCAGCAGATCTGCGGTGGGTTCTCCGTTTTCATAATCTTCATTTAATAACGTGATATCCGCTCCCATATCCCGGCATACGTGTAAGATACCGTCTCTGGTCGGATTGATTCCGACATTCTTGATCAGGATCTCAGAGTTTGGGACAATCAGTCCTGCTGCGATAAAATAGGCGGCGGAAGAAATATCTCCAGGCACCCGGATTTCCTGGGATAATAGCCGGGGGTTCGGCTGGATCGTAGCGGTGGTGCCTTCGCTTTTGACAGAGGCTCCAAAATTCCGAAGCATAAGTTCAGAATGATTTCGGGACAGATAAGGTTCTGTCACACTGGTAGGTCCGTCTGCGTAAAGTCCGGCAAGGAGAATACAGGATTTGACCTGCGCGGAGGCAACAGGAGAACGGTAGTGAATGCCGTGCAGGGGAGCACTCCTGATCCGAAGGGGGGCGCATCCATTGCCGCGCAGACTTTCGATCTGAGCACCCATCTGCCCAAGGGGATCCATAATCCTCTTCATGGGCCGGGTCTGAATGGATGCATCTCCATTTAGTTCCGTGGAAAAAGGCTGCCCGGCCAGGATTCCGCAGATCAGGCGGGTAGTGGTTCCGCTGTTGCCTGTATCCAGAGGACCGGCGGGGGCCCTTAGTCCATGGAGTCCTTTGCCGTGGATCAGGATCTCACCAGGATCGTTTTCGATGGGGATGCCCAGTTTTTCAAAGCAGGCGATGGTGGAAAGACAGTCTGCACCCTGAAGAAAATTGGTTACGCGGGTGGTTCCTTCCGAGAGGGCGCCGAACATGACGGCGCGGTGGGAGATGCTCTTATCTCCCGGGACTGTGACGGTCCCTTTCAGCGGGTTTCCTTTTTGAAATTTCATAGAGGTCTCCTTATTTTTGTTTTCGTGGTTGTTAAAACTTAACGTTCATAAATTACATAACGGTATTTTCTTAAAAGTTCTGCCGCCTGCTTCATGGCCTGTTCATCGTAAAATTCGATGCGCAGGACGGCCTCGATAAATTCCCGGCTGTGGACAATGCCGATATTTTTCAAACTGATCTGATTACTGGCAAGGATCGTTGCCAGGGTGGCGATACCGCCGACTTCGTCCACCATGTCGCAGTAGATCTCATAGATTCGCTGCAGAGGACCGCTGCCTTTTTGCGGGAGGCTGTTGCGGTACTCCCGGGAGGTTTCGAATAACTGATAGACGGCGTTTGCTTCTGCATGATCCAGCTGTTGACGGATCCGGGTGAGAGATTTTATGTATGTTTCTAATATAGAAGAGATGTTTTCCCGGTTCGTCATACAGATCTGCTCCCACATCTCCGGAGAAGAGGAGGCGATTCTTGTGATATCCTTAAAACCTCCTGCAGCGACCAGCTTCATGATTTCGTCCTCGGTGTCCGATTCGCGAATCAGATTGACCAGAGAGGAAGCGATGATATGGGGCAGATGACTGATGCCGGCAGTTACATAATCGTGGGTTTTAAAATCCATTACCAAAGGCAGCGCTTTCAGACTTTTTACAAAATCCTGGTACTGCTTTACGGCATCCTGGGGGACTTTCTGGGTGGGGGTGATGACATAATAGGCATTTTCAATCAGGATTCGTTTGGAATTGGCATAGCCTGTCTTTTCGGAGCCCGCCATTGGATGCCCGCCGATAAAGTTGGCTTCCATATCAAGCTTTGCCACCCGGGCGTGGATGTCCGATTTGGTACTTCCCACATCTGTGATGATACAGGAAGGGGTAATCACCGGTTTCAGTTTTTTTAAATATTCTGCATTGCTGCTTACCGGGGCACACAAGAAAATATAATCACAGCTTCCAAAATCTTCATCTATATCATCCGGTATCCGGTTGATGACTCCGTCCCGGACAGCCTGTTCTAAGGTGGCACGGGTGCGGGAGCTGGCAAGGATTTCTGACTCCGGATAAAAATGACGGACAGCTCTGGCGATGGAGCCGCCAATGAGCCCAAGTCCGATAAAACCGATCTTCATATTCATTCTCCTTTAACGCGTTAATGTATTAAGTATAGCATGATTTGCGGAAAATGGGAAGAGCAGAAAAAATGAAGGGATACAACTTTTAGAGTAAGAACCCGGAAAAAGTTTGACAAATTTTAGTGGTTATATTACACTGATATCGTTATGAAAAGAAAGCGGTGTGACCGTTTGAATCGGTGGAATGGTCACAAAGCAGCTGCTTCAGATAGACAGGAGGGCATATAATAATGAAACATAATTTCCGGAAGATAGAAGGAAAGTGGCAGCAGAAATGGGAGGAGGCCGGGATCTTCAAGGCGGTGGACGGCAGTGACAAGCCGAAATTCTACGGTCTTGTGGAATTTCCCTATCCCAGCGGAGCCGGTATGCACGTAGGACATATCAAGGCCTATTCCAGCCTGGAGGTGATCTCCAGAAAGCGCAGGATGGAGGGTTACAATGTGCTGTTCCCCATCGGGTTTGACGCGTTCGGACTGCCCACGGAGAACTATGCCATCAAGACCGGAACGCATCCCCGGAAGATTACAGATGACAACATTGCAAAATTTACGGATCAGTTAAAGAAGGTGGGCTTTTCCTTTGACTGGGACCGGGTGATTGATACAACGGATGAGGACTATTATAAATGGACCCAGTGGATTTTCTTAAAGCTTTTTGAGCATGGACTGGTATTTCGCAGTACGGCGCTGGTCAACTACTGTCCGTCCTGTAAGGTGGTACTGTCCAATGAGGACAGCCAGGGCGGAAAGTGCGACATCTGCCACAGTGATGTGATCCAGAAATCCAAGGATGTATGGTATCTGAAGATCACCGAGTATGCGGACAAGCTGCTGGCAGGACTGGAGGATGTGGACTACCCGGCCAATGTAAAGCAGCAGCAGGTGAACTGGATCGGAAAATCCACCGGAGCTTTTGTGAACTTCAAACTGGAGGGCGCAGAGGAAGAGCTGGAGGTCTATACGACCAGACCGGATACCCTGTTCGGCGTGACCTTTATGGTCATCGCTCCGGAGCATCCGCTGATTGATGAGAATAAAGATCACATCGCAAATATGGACGCCATCGAGGCTTACCGGACCGAGTGCGCGAAGAAGACCGAATTTGAGCGTACCCAGCTGGTTAAGGACAAGACCGGCGTGAAGATCGACGGCATCGAGGCGGTCAATCCCATCACCGGTAAGAAGATCCCTGTTTTCATCGCCGACTATGTCATGATGGGATATGGTACCGGAGCCATCATGGGTGTGCCGGCCCACGACCAGCGTGACTATGAGTTTGCGAAGAAATTCGGGGCGGAAATCGTCGAAGTCATCAAAGGAGGGGACATCTCCGTGGAAGCTTACGCAGGCGACGGAGAGATGGTCAATTCTGATTTCCTGAACGGCTATACCAATAAGAAGGAATCCATCGCCCGGATGCTCACGGAGATTGAAAAACGCGGCATCGGACATGCGGGCGTTCAGTTCAAGATGAAGGACTGGGCTTTCAACCGCCAGCGTTACTGGGGAGAACCGATTCCCATCATTCACTGTGATGACTGCGGCGTTGTGCCGGTTCCCTATGAAGATCTGCCTCTTCGCCTGCCGAAGGTGGAGAATTTTGAGCCGGGTGCAGAAGGAGAATCTCCGCTGGCGAAGATCGAGTCCTTTGTAAACTGTACCTGTCCGAAATGCGGAAAGAAAGCAAGACGTGAGACGGATACCATGCCTCAGTGGGCGGGTTCCTCCTGGTATTTCTTAAGATACATTGACCCGCACAATGAGAATGCGCTGGCAGATCCGGAGAAATTAAAATACTGGATGCCGGTGGACTGGTACAACGGCGGTATGGAGCATGTGACCAGACACGTGATCTATTCCCGGTTCTGGCATCATTTCCTGTATGACATCGGGGTAGTTAATACACCGGAACCTTACGCAAAGCGTTCCATTCAGGGTCTGATTCTCGGACCGGACGGGGACAAGATGAGCAAATCCAAGGGAAATGTAGTGGATCCGCTGGATATTGTCAAAGATTACGGTGCTGACACGCTTAGAACGTACGTTCTGTTTATGGGAGACTACAGCGCAGCGACGCCCTGGAATGACAATGCGGTCAAAGGCTGCAAGCGTTTCCTGGAACGGGTATCCGGTTTTACGGATCTGATTTCCGAGGACAAGGAGACCCAGAAGCTGGAGACGCCGTTCCACAAGACGATTAAGAAAGTGTCATCCGATCTGGAGGATATGAAGTTCAACACGGCGATCGCGGCGCTTATGACGCTGACCAATGACATTTACAATGTGGGAAAAGTCAGCAAAGAGCAGGTGCAGATCTTTGCAAAGCTTCTCTGTCCCATTGCGCCCCATGTGTGTGAAGAAATCTGGGAAGTGACCGGCGGAGAAGGATTCCTGTCCTTGCAGCCCTGGCCTCAGTATGAGGAGAGCAAGACCGTGGATGCCCAGACTGAGATCGGCGTGCAGATCAACGGCAAGCTCCGCGGGACCGTTGTGATTCCCACCAGTGCGGAGAAAGAAGAGGTATTCGCCATCGCCAAAGCAGATGCGAGGATTGCATCCCTGACCGAGGGCAAGACCTTTGTAAAAGAGATCTATGTGCCGGGCCGGGTTGTGAATTTTGTGGTGAAATAATGGCTGAACAATAAAAAGTTCATAAACATGTAAATCCCCGGGGAGTGCAAGTCTCCGGGGATTTTTTTCAATTTATTTAAAAAAGTAAAAGGTAATGCACGAAAGAAGATTTGGAAATAAATATATTATTTCTTTAGACAAACATAACTATTATATGATGAATATTGTTGATTATCTTGTTGGGAATACGGATAGGCATTGGGGAAACTGGGGAGTATTGGTTCGTAATTCCAATAATAAACCTGTAAGGCTGTATGATTTAATGGATTTTAATCAGGCTTTTAATTCCTATGATAATTTAGATGGTTCTAATTGCCAGACTATGTTTGGAGATCATGTTAATCAGAGGGAAGCCGCAATGAAATCTGTTGAAAAAATTGGCTTAAACCAAATCAAAGAAGTAAATAAAACATATTTCAATGAATTACCTCAGTTCTATAATATGTTTTGTAAAAGATTAGAATTACTGAAGTCAATGGAATGATTGCGGATACATATCAGAATTGGAGACAGGGAAAGGAATATGAGGATATTCAGGGATTCTGTAAGGTAATGACTTTAGAAGAAATATTTCGTGTTGTTGGCCAGAGTAACCCGGTGGAGGGGCTAAACTTTTTTTGAATGGGCATAGCAAATCACCCTGCCGATTTACGTTTTTTTTAATCGCCAGGGTGACTGCCAGTACAAATTATTTTTTCAACAAAACTGCAAGAGTTGAACTGTGTTCACTGTATGTGCTACCAGATACATCACCAAAATATTCGCATATTTTGAAACCGCTGCCAACTGCCTCCTCTTCCAGTGCTTTTTTAGAAAAGTAAGTATCCCACAAATAGTAATTGCTTACTTTCTTCTTTGTGATAACCAATGTTTGGCGAAGTGTTACATTATCGGGGTATTTACAAGCCCTGTTTAATGTGATGTGGTTTTCTGGACACCAAAAGCCTCCGTCAGGACAGACTACCCATGTTTGGCTTTCTTGAAAATTTTCAAGCTGAGTGAGAGAAAATACATCCAGCAAAAACCTTCCGCCGGGTTTGAGATGTTGGTAAATGATTTTCAATAATTGTTTTCGGTCATTTGTCGATAATGCCCCAAAGTCGCAGTAAATCATTGTTACGAAGTCAAATTCTTTATCTAAAGATAATTTCAGATAGTCTTGATAAAAATAGCCAATAGGTAGTCCTTTTCTCTTTGCGTTCATCTGAGCATAATTTATAGAACGGTGTGAAAAATCAACACCTACAACCCTATACCCCTTTTTTGCATACCGCTCAGTATAAAGACCGGGCCACATCCAATGTCAAGTACTGATGGATAGTGTTCTGAGGGAAGTATTTTGCTGATCCAATCAACTGATTTTTCAATAAACTCCAGTTTTCTACTTGCTCCATCATAGGTTGGATTTAGATGGGCGTTAAGCATCTGTAGTGAAATGTGTTCATTATCCCAAAAAGGTATCTCTGTTTTAGTATAGAGAGGGGGCTTTTTGAAAAGCGGTGTTAATTCTGTTAGCATACAAGTTCTCCTTTCTTGATTGGACAAAATAAAAAGCCGTAGATTTTACTCTACGGCTAACTTCCTTAAAAAGATGAAAGACAGATAAGAGTAAAATAAAATCAAACAGTAGGTACAGAAATAAAACTGTAAAAGCAGTTGTTTCTTAACCTATTTAGTTGATTTTATCTACTCTTTTCCAGTCACGCCCATGCCACTGATTATGTGACATCTGATGTGCCGGACTTCATCACCTTTTCCTTTTTTAATTTTTTTCATTCTATCAGAAGGGTTTTCTTTTGTCAATGGTATATCCAAAAAAGTAAAATTAAGTGCTACTTAAAAATAAAATTATGTTTCGTTCTCACATTCCGCCCTGAAATGTAAAATAATATAGGGGTGATGTAAAGCCTACCGAAAAGCCCGGAATAAGGAGAAATACCGGGCAGAGCATGAGCGCGGCATTATCCTCCATGAAGCGGCGGCAAAGGCACTAAAGGCGGCGCAGATCAGCGGCAGGCTCCCCAGCGTCCCCGCCCTCCAAGCGGAATATGAAAAGCTACAAGGGCAGAAAGAAAGCCTTTATGCCGATTATGGCAAGCTGAAAAACAGGTGCAGGAATACGACGTTATCAAGCGGAACATAGACAGCATTTTACAGACAGAGAAGCAGCCGAAACGAGAAAGAAGGTTGCATAAATCAAGGCTTTTTTCGCCCCTATCGCGTCACATTCGCCCGTATTTTCCTCATGCGCTCGGCGGTCTGCGGAATAATGTTACAGGCAATATTGAATTTTGAATTATTATATCATATAATAGGAACCGAAAATTCAGAAAGAGGGGGCAAGTGTAATGCAACAAAGTATTCTTGAATTTGAATGTATTGGAATAAAAGATGGTGATAAATTTCCCGTAGAAAATACAGGGAGAGGGGAAAATCTCTCTCCGGAATTTGTTATGAAAAATTTATCCCCTAATGCCAAGACGCTTATTATTACACTTGAAGATTTAAGCCACCCTATCAAAAATTTTACACATTGGGTTATTTGGAATATTCCTGCAATGAGCAAAATTCCAAAGGCTATTCCAGCAGGAAAAACAGTGTCAATGTTAGATAGTGCAGTACAAGGGGTAGGATATGGGCTTCACCGTTATGCTGGTCCGAAACCGCCAAAAGGAAAATCTCATAAATATGGTTTTACTATTTATGTGTTAGACTGCTCGCTTGACTTAAAAGCGTCCTCTACAAAAAGAAAAGTTCTTGACAAAGCAAATAGCCATATTATTCAACAAGGAACAATTTGCGGATACTTTGAGTAAGATACATTTTTACTCTTGTTAAAAAAGACCGGGGCGCGGCAGCTATCAAATAGCCGCCGCGTCCTAGCTTTCTCATGGGTACAGATATTGGATTGTTACGCAATAGAACGGCATTTCCGGGGGTAAAGGTATAAATCCCTTGCCGCCTTATTTTCCCGCCCGGAGAGCCGCATAAATCGAGGGCACTGAAAAATTCCCACTTTTTTGTTGGGAGTTTTCTTAATTTCTATATAAACAGTATCTGTTTGCAAATTTACTCCAAACCATATAGGGAAAAGAGCTCCCTTACTACATAACCGGTTCCGCCAGCCTCGTGATTCTCTTGACATTTGCCACAAATGCTGTGATATACATTTGCAGTTCCATGGCTAACAGCCCTCTCGAATCCGCTTTGCGTAATCCGTGGGTCCCCATTCTTTTCTTCAATCCGATGTCGAATCTTCATCCGTTCCCTGAAATACTCACTTTCCTCAAATTTTAGTCTTTCCATGTTCTTTTCGCTTGCCTGCGTAATGCTATAACTTCGTTCCTTTGATTTCCCTCTCCCTACACGGCAGCTTTCTCTCAACGGGCATTTCCTGCATTTCACTTTGCTGAATATATACCTTAAATAGGCATTCCCGTTCTTTGCTGTCCGTTTCTCTACCCGCATCGACAATTCCCCGGCAGGACACTGCAGCATCCCGGCATCCTTAATTGTAACAGAATCCTTCTTCCAGCTTCCAGCTTGCTGCCGCTGCCACCGCCGTATTGGTTCGTGCAATTAATGTGATCCCTTCGCCGCAGGCTTCCAGATTCTCTTCGCTGACATATGCCATATCCCCTATTGTTTCTGTCACTTCCATCTCTGTTTCCTGCGCCTTTTCGATCAGTCCCGGCAACTCCCGCCCGTCCGGCGCGCCTCCACGCGTTACGCTTATCCCCGCAATCAGACGTTCCTCTGTCATTGCCAGGCGGTTTTTATATCCATAAAATGCGCTCGTTGGCGTTTTGCGCCCAAACCGTGCATCTTTGTCATCCTTTGAACGTATATCCCTGATCTTTTCATCCCCAAGCAGTCCCTTCATTTCCTTGGAAAGCTCCTGTATCTTCCTGTTTCCACAGGCTGCGATCCCTCCCTCCAGAGCCTGTGGCAGATTTTCTGTATAGGTAATCTCTTCCCCAGTCCGGCTTCCAGGGATGGTTTTTCGGGAAATTTTTCTGATAAATCAAAAGCATTTTTATAGATTTCCTTCCGGAGCTGTTTACTCATATCCCGCAAAATCTGTGCAGGGGATTTCGCACGGACAGATGCGCTTGTATGGGTGGAATCTACGATAATAGTTCCTGATCTTATCAGACCTTTATCCAAAGCCTGCCGGATCGTTTCCTTTAACAGCTCTTCCAGAATATCTTCTGTAATGCGGGTTTTCCTGAATTTTGTGAGAAGGCTGGGATCAATCATTTTCGCTTCCGGTTCCAGATCCAGAAAAAATTTATATGCCATATCTGTCTGGGCGCTGCTGATCAGGGTTTCGTCGGACAGGTCGTACAGTTTTTTCAAGAACAGCAGTTTGAACATCATCTCCGGTTCTTTTGCCGGGCGTCCGAAATTTTCACAATACTGTTTACGCAACATTGGATTTATAAAGCTGAAATCGATGTTCTCTTTCATCTTCCGCAAAAGATGATCAGCAGGAATGATTGCATCGTAAATCCCCTGATATGGTGATAAGGATAGTTTTAACTGCGAATTATCTTTTAGCATTTCGGAATCCTCCTTCCCCATACTTCTATTATAATGCCAACACTGAAAAAAGCCCAATTCTTTTTTCAAAAGAATCAGACTTTTTCAGTACCCTCTATTTATCAACGTTTCCGCTTCATTAAGAAGAGCGCGAGACGGGACTCGAACTCGCGACCCCGACCTTGGCAAGGTCGTGCTCCACCAACTGAGCCACTCGCGCATATCACTTGTCCGGCTTTACTTTAT
>ERZ808046.866-NODE-866-length-18073-cov-3.438875_pt1 | contig 18073 bp, 15 predicted proteins | sample MGYA00380196_ERZ808046 | MGnify/ENA primary metagenome ERZ808046 (study PRJEB31490, sample SAMN06133421) | mouse gut metagenome | isolation source: Z6_2 | host: mice | place: China: Chengdu | collected 2015-05 ...
AAAGCACTTTCAGCGTCACATTTTCCTCCTGAACCGCCACCTTAAACGGTTCAACCGGTTTCAGTCCTTTCGGATATTTTGTTTCTGTGACCGTATAAGTGTCATAAATAAGGCTGCCCCGCGGATTGTCTTTCTCAGCTGTCGTTGCAAAACCATTCTTATCCGTGACAATTTTCTTCACAACCTTCCCCGTTGTATCAGAAGTAAATGTAAATTCTATCCCTTTCAGTGCTTCAAAGGTATCTTCATCCTGCTCTCCGATTTCTTTTAACTTGATGATTTCTACATTACCCCGGATAATCTCTTCTTTGCTTTTTATATTTTTGATAAATACCCTGTCGGTCGTATTCTCAGCAGACAAAGCCACCTCATGTATTTTGGAATCGACCAAATATCCTCTTCCTGGCTGCCGTTCCATCACATAATACGTATCCAACGGGAGCTCAGCGCTTCTGGCTTTTCCATTTTCATCTGTTGTCAACGTCCCTCTGTAAGAAGCAGACTTCGCGTCATCGCCCGCTTGATAAGCTGATTTCAGAAAAATATCATAAGATGCGGCTTTCAGGGATGCCGCCCCCTGTGCCTGGTTCCGGTTTGTTTCCGAATCAATCTTTTGCAGTTCAATCATTCCTTTCTGCGGGACTTCTGTACTGACCACCGTTTTATAAAGCACCCTCTCTGCCGTATTCTCACTTGTCAGGTCAACTGTATAGATATTCATATCCATCAGAAATCCCACCGGCGCCTTTGTTTCTTTCACATAATAAATTCCCGCAGATAATTCTTTTGACTGTGCCTTTCCATCTATATCCGTAACCACCGTATCTGCTTTGACCGTACATGCCGCATCAGAAAAAACACTGTATTCTGCGCCTTTCAATGAAGCGGTCCCCACTTCTGCATCACTGCTCTTTTTCTCCAGACGGATGATACCTTTCTGAGGAGTCTCAGAAACAGCCGGAGGATTATATGTATGCACCTCCTCTGCATCCCCGTCAGAAGTGATTCTCCGTACAAACACTTCGGGATTAAGCAGATACCCCTTGGGTGCTTTTGTTTCCTGGATTGTAACCGTTCCAAGCGGTAATGCCGGATTTCCTAAAGATGTATAATAAAAATCATCCCCTGCCGCTTTGTACTCATTACCCAGCCGGATTTCCCCCTCTTTATCCGTTCTCATAATCCATGTACGTTCCGGAGATTCCCTCTGCACAGCCGGATCTGTATCTGACTGCACATCATAATATTTCACTGTGAACTCCGCGTTTTCCAAAGAGGCGCTTCCCTGTGGTTTCTGTCTCCCTGTTTCTGCGTCTATTTTGCTAAGCAGAAGTCCTACCGGATTACTCTGCGGTCTGTCGGTAACCTGTAATGCCGCCGTCTGCCCGCTTGGCACCGTTACGTTATAAGTTGTATAATCCAGCGCTAATCCCTTTGGCGCAGTTTTCTCTTTCACCTGATACTCCCCGACCGGAAGATCTCCAAGATACCCATATCCGTTTTCATCCGTCGTGATTGTTCCGATTTCTACATCATTCTGATAAATCCCATATTTTGCCCCTGCCAATGAATAGCATGCGTTATAAGCCGACATTTCAGGACAGGATGACGATTTAAGAATTTCTATAGAGCCTCTTTCATCCTTCATTTTCAATATTGTCAGCGCATAGGGACCTGCCCACTCCTTCGGCACCATCCATGTCGCAGCATTTCCTGCCTGCTGTGCTCCTGACGCATTATCATCACTGGAATGCCAGATTCTGTCTTCTACCAATCCATCCTGCCAATATGGATTGCCCCCCTCTTTGATACCATCAAAATATTGACCGACAAATATGGAAACATGATGGTAGGGACTGGTATGGTAACTCAATCCATTCGTCAGATCTCCCTTTGTCATATCCCATGTCCAGATAATATCTCCCGGTTCGCAGATACCATCCCATGCCACGCTCAAAGAGATATCATTCCAATTGCTTCCCGTATATGTGACATATTCCATTCCGTTGTCCGCAATCATACTGACCCAGCCCGATATGCCGGGCGTACTGTCGTTCGCTCCGGCAGAACGCAATACATGCCAGACAAACCCGGTACAATTCATAGCCGCCGAGCCATTATATGACGGGTCGCCGTTTGGGGAACGGTAATCTCCTCCCACATAAGGAGTTCCGAGATAGTAATCGTCATTCACATGCTGACCCAGCCAGTCTAAGACATCTGACCGGTTCACTCCCAGCACATCCGTCAGATCAGCTCCCCCTGGATTATATATGGTCTTTTGCGTATCCCCCATCAAAACAGTCCTTGCCTGTATTGCCGGCACGGATTTCCTCATATGGATTTTCCCTGGTGAAATCGCAGCTTCCTCCGCCTGTATCTCTTGGTCTTCGGAAATACTTTCCTCCTGTGATATTTCCTCCACCGCATATGCATCCATATCAGAAGCACAGGACATCAGCAGGCACCACAGAATCCCCAGCAATGTCAGTACACCCTCAATTCCTTTCCATATCCTCTTTTTGTTTCTCTCCATAATCCTCCCTTACTTTTTCACTCCTGTGCCGAAAACATGTAGCGGTTCAGCCTTCAGCCGAACTGTTACATGAATCCAGCCCATAATAAATTCACCTGCGGTGAAGGGCTGGATTCTTTCTTCATCGCACTTTCTTACAGACCTTGCAGCAAGTGCAAAGCCCTGCGCCAAACTGCTGCGAAAACACCACTTATTTTTCCCTGTTCTCTTACATCATCCTTTGCAGCAAGTGCAAAATACTATGCTGAACTATTCCCCTCCTTCCATTTCTTTTTATGTTGTACAACATGACTCGTTTTGGATACCGGGACGAAACTCCCACGAACTAAAAGATGTGTCCTAAGACGAGTACTTAGATGATACCTGTAAGGCTGTTTAATGTCAATATACGATTTAGACAAAAACAATTTTCAGTGCTTACACAAAAAGACTGATTCTTTCTTGTCCGCTGTCCGCAAACCATGAAGAATCAGTCTTTTTAATTTTTGTGAAAATTGCCTTATCAAAAATTTCCCCAATAATTTTTGTATATTTTGTCCAATTATTTGCAGCAGTTCAGCCCTCAGCCGAATAGTTACAATTATTTCTTTGCGGCAGCCTTATTTCAAATCCGCTCTTACTCACCGTCTATAGGGGCGGAAGTCACCCCACATTTGATATATCCCTTTGCAGTCAATGCCTCTGCACAAAGTACAGCTCCGCCGGCTGCTCCTCTGACTGTATTATGAGACAGTCCCACAAACTTGAAATCAAACATGGTATCTTCTCTCAGCCGGCCGATTGTAACGCCCATTCCGTTCTCATAATCTACATCCATTTTTACCTGTGGACGGTCACACTCTTCACGGTACTGAATGAACTGCTTTGGAGCGCTTGGCAGTTCTGCCTCCTGCGGAAAGCCTTTGAAACTTAACAATTTCTCAATCAGTTGTTCTTTCGTCGGCTTCTCCTCAAAGTTGATAAATACTGCTGCTGTATGTCCGTTTAATACAGGTACACGAATACACTGACATGTAATCTTCGGTGCATCGGCCTTGACAATCTCTTTCTCACCGACTGTACCAAGTACGCGCAGCGGTTCCTGCTCGCTCTTCTCTTCCTCACCGCCGATATACGGAATAATATTCTCTGCCATTTCCGGCCAATCCTGAAATGTCTTGCCCGCTCCGGAAATTGCCTGATATGTCGTTGCCACGACTTCCTTAGGTCCGAACTCCTTCCATGCTGCCAGACATGGTGTATAACTCTGGATAGAGCAGTTTGGTTTTACTGCGATGAATCCACGTGTTGTTCCAAGACGCTTTTTCTGCGCCTCGATAATGTCAAAATGCTCTACATTTATCTCCGGTACGACCATCGGGACATCCGGTGTCCAGCGGTGCGCACTATTATTGGATACAACCGGAGTTTCTGTCTTTGCATAAGCTTCCTCGATTGCCTTAATCTCATCCTTTGTCATATCAACTGCACTGAATACAAAGTCAACCGTAGATGCCACCTTCTCCACTTCATTTACATTTAATACAATCAGATTCTTCACTGCTTCCGGCATCGGCGTCGTCATTTTCCAACGTCCGCCTACTGCCTCTTCATAAGTCTTGCCGGCAGAACGCTGACTGGCCGCTACTGTTACGACTTCAAACCACGGATGATCCTCAAGCAGAGAAATAAATCTCTGTCCGACCATTCCTGTGGCTCCTAAAATACCAACTCTTAATTTCTGTTCCATTATATTTTTCCTCACTTTCCAATCAAATCCTATATTCGGTCACAGACCTGCCTGAACCGTTACCTTTTATTGCTTCTCTGCCAGATATGCTTCTTCTATTGCAATGACCTTCTTCATTGCCGCCTGTCCCGGCGCCCCGATGGTATTGCGCATTTTCACGCATGTCTCCATGCTGATTGCCTCATAGATGTCTTCCTCAAAAACCGGGGAAATCGCCCGGAACTCCCCCAGGCTCATATCGTCCAGCGCAATATTTTTCTCAATGCAATATAATACAAGCTGTCCTACGATTCCATGGGCATCCCTGAACGGCACGCCATGGTTGACCAGATAATCCGCCGCATCGGTTGCATTGGTAAACCCATTCTTCGCACTGTCTTCCATCCGCTTCGGATTGAACTTCATCGTACTGATTATTCCGTTAAATAATACAAGACAGCCCTTTGTCGTATCAATTGCATCGAATGCAAATTCCTTATCTTCCTGCATATCCTTGTTGTATGCAAGCGGAATCCCCTTCATGACTGTCAAAAGAGACATCAGCGCCCCATACACGCGTCCCGTCTTCCCCCTCACAAGCTCTGCAATATCCGGATTCTTCTTCTGCGGCATAATGCTGCTTCCGGTACTGTATGCATCATCCAGCTCTACAAACTGATACTCATTGGAATTCCAAATGATGATTTCTTCGGAAAACCTGCTCAAATGCATCATAATCGTGGACATTGCAGACAGCAGTTCAATCAGATAATCCCTGTCTGCCACAGAGTCCATACTATTCAGCGTCGCTCCGTCAAAATTCAGAAGCTCCGCCGTGTATTCTCTGTCCAGCAGATAAGTCGTGCCAGCCAGCGCCCCTGACCCAAGTGGACAGTAGTTCATCCTCTTGTAAATGTCGCTCATACGCAGCCGGTCTCTTTTAAACATTTCAAAATAGGCTCCCAGATGGTGTGCCAGAGTAATCGGCTGTGCTTTCTGCAGATGTGTGAATCCCGGCATATACGTATTCAAATTCTCTTTCATCAGCTTCAGCAGTTCCTCCAAAAGACATTTTAACAGATTATCCAGCTCCTGGACCTCATCTCTTACATACAGCTTCATATCCAAAGCCACCTGATCATTTCTGCTCCGCCCGGTATGCAGCTTCTTTCCCGCATCCCCAATCCTCTCAATCAGAGTTGCCTCCACAAAACTATGGATATCTTCATATTTATCTGTAATCTCTAATGTACCATTCTCCACATCTCTTTTGATAGATTCCAGGCCTTCGATAATCCGGTCCTTTTCATGTGCCTGCAGTACCCCCTGCTTCTCCAGCATGGTTACATGGGCAATGCTGCCGCGGATATCCTGCTCATAAAAGCGTTTGTCAAAAGAAATAGATGCATTGAACTGATATACCAGCCGATCTGTTTCCTTCGTGAAACGTCCGCCCCATAACTGTGCCATCTCATGTTCCTCTTTTCTGTTGATTTGTATTAATCGTTCGTAGCAGTTCAGCCTTCAGCCAATCTGTTACTTGTGATTCACCGGCTGCTGCGATTCAAGACTTGCTTCAGCAGTTCGTTATAGTTTACCACAGTAACGTGCGAATGTAAACCATCAACCGGATTTTATTTTTCTGCAATGCAACTAAAGGTTACTGTTCACGGGGTACCCGTGTACAGTAACAACTAAAGAATTTACTTCTGCATAGAATATACACACCCACAGTAATCCTGCCGGTACAACCCATATTCCCCCGAAAGCTCAATGGAACGCTTATATCCGTTTTTCTTCTTAAAATCAGAAAACAGATAGCGGATCCCATACTCTTCTGCCAGCTGCGCTCCAATTTCATTTAACTTCTGTGCATTTTTCAACGGACTGATACTTAAGGTCGTTGTAAAATAATCAAAATCCTGATTTGCTGCAAGTTCAGCAGTTTTTTGCAGCCGCAGTTCATAACATCCAAAACACCTCTTGCCGCCCTCCCTGACGTTCTCCATGCCTTTTGCCATATCGTAGAAACTGTCCGTATCATAGTCTCCCTCGATAAATGATATGGGATATCTGCTATACATATCACTGATAAACTTTTTCTGCTCTTTCACACGCTTACTGTACTCACTTTCCGGATAAATATTGGGATTATAATACAATACTGTAATCTCAAAATATTCACTCAGGTATTCCAGCACATAACTGCTGCATGGTGCGCAGCAGCTATGCAGCAAGAGCTTCGGAACACAGTTCTTCGCTGAAATCTGTTCCAATTCCTTTTCCAGTTCCTTCTGATAGTTAATCTTCGGCTGATTCATTATATCTCTCCTATAAAAACAAAAAATCCTCTGTCCTTCTACTATAGCACGTATGCGTGCACCTGTGTAGAAAAACAGAGGATTTTGTAACAGTTCGGGCAAGTGTCAAGCTTGCGGATGAACAGTTACTGCTTACTTGTCATAGAGCGGATCACAAGCAGTGTTCCAATCATCAGGACTATACCAACCGGCAAACAAATCACTGCTGTCATGACCGTGCCAGCAAAATTCTGTACAATACCCGCCAGCAGATAAGTAACACCTGATACAACCGCTACAGTAATTGCATACGGAAGCTGCGTGGACACGTGGTTGACGTGATTACTCTGAGCTCCGGCCGACGCCATGATTGTCGTATCAGAAATAGGCGAACAATGGTCTCCGCATACAGCGCCTGCCATACATGCAGAAATAGAGATAATCATCATTGTTTCATTAGTTCCCGAGAACACATTTACAACAATTGGGATTAAGATACCAAACGTTCCCCATGAAGTACCTGTTGCAAATGCCAGAAAACAGCCAATAACAAAAATCAATGCCGGAATAATCGTCAGCAATCCGCCTGTCGCACCATCTACTACTCCTGCAACAAATTCCTTTGCGCCAAGGCTGTCTGTCATAGCTTTCAATGTCCATGCAAAAGTCAGGATCAGAATTGCCGGAACCATCGCCTTAAATCCTTCTGGAACACAAGACATAGAATCTGAAAAACTCAATACCTTACGGATTGCATAAAATACAATTGAAATCACAAAAGCAAAGAAACTCCCCAGCATCAGACCTACGGATGCATCACTCCCTGAAAATGCCTCTACAAATCCGGCTCCTTCAAAGAAACCGCCTGTGTAAATCATTCCAATCACACAGCAGACAATCAAAGCCGCAACCGGGAAGATCAGATCGATAACGCCGCCTTTTGTCTCGTCAACCTCATCCTCTGCATTGGCATACGGACGGTCCGGTGTCGTGTACAAGTCTCCCTTTGCTGCATTGTCCTCATGTAACTTCATCGGTCCGTAGTTCATATTCAATACAACAATGGTTACCATCATTACAATTGTCAAAAGTGCATAATAGTTAAACGGAATCGCACGCAGGAAGATAGAAAATCCATCCTCTCCCTCTACAAATCCTGTTACTGCTGCTGCCCAGGAAGAAATCGGCGCAATAATACATACCGGAGCTGCTGTGGCGTCAATGATATAAGCCAGCTTTGCCCTTGATACATTGTGCTTGTCTGTCACCGGGCGCATCACGCTTCCTACCGTCAGACAGTTGAAATAGTCATCGATGAAAATCAGTACACCCAGCAGAATCGTCGCAAGCTGCGCACCTACACGGCTTTTGATATGTTCACTCGCCCAACGTCCAAAAGCTGCTGATCCTCCCGCCTTGTTCATCATACATACCATAATTCCCAATACAACAAGAAATACGAGAATACCCATGTTGTAAGAATCTGTCAGAGAACCAACCAGCCCATCCTGAAATACATGGATAATGGTTCCTTCGAACTGGAAGTTGGAATAAAATACACCGCCGATCAGGATTCCTACAAACAGGGAACTGTACACTTCTTTCGTAATCAAAGCCAGGCCAATCGCTACAATCGGCGGAATCAGCGCCCAGATTGTTGCATACAGATCCGGTATGTATTCCACCGTCTCTTCTGCCGCAAATACAGTCATACTGCTGAACAACAGCACACCTAACAGCATCAGCACTCTGATAAGTGCTTTTTTCTTTCTACTCATTTTCTCTCTCCTTTGTTAAAAATGTTTTGCGGAACCAAGAGCTATAATACAGAAATTTCCTGTAAATTTAAAAATGTCATGGACAACACTTATTTAAGCGCCCATGACATAAACTTATCGGTTTCGATATGATATCCTGATAGCGCTCCACTTCTGTGACAGTCCGCAGCATATTCTGCTGCGTCCCAGAAACTGTCTGCTCCGGATACTTCCAGTCTCTTCGGCGGTTTTCCCTTTCGCATCTGACCTGTTCCGGTCTTGCAGTCTGATGGTACTGATGAAACCCGCGCCTCTATCTAGTTCCGTTTTATATACTATTCAGTTGTACCACGTTTTCGATGACTTGTCAATCTCTGAATTCCTTCCAGAAACTGACATAGAATCATAACTATAAATATTACTATATTACTAACGGTAGGATTTTTCTAATATATCCATAAAATCTTCTTCCGTTAATGTGTATCTGTCTAAATCTACACCAACCTGATTTACGGTCATATTTACAATCTTGGCAAAATCTGCTTTTTTAACACCGAACTCGGACATCTTTAAGTCGCGAACTCCTGTTTCATCAAGCATTTTTGTCAATGCTTTTACATATGCATACCCCGGGGTCTCCGGATTCCGGACTTCACCCATCAACTCTCCCAGTTCATCAAATTCCTCAGGAAGAAGAGAGCATACTTTTTTGTAATATTCTTCTGCCACAACGATCAATGTCGCACCATGCGGAAACTTATTGTAATAACCGCCCAGTGTCTGTCCCAGAATATGATGAGATGTCACACTGTCAAGCGCCATGCTGTAGCCACCGAGAATATTTGCCGCATATGCCATATTGGTGCGAGCATCTCTATCGGTCGGATCATTGACGACTTTTACCAAATTTTCCGCAACAGTTTTAACCCCATCTGCAGAATATAAATCTAGCAACTTGTTTCTATGTCCATTTGTTACATAACATTCTGCATTGTGGAATAAAGCATCAAATCCTTGGAAAATAGTCAGCATTTTCGGCAGAGACATCATAAGCTCTGGATCAATAATAGATAATGCCGGGAAGATTGCTTCCGATGTAAAATCTAATTTTTCATTTGTATCTTGATTGGTAACCACACAATACTGATCACACTCTGTACCGGTTCCACAAGTTGTTGTAATTGTAACTACCGGAAATGCCCTGTCAGCTTCCTTGCGTCCGCCTGTTCCTGTGTAGGCGTAGTCCCACAGATCACCTTCCAATGCCAGTACCAGTGCGCAGCCTTTAGCCGTGTCGATACTGCTTCCTCCACCTAATCCCAAAGTAAAATCACATCCATTTGCTCTTGCAAATTCAGCTGCTTCCTCCACACAGGCTTTTGTCGGGTTTGGCTGAACTTTATCATACACAACATACTCTGTGCCGCCTTCTTCCAAAAGTTTTTCCACACGGTCTAGTATTCCGAGATTTTTCATCAGACCATCTGCAGTGACACAGATAAGCGCCTTTTTTCCCGGCATCTTCAAGTCTTTTAAATCATTTAACCTTCCATATCCGAAAACAACTCTAGTCGGTAAATATGTATCTACAGAAAACATCTTTCATACTCCTTTATTTTTCTTTTTATTTTGAAATCTTAAATTCAAATATTGCATCAATAATCCTAGAACAGATTACCGTAAATAATTCGGAATATATAATACACTCCCATTTTCCAAGTGTAAAAATCCCCCAAAATATGATCGTAATATTAATCCTGTTGCAATTCCCAGAATCCCTTCATGACGAAACACAACCCTCATAAGTTCTCCTGAATGTGTCTCAGCTGTTGTAAATGTTCTTTTAAAGCTCATACTTGTTCCTCCTGCTTATAAACCACTACTTCGTCTTTATCTGCAAAGAGTTCAATCTGTTTCGCCCCTTCCAGCTTCGCATAATCCTCCTCTGAAAGATTGATTACCGGAAGAATCTGTCCGTAAAAATGTTTACAGATCAATGGTCCTGTCAGGATAACAGGATCTGTATATACGTTGATCAACGCTGCCGGAGCTGTTCCTATACGAAGCATCTCCATCAGAACCAGTCCTGCCCCGCTGCTTCCCTTTCCAAATGGGAAAGCAAATGCTCTTCCTTTGATGTTTTCCTGATAATTTGCATGACGGTAGTCAGAAATTTCCCCTGTCTGAATATTAACACCTCCAACAAAACTAAAAGGATCGTTTGAATATATCAAGTCTATTTTTTTAGGTTCAGAAATGACGTTTTTGCACTTTAATACTATTTTTTCCATAACTTACCTCCTCTGACTACTTTACCTGCAACTGCTGTCTCTACGCAATCTTGAAGGTTGCCGAATACCGGATGAATTCCTACCTTGTTAAAACAGTAAGTTGCAAATTTTCCTGAATTGGTCATAATAGACTTCGTTCCCCATGCAGAAGTCGGATATTCCATCGTACAGCCATCCACAAAGATCTGTACACCCAGACCTTTAATCCGATCCAGCAGACCACTGGATTCCATATCTGCATAATGGGCACGGCTTGTAAATACCCACATAGCCGTGTCCGGATCAATTTTTCTTCCCGCAAGAGCAATCTCCAGATCACGGAACTCAGCGCAGGAAAAATGCGGACATCCCATAGATACGAGATCGATCGGTCCTTCTGCATCAAAGCTGCACAGCTCAGCCTCAGCTTCTTTTAATTCTTTAATGCCGATTGTCACAACTTCTTTTGGTTCTTTTCCTCCAAATGCCATCTCCAGCGTCTGTGCCTCCGGAGTAATTCCAATCAGATGGAACAGTGCGATACCTCCAGAAGAAGCTGCTGTGGCAGCAAACTGCTTTAGATTATCCATCGTCAGATTTCGTTTCGGCATTCCCTGAAGCGCCCAGACTCTGTTTCCTACAATTTTTCCATATGCGTATGCAACATAATTGAACATACTTGGATCATCAAACATTTCTTCTTTGATATCGTCTCCCAGAACAACCAGACCTTCTGCATAACGATTTTCCGTAATATGCAGACCAAACTTCGGTACGCGACCCGCAATGCCGCAGAGTAATTCAAGAGGTCCCGCATAACGGTTCGTTCTTGCTCCCACAATTGAATTCATGAAGGAAATTACATTGGACTCTGCAAATGCGACCTGTGCTCCAAATGCCGGTGAATATCCCAACTGATAAGGTGCACAGGACCATGTGGGAACGGCGCCCATCTTGATATGAGATGCTTCGATCCGTCTCGTCGCCGCCATCCAGTAATCCTCATGCTTCTGGATGTCCCATCTCTTCATATCCAATGCACAGGCATTTGTGGATGTAGGCACTGCAAATTTTGCTCCAATGTTTGCAAGATGTTCCACAAACGCAACTTGTGCCTCACCAAAATAGACGGTACTGTCATCATGACATGCTGTAATCTCTACGAACTCTTCCGCTCCGTAATATTCTCCCAGATCATATAAGACCTTCATAGACATCTGAACAGCTTCACCATGTTTTCCGTCTAAAAAAAGCTGCTGGAACTGCTGGAAATTGATGATGTACCGCTTTATAAAGGTGCGCCGGATTGTATTACAGATCGTAAGAATCTTCCAATCAGTGAAGGATCTCAGTTTATTATAGATGAAGCCATGAGGGAATGTGATGAACCTCTTTATATTGCACTGCAGGGAACGCTGACAGATCTTGCGGTTGCATACCTTACCAGACCGGAAATCGCAGAGCGTATTACTGCGGCAATCTGATGAGTTTTATGGAAAAGTTCCGATGAGGTTAGATTTTCCGCATGGAGAGCTCTGGTCAATCGGTGATCAGCCGACAGTATCTGTTCTGTTGGAGAATGCATCCGGACGCAAGTATCATGTGATACATGCTCCGTACATAAATGATGATATGACGTATACTGAAAATCCGAATGGAAAAGAAATGTGGGTGTTTGACGGAATTGACCGCAGACTAACAATGGAAGATTTCTTTGCAAAATTGAGCTTGTGCTATAAATAAAAGAAATAGCGTGAGGCTGCCTCACTGAAGCTGTAAAGATGAAAGAGAGTGGGAATGGCTAGCTTGGGAGCAGCACCATTCCCACTTTTCTTACAGATAATCGGTAAGCCGTTCCCCATGCAAACATCCAAAGTGAGAACGGAATCCCGAAACGGCAGATTCGTTCCATCCAGATGGGATAACAATGTTTCAAAAACCAAAAACAGTTCTCAAAACAGATTCACAGGAATCCCCTTTTTCCCATACACTGACTATATATCAAATGTGGGATGACTCCCGTCTCTATAATATGATTACTTCATTGAAAGGGGTGCTTACATGGAACCTGTATTGGAACTGAAGAACATCAATTATGCATACCATACACCAGAAGGCGAAACTGCAGCCCTGACCGACATCTCCTTTTCTGTCGCCCCCGGCGAATTCGTTGCCATCGTAGGTCCTTCCGGCTGCGGCAAATCTACGCTGCTTTCCGTCCTATCGGGACTTTTGCAGGCAGAAAAGGGACTGATTAAAATAAACGGAAAATATATGCAGGAACATACCGCCAATATTGGTTATATGCTGCAGCATGACCATCTCTTTGAGTGGCGCACCATTTACCGCAATGTACTGCTCGGTCTGGAAATCCAGCATATGCTCTCTGCCCGTTCCCGAGAAAAAGCAGACGAACTTCTGGAGACCTACGGTCTGAAACAATTTGCAGATTCCAGACCATCGGAACTCTCCGGCGGAATGAGGCAACGTGCCGCGCTCATCCGCACGTTGGTTCTGGAACCGGACATTCTGCTCTTAGACGAACCATTTTCGGCATTAGACTATCAGACGCGTCTGACAGTCGGCGACGACATCGGACAGATTATCCGAAGCGCCGGAAAAACCGCAATTCTGGTTACCCACGATTTATCCGAGGCTGTCAGCCTCGCTAATCGGGTGATTGTATTGACTTCCCGTCCTGCCGCAATCAAAACCATTATTCCGATCGTCTTCCATCTGGAAAATGATACCCCTATGCATAGGCGGAATGCCCCGGAATTTAAGACTTATTTTAATCTGATTTGGAAGGAGTTAAATCAAAATGAGTGAACTGCTAAATGATATCTCCACAGGACAACAGAACTATTTGAACGGACGTAAGCGACACCGCCGGATTGTACGTGTTTCCCGGGTCGCTATCCTTTTAAGCTTCTTATTTCTCTGGGAATTCACCGCAAACGTCGGAATTATCGATTCCTTTATCTTCAGCAGTCCGTCTAAAATCGCCCTATGCTTTTGGAGCATGGTTCTGGACCAGACCATATTCCTCCATATCTGGACCACACTTTATGAGACCATTATGAGCTTTGTGCTGGTGACCATTCTCAGTATTCTGCTAGCGGTACTTCTCTGGAGCAGCAAAAAGCTTTCGGAAATTCTAGATCCTTATCTTGTCGTCTTAAACAGTCTTCCGAAGTCTGCCCTTGCACCGCTTCTTATCGTCTGGCTGGGCGCTACGCAGACGACTATCATCGTCGCCGGAATGTCCGTGGCAATCTTCGGCAGTATTTTGAATCTGTACACTGGCTTTACTACTGTAGATAAAGAAAAAATTAAACTCATTTACACGCTCCATGGAAACAAGCGGCATGCTCTGACCAAGGTGGTACTTCCAAGTTCCATTCCCACCATCATCAGTAATATGAAAGTCAACATCGGACTCTGTCTTGTGGGTGTCATCATCGGGGAATTTCTTGCTGCCCGCAGCGGATTAGGATATCTGATCATCTATTCGAGTCAGGTGTTTAAAATGGATTGGCTGCTGATGTCCATTGTACTTCTCTGTATCCTTTCCATGGGATTGTATGCGGGTATTAGCCTGTTAGAAAAAATATATTTAAAAAATAAATAGGGGTAGCTAATTCCCCCTTCCAATCACGCCACTGTATATCACACTTTCTTACGGACTTTGCAGCAAGTGCAAAGTCCTCAAGATTATATTGCCATATTATTTATCTCCCAGTCCGTCTGCTCCAACTCAAAAATGAGATGGGGCATTTCCTTTCCCTGATAAATTTTTGTAAATATCCCTGTCTCGGCCATGCCGATACGCTTTGCTACTGCGATGGAGGCTTTATTCATTGGACGTATGTCACAGACAATCTTATCTGCTTTCAAAGTCTCAAAGGCATATTGCGCCATCGCCTTCGCACCTTCCGTTGCGTACCCGTTTCTGCAGTATTTACCAAGCAGAATATAGCCGATCCCCCAGACTTCTTCCCCGTCTATTATCTCTTTCAGCAGTCCAATCTGTCCTATGACTTCATCTGTCTCTTTCTTGACCGCCAGAAGATAATCTATCCCGTTCTTTCGATAGCCTTCTCTCCGTCTTTCTATCCATGCGCTGACGTCATCATCGGTAAAATAGTGTCCCCATACTTTCTGTACTCCCTCATCCCTCATAATCTGTGCAATAACAGGGGCATCTCCTTTTTCGATTTCTCTGAAAACAAGTCTTCCTGACTGTAAAACCATTATGTCCTCTCCTTTCAACTGCCGCCATCGTACTTTTTTACAGTCTGTGCAGTTCATCCGTATCCATACTTTAATATACAAATATAATGGTTTTTACTACATGCAGAAACTCAAAACAGTCCGCTGGCTGTTTTATCACGTGCATGGTGCGCAAACCTAAAAAGGGATTGTCCCTACAATCCCTAAAATTTTCTCACACTATACTAAGTACAACGAATAATAAGTAACTGACACTTTGACTTGTCTAATCGTTTCATCTGCGCCAATGTATCAGAAACTTATTTTTCGCTGTATTAAGTTTAAAGTATATTCTGATACATCTCCAGCACTTTATAAAAGGTGTCAATCTCATCCTCTGTGCAGTATTTCAATAATTCTTGTTTAGTTTCTATAATATCCAGAATATCAAAACGTTTATGCGCCAGAGCCAGTTGTTCTCCCTCTTCTGTTACATACAGATGAAAAACTTTTTTGTTTGTCTTATCCTGTATCCGATATACAAACTTTTTCTCTTCTAATTTTTTAACATTCTGAGAAACAGCCGCTTTCGTGCATTTCCATTTCTGAGCCAGAACATTTGTCGTAATTCCCGGCTCATCTGCAATCATCGTTAATATATGCACCTCAGCCATATTTATAACCCGGCCGGTACCGTAATCACGAGCCTGATGTATATAATTAGAATATGTCGTCACAAAATGATATAATACATCTGCCCTAAGACTTAACTTAGCATATGTACTGTTAATCTCTTCCTTTTCATTTATGGGCTTCATTAATTTATATTCTCCTTAATAAGCATGTGATAAACATAGATTTTTCTATTTCTTTATACAGGATATCTTATTTAGAGAATTTTCGCAACCCCTATAGCAAAGCTATTTCGATTCTTTCCATAATGCGCTCCCACCGATTCTCAAGCTCATCCTTAGCAGGAACCAATTTCAATGCATCAAAAGGACATACTCGGACACATGCCGGTTCCAATCCGTTTTCTAACCGCACTGCACAGCCGCCGCATTTTGTCATTTTACCTTGAACCGTAAATGCCGGCGCTCCAAAAGGACACGCCATTGCACAGCTGTGACATCCAATACATTTGTTGTTATCATATACTGTCAATCCTGTATCCGGATCCTTGCGAAGACATCCTGTTGGACATGCTTCAATGCACGGTGCATCGGAACAATGCATACAAGCCATAGAAATATTACTGAAAACCACTTTTTCATTTTTATTTTTTTCTATTGTCTGCACATGTCTGAACGGTGCCTGACTATTCGGATCTATATCATTCTGATCCATACACGCCACCGTACAGGCGCCGCAGGAAACACACATTGCGGCATTAAACTCAAACATCATCTGCTTCATCTTGCACCTACTTTCTGAACTGTACATCGAACCTGCCTGAAACCCGGAAATCCCGTATACGGATCCAGATGCTCTGCCGGTACTAATTCATTCGCATCTGCCTCAGAATATCCGTGAAACATATATACATCGCCCGGCAAACCTGCCGCCGTAATATGTACCCGTACTTTAATTTCTCCACTCGATGTAGACAAACGGATCCAGTCCCCTTCCTGGATTTTAAACCGCTCGGCATCTTCTGGATGTACATCTGCCATCGGCTCTTTTCGCAAACTCCTAGGCCACGGAAGCTCCTCGTGCAAGCGGGAATGAATCGCATTGGGAAGTCGGCTGCCGATAACCAGCGTCATCGGAAAGTCATTTTCGGATGCTTCATCAAACCCCGGTCTCCAAACTGGCAGAGGCGATAAATCTTCACGTCCTTCATTAACCTTTGCAATAAGCTCTGACCACAGCTCTAGTTTGCCGCTTGGAGTCTCAAATCCATTTTTTCGCAGACTGCCTGGTACATAAGGAATATATTCCGGCATCTTTAGTGGTAACTCAGCATCACGCAGTTCCTCCAGACTAATTGAAAGATTGCTTATAAAATATTTCATTGTCTCTTCATACCCAGCCTCCATTAACGGATCATCAAGCCCCAGATATCTGGAGAGATCACACATAATCTCCGTATCAGGCTTAGACTGATACAACGGCTGAACACATTGCTGTGTACACGTTAAATAGCCTCCTCCATATCCCCGTAATTCATTACGCTCCATAGATGTGCAAGAAGGAAGTACAATATCTGCATGACAACAAGCTTCTGTCATGATAATATCTGCCGTCACAAAGAAATCCAATTCATCCATTGCGGCTAAAAATCTGTCTGGCTGCGGAACCATACGATGGTTCATTCCAAACGCAACAACCGCCTTAATTGGATAAGGCGTCCCTTCGTGTATCTGTCTGGGCAAATCTGCAACCTGAAATTCATCCGTCAGCACATCCCACAATGGAAATTTGCCTGCTGCAATTTTCGGTTTACAGTTCTTTGGTCGTTTACCATCCACAAAGGCATCCTGCATAGTCGGAAAACCGGTATCTGCATAACACAAGCTTGCAAAAGAAGGAAGCTCTCCGCCTTCCTTATCCATGTTACCCGTAATTACCTGAAGCGACATAATTGCGCGCAGACTATTAAACCCGTTAATATTATGTGCAATTGCTGCCGAAGGCATATAGGTAGATACCGCCTCTGCCTGTCCATACATTTTGGCAGTCATTATGATCAGAGAAGAAGGAACCCCTGTAATACGCGATGTTTCCTCCAATGTAAAAGTTTCAGCATATTCTTTATATTCCCGAAATCCATGAACGAACTTTTCAACAAACTCTGAATCATACCACCCATTTTGTATCATGTAATTCGCCAGCCCCCATGCCAGCGCCCCGTCTGTTCCCGGATGAACCTTAAGATGAATATCCGCCAGTTTCTGCGTAGTAGGAGTATCTCTTGAATCCACAATTATGATTTTTCCGCCACGCTTTTTAAAATCAGACATCGCTCTCGCTTCCTGATATGAATTCACCATAGTATTGCAGCCCCAGCCAACAAACAAGTCCGAGTTGTGAGACAAATCTGTATGAAAAGGTCTTCCTGCAACTGCCTGCCAGGCCATCAGCGTTGAAGTGTGGCAAACAGAGCTTTCTGCTCCATAATTCAGGCTTCCGAATGAATGTGTCAATCTGTGGAGCCATGCGCGATACCATTTACTGTAACCGGTATACCATGCAACACTTTCCGGACCATATTTTTCTTTCAGTGCATTCAACCGCTCTGCAATCTCCCGATAAGTATATCCCGCCGCCCTCATGCAGACAACCTCCTT
>ERZ808046.868-NODE-868-length-18036-cov-7.069213_pt1 | contig 18036 bp, 25 predicted proteins | sample MGYA00380196_ERZ808046 | MGnify/ENA primary metagenome ERZ808046 (study PRJEB31490, sample SAMN06133421) | mouse gut metagenome | isolation source: Z6_2 | host: mice | place: China: Chengdu | collected 2015-05 ...
TCCATAGCGGCAGGGATGTCCGAAACCTAAGGCTGTTGGCTGTATAGAAGCACCAACCCATTTTTAAACTAACACCAATATTTTTCAAATCTATTCATGAGCCAGTGAGGGATAAATTTCTCTGGAATCCTCTGGATAATGGAAAATGCAATATCCTCAAGTTTGCGATAGAGATTACGAAAAAATTCTTTAATGCGGCTACGGTCTTTGATTTCTATGTCTATTGTTATCACTCCTTTAAAATTTTTTTGTGTGTAGCTTGGAAAATTTAGAACTTTTTTATTATATATAAATTGTAGGTTGGAACGGTGAGAAATGCAAGGATTTGTTTATTGCGTATTCTGTTAGATAATACGAAGTTTCCTTTATTTATGGGATTTGTTGAGTGAAATAAAAATTATCTACTAAAATACGCAATGGAACCTATACAAAATACGCAATTTTAGGGTGATGATGAAATGAATAAGAAGACAGTAGCACTCACAGAGGAACAATATAAAAATATCATTGGAACAATTTACACCGGATTTATTTGTGCTGATGGTCATATTGTTAAACCGAATAAAAGGATTGCAACGGTTTTGTCACTGGAAGCCAATTTGGGATTGAGGATATCGGATATATTGCAATTAAGGCTTTCGGGAATCATCCATGATGGAAATAGATACAGATTGAATATTGTAGAACAGAAAACCAAAAAGAAACGTGAATTTACAGTTCCGATTGAAATATACAGCTTCATTCAAAATTATGCGTTGGACAATAGTATCAATCCTGCAGTTAAGTTATTTGATATATCGGAACGCACTGTACAGAATCATCTACAGTTAGTATGTGAATATTTGAGATATGAAAATATATCTACACATAGTTTTAGAAAGTATTTTGCTACCAGTATCTATGTGAATAACAATTACAACATAGAACTTGTAAGGGTATTGTTACAGCATTCTTCTGTAGCTACTACACAACGATATATCGGTTTGCAAAGTAAAGAGATAGAGAACGCATTACAGAATCATATAAAATTATTTTGATTTTCTTTAGAGTAATCGGGTGGAATTTTATTATATATAGAAGGAATACAAACAAAGACAGATTTTAAATAGACAGATGGAGGATAAACAGCATGAGTAATAACAACATGGAAATGACAAACAATGAGATTTTCAGATTAGGAGTAGAGATTGGGCGTAAACAAGTGATGGATCATATTCAGCACCAATGCAGTATTGGAAAACCAATTGAAGCGAATGGTGAATTGTACTGGTTGACTGATAGTAGGCAACACTTAATTGAGATTATGGATCGTATTGATAGAGAGACAGAGCAACGATAAATGGAAGATGGAGGAATCGGCATAATGAAAAGATACATAGTAGAAGTTACACAGACAGGTTATAGGGAAGTTGAAGCGGAAGACTGCAATAGTGCAGAAGAAATAGCAGATAATCTTAATGCTTGTGATGGCGTTCAATGGTCGGATTTTGTGGATGTAGTCAGGGCATGGGAAAAAGATTATGGAGGTAAGCGGTGGGGAGATTTATCACCAGAAGACAGGAAATTCCTGTTATCTGATTATAAATTAACTGATATTGACGCATGGGAAAATGGAGAGCATAAGGAATTTATAGGCAATGGGATGTGTTTCGTAGATTTAAATGCAGAATGCTGCTGTATCAATGGGATTGTCCACGATGGACAACTTTATATTAATGAAGATGATGTGATTGTTTGCTTGTGATTGGAAAGCGGAGGAAAATTGAATGAAAATAGAAACAAAATTTAATGTTGGCGATGCTGTGTATGTATGTAGAAATGATAGTACCTACGAAGAAGAACAATGCAAAATTTGTGAAGGAACAGGCAATGTCATTTTAAAAGGCAAGTCGTTTTGTTGTCCTGAGTGTCAGGGGAATAAATTTACTTACACAAAAAAGGTAAGGAGGTTTACTCCAGAGATAAGGACTATTAGGAAGGTGATAGTATCTATATCAAATAGTAATGGAAATATTCAGGTTCACACACGATATGAAACCAAATTAAATCATCATGGAAGTATAGCAGAGTACAGAAATATTATGTTTGCTACAGAAGAAGAAGCAGAATATCGCTGTAAGGAATTAAATGGTGAAATAATAAAGGTACCAAACGCTATGATGATTAAAGAGTTTGCAGATAGAATTAAAGTCAGTCCGGCAGAAATAATCAAGTGGTTATTTTTACGTGGAAAGGCTGTTTCAAATAATTCTGTAATCAGCTTTGAAGATATGAAAGAATTTGCGGATGGATATGGATTTATTTGTGAGAAGGAAGAGGAGGAATCAATAGATGGATAATAATAATTTGACCAGAGCAAGACAATGTTGTCTTAGAAAAGATAATTTATGCGGTAAAACAAGTTCATGTGAATTGTGTTCTTATATGAAAAACATAAAAGAATTATGGATAAAATTTTGTGATACGCCGATTCAATATAGTAAAACTGGATGCACAACAGAAAAATTTAATAGTTTCCCCATTGGAACATTCAGGGCAGATATTGTAGACTGGTTCTATAAAACTTTTGAAGTAGATATTGACGCTTTAAAGAAAATGACCGGAAGATATGACAATAAAAACAGTGAAGACATACCAGAATACATTAAGGAGAGTAACCGCATAAAGAAAGAAACGTGTAAAAGTTGCATGGAACAGTTAAAAGATATTCTTTCAGATAAACAGTTGGAGCAGTTTGAAGATGTATTCTATTCAGCGGTAAATGGGTACATATTGAAAAGAAAGGATTCAGCTAATGGCAACAGATAGACAGACACCATGCTTATATTATCTTGGTCACGATATATGTTTTAAAGTAAAAAAAGGGAAACCTCTCGTAGTAAATTGCCAAAATTGCTATGATTATAAATCTAAAGTTGGAAAGACAGATAAGAAAAATTAGGAATTGAAAAGAGAACGTAAATGGTTAATAGGATGTTGAAAGAGAGGTATTAGAGCATGGACATACATAATTTTCAGTTAGGCAGCGTATTTCAACAGAATGCAAAGGAATATGTCACAAGACCTGTAAAAGCTATGAAGTATCAGCCTGGACTTGGGATTGAAAATGGATGGATGGTTTATTATGAGGGTAATTCTTCAAATGAAGAAAAGTCAAGGTACTTTGGAGTTAAATTCTTTCCTACAAAGGATAAAGCTCAAAGTTTTATAGATGCTGACGAAAAACAGTATGCTATGGAAAATGGTATGCCTGTAGGAATGAAAGTAATATGTGATGATCCATTGCCGGTATTATGCAGAAAAGAGCCGGACATAGAAAAGAATAAGGGTATGTCATTCCAATTTGGAGATAGAGCATTTATATCTGATGAATCGGAAAAGTATGAGTTTTATATATTGGATAGTATTTCGTGTGATTGCGCCACATGGTTAATTCAAGATATGGATGGTAATATCCGTATTTGGGATAATACAGTGATGGACGAATTATTTTTTGGAAAAGAATCAGAGTATGTATTTGAGAAGACTGATAAAGGGGAATATCTGCAAGTTGCAGTGTGAGTGTGAATAATTGGTATTTAATAGTAGTGTTAATTAGGAAAATTCAGTAGCAATATTGAGTGTTCCATGATATAATTTGAGTGAATCATAGGAGTGATTACCTACTGATTTGATTGATTTTGTTGTTGGGAAAGCTGTGTCAGTGATGGCATGGCTTTTCTGTTGTTTAGACTATATTTTGCGATTTGAGAAAATTGGCTACTATATATAGTTGAAATTTAATAGATTTGATGTTATACTCTCTTAGAACATATATTCGTTTTAGTATTGATAGGGAGGTTATATGGGGAAACAAAATATTAATAAGGGGCAAAGGCTATTGATTACGCAACAAGAAATGGTATTGATAAAAAATAGCAATGAAGCTACGAATAGGGAGTTATATGGAAATTTATTTGATTGTATTCAGAATTATGCCAAATTATCTAAAACTGAGTTAGATAATAATATTGTATTTGATAAGAAGGCTAGAACAGTATTATTAAATCCAGAAAATAAAAAAATAATGATGGATAAAATAATGGATGAATGGTATTCGGTAAAAAATTGTGATATTGTAGAAACAATGATTAATTGTCAATTGTGCGGAAGACCTAATAGATATGTTTTCTATATACATAACAAGTTTACAGAAGTAGATTTACACATTGGAAAAGATTGTGTACAAAAGTATCCGGATATTACGGGTATTAAGCAACAAAAGAAGAGGATGTCACAATTACAAAAAGAACAGGCACAACTAAAAAGAAAATTTGAATTTGAAATGTGTGAAGGAGATGAGATAGGATTTATTGATGATGCTGAGAAAAAAATTAAGGAATTTCCGGTTGTTTTGCCGTTTAAGTTACATACGGCAATAAAGGATGTCCTCTATCAGCTTAATCTTTCAAAAACTACTTATATAAAAAATGGTGGAAATTTAGATGAGGTATATTCCGTATATTGCGTGTTGAAGGAAAAATTTAATGATTTATATAAACAGGCAGATGAGCATTATCAAATAGTAAAAGGCAATTCATTAGTATGTGATAAAGAAACTGCTGCATGGCTATTAAAATATAATCCTTCTGTTTGGGAAGAAGTATCTAAGAATAAAGGAATATTTCGTGCAGATACACTCATGAAAGTATATGATGAAAGATATATAAAAAAGAAAATCAGAGAAATTATAGGGCATTTAGAAGATAAAGATCTAAGAATTTTGCAAGTTAGCAGATTATATATACATTTTTCAATTAAGAACGAAAGATATGTTTATCCGGTTACTTTTATGATGTCTATAAAAAAATTTATGGAAAGTATAGGATGCTATGCACTTACTGACAAACAATATAAATTTGGAAAAGAAGATTTGTATGACATTATTATAGAGGAAACAAGCAATAATTTTCGTGCAGTTCGCAATAGTATTTTAGATTTATTAAATAAAAATGGATATGATTTTATTGTAGAAGATAAAACCGCACAAGCATACTGGAAGAAGCTTTCCAGATACGAACGAAGAAGCAGGTGGAATGATCGTGTATATTCAACGGAACCAATGTATAAAAAATCAAATATTTCATTATTCCTTAAAACGTTGTCATTGTTTTTATTAAAAGATGAAACATATTTAGAAAGTAATTTTAGTAAAATCGTTAAGCAAATGGAAAATGGAAAAGTGTGGATAACTCAAAAAGAAAAGAATGATTATGATGAAGCTGCAAAATACGCTAGAGGAATGCAAAAACAAAAAGAATTTATACCATACTAATAATTTATATAGGTTCGGTGGAAGAATATTGCTATGGGATGTTTGCCTTATTTTCAAGGATTTTTGTGATTTTAAAATAATTATTTTCTAATTGTAATGTATAAAATGTATGGATTTTGAGTGAAGTTCGGTAGAGTAGCAAATTTAATATCATTCTTGGAAGAAAGAATCTGCTATTTTCTTATGGGAGTATTGAGGAAATAGCAGATTTTATTTCAACATAAAACCTATTAAATTGATAGGAATAGTACAGAATTTATGCCATTCGGCGTGTTTTTCGGTGTGAATGTTGGGAAAACAGGGGATTTTTATAAGGGGAGTTGTGGTTGATAGATTTTGTGGTTGGATTGATTGAAAATGATGAAAAAGTAGAATTTTCAAGGCGTTACAGATAAGTTATAGATAAGGTATTTTTATGTTCGGTATTGTTACAGATAGAATATAGATGAATGTAAGATAATACATGATTAAAAGGGTCTGTTAATTATGATTAATTGTTTGTAGAAGATAGGTATATTTTATGATAGAATATAAACTACAAATATTAGTATGAAGGGGATTCATAAGGTGAAGAAAATAATTATAGTTAGTATTTTATTATGTTTCATATTAGTTGGATGTGGAAAAAATGAGGACATTTCAGGAGAATTTGAGTATTTTTATGCTGATAAGAATGAAATTATGGTAGAAAATAATGTCGAAGTTGTATTTACTGCAAGTATTTTGACAGAAGATAAATTAGATGAAATATCTGTCCAAACAGAAAGCGGAGCAATACTTGGATATTTATATGACGATGGTACTAGTACTCCATCCGGCTAGTTCTCAAACTATAGCCGGATACAGCTTGGCCAACTTAGTTCGTGCGTCCTGTGTCTTAAACTGCCAGTTGATTTTTACACTCTCTGCATTACGCTTAACCGTCCATATCCGAATCTGTTGCCTGAAGCTTTCTAAATCCGGGCACGGCTTCCCTAATGCCTGGCGGCTCATGATACCGATTTCAATCTCTGCCATGTCCAGCCAGCTCCCGTGTTTTGGCGTGTAATGCCATTCAAAGCGTTCTGCCAGCCTGCGGGCTTCTTCCGGCCGGAAGCACTTATATAAGGAAGCAGGAGAATGGGTATTCAGATTGTCGGTAACAAGGACTATTTTTTCTGCCCGGGGGTACAGGGTGTCGGATGTATACCGGAGGATTTCTGCAAAATCCAGCGCCGTTCGGCTCTGCGTCACAACCGTTTCCCTCCTGCCTGCCAGAGGCTCGGAAATCATGAAAACATCTGCAACTCCATTACGGACATATACGGAATCCACTTTTTCAGGCTGTCCCGGTCCACAGGGGATACGGATTTCCTTTATAAGCTGCTTGTTCGTTTCATCTATGCATACAACAGGACGGAGGGGATCATAGGGGCGTTGGTATACCTCCAGCACATCCTCCATCTTCGCTACGAATTCAGCATCTGCCTGCGGAATGCACCATTCCTTTACAAGCCACGGCTTGATTTCGTTTTTTTCATAACCTCGCAGACGGTGGTGTCCGTAATGTAATCAACCACTTCCAGGCGGATCAGCTCATCTGCGATTGCCTGCATGGTCCAGCGCGAGGCTCCCTGTGGCGGCTGCGAGCAGGCTATGGCGCATATCCGGGCTTCCACATCACCGGTCACCTTGCGCCGGCGGTTTTCCTGCACTTTCCGCCCAAGGGCTGCCTCCATCCCCTCCATGACGAACCGCTGTGCAATGCCTGCAATGGTGGTACGGGAAGCCCCATATGCGTCTTTGATGCGGTCATATGTCCATGTTTTGTTTTCAGGCTTCTGATCCAGCTTCAGCAGTATCTGGGCGTGTTTTATGCGGTAACCCTTCCCGCCTTTTTGTATTAATGCTTTCAGCTCCTGTATTTCATCGTTTGTCAGCGTGACAATGTAACGTGGCATATCTGCGTCCTCCAATACCGTTTTTAATGGAGTATAGCAAATTTTTCCAGCCCAGTAAAGTATTGTTACTAACCGGATGGAGTACTAGTGAAGATCAAATTGCTAATGATAACATCTTTACGGGAAGTATAGAAATGAAAGCAGGCGAAGAGAAGCATGAAAATATCGTTGCGGTTGCAAATAACTTGAAAAGTCAAAGTATAGATTTCTTTTTTTATAATGAATTGACGGAAGATGATTATGAACAGCTTAATATGATAAATGCAAAAATAAATGAAATTCAACAAAAATATTTGGATGATGAAGGGTATATACAAGAAGAAAATATTGATGCATTATTTGCTGAAGTATTAAACTATGTAGAAGATGGAAAAGAAACAGGTCTTATAGCTGAATTTTCAAAAGAAGAAAATTGTATATATTTGGAATTTTCTAATGGAATAGGTTATATGTTTGTTCCAAATGAAAAGAATATTTTGAGTACAGGAGAAGCAAAAAGGATAATAACAATAGAACCAAATAAAGATTCTCGCGCATTCAAATTAGCTTTAAATGATATTCAAATAACAAATGAATTCCGTAGTGTAGACGAATATGAAGGGGACTATGACGTTATTTCAAATGCACAAATGATTGCTGAATATAATGATACATATTCTTATGATGTTGATATGGGGAAATTATATACTGGTTTATCAGATTTAGAACATTGGGAAAAAGATGATGATTGTTATATTAATGAAGAGGTAACAGTTGATAGCATAAAGCATTTAGCCACTAGCGGAGTTATTATTTGGGAAGGACATGGAAATTATACCAAAGATTTAGGTTCCGTTTTAATTACAGGAGAAGATGCAACTATATATAAAAACCTACAAAAATACTCGGCAGATATAAAAGAGCAACGCCTCATCTTTACAGGCGGTTGGCAATCATTAGGTACTAATTTTTTATGCTGTAATTATGTAGTTACTCCTAAATTTTTTGAACACTATCTTCCGGCCGATTCTCTCGAAGGATGTTTGATATATCTTGGAGCCTGTAATTCTGGCACAGACAATAGATTAGCGAATAGTTTGATTAGTAAAGGGGCTAAAGGGGTGTATTGTGCAAGTGATACAATAGATTGTAGATATGAAATTCGTATGAGAACTACAATAATTTATAACTTATTAAAGCAAACAGATTCTGGCGATTTTTTTACTGCGGAGAAAGCATTAGAAGCAGCGTATAGAACAAATGGTGCATATGATCCTTTTAATGAAAATACTTATATAACCTACTATGGAGATAAAGAATTTAGACTTATTGATAATGAAGCAATTGAAAAAAAAGAGTTTGATAATATTATAAAGGAAGAAGATGGAATAGAAAAAAGTGAACTTGAATTAGGAAAAGATTTGAACATATTTTTAAGTGATATTTATGATAATGGAATATGGAAATATGATGCTAATGATTATAATATATATTTATTAATGTTTTTTGCATTTAAGTTTGTTGACGGAAACCAAACACCATTGTATAAAGATGAAACAGGTAATAATTATTATGTAATAGACTATGAAACTATTAATGATATTATATATAAGTACTTTGAAATAGTAGTTCCCCATGAACAAATAGAGTATATATTATATCGAGATAATAAATTCTATTTTCCAGAATGGGATTACGAGGAATGGGGAAAAGGATTAATAATAACAAATAATGTAAATCAGGTCAGTGATAAAAGTTATAAAGTCACTTTTGATGTGGCATATATATGGCATGAAGATTTTGATACAGGTGAAATGAATCCTATAAAAGACTGGGATATATACTATGATTATGATATCGAACAGTTAAAAGAAGATAAATTTTGCGAAATGCGTGGTAGTGGTTATGCAGTTCTTGAGCAAGAAGGAGAAAAATTAATTGTAAAAGAGTTTTATAGTGATAATGAAAATTCTGAAAGTGTTGAAAGTGCAGGCCCTTTAACAGAGGAAGAAGCATATATGATACTTGAAGAATATTGGACATCATTAGGAAATGAGATGCCAGATGTAGACTATGAAGGTTTAACAGAATATGGATATTGCTATCGTGGTTTTGATGCTCCTGATAATGGTGGGTTGACAGTTACACGCTTTAGAATATGCGTTGATGTGAATACAGGGCAATTATATGACTTGGATCATGATGTGTATTTACAATAACTTTTTGTATGTAAAATGTTTTTGTTTTGAATTTCATATAGTGATTATTGAAGGTGTTATTAAAAGCCAATCCTATAGACTAAAGGATTGGCTTTGACTTTTTATAAGAATTTAGTTTTTCGATCCAATAACTTAAAACTATAATTTCATTGCCATATTTAAGCTGTATATAGGGTATTGGTTAATGTATTCCATGTTACAAATAAATTCCATATGAGATACACATAATATATAGACAGGTGATATTGAAATATCTGACAAGATAGTATACTATGTATTACATAGATTTGAAAAAAATGCAAGTCGATATATGTAATACCTATATGTAAAAATGAAAATTGATGTATAGGTACTACATAGATATATGGAGTGTAAATTAATATGGAAGAAATAAAAAATACTGTATCAGATGCTCAAAAGGCAGCGCAAAAGAAATATGATCAAAAAACGAAGACAGTATCAATTAAGTATACACCAGCGGATATGGAAGATTATAAACGGCTGAAAATGTATCTTGATAGGACTGGTAAAAGTACAAATGGGTTTATCAAAAAGTTAGTTAATGATTTTTTTGATTCTGGAAAAGGCGAAATATACGAGAATGTTATTGAAAAAAGATTACATTCAACACAATCATATTACAATTATGTAAATATTAAAATGGATAAAATACAACCTTTATCAGACTATTTTGGAGAGTTGATAATTAGAATGATGTTAAGGGAATATGACAGAATTTTAGAAGATTCGATGGTGAACAAGAGGGCAGATTGTGAAATGAAATTAGATAACTGGTTAGATGATGTTTTAAAAAGTATAAAAAATGGTGATTTTGATGGTAAGACAAAACCAGAACGGTATAGATTTTTAAAAGATAGTTTGCATATGTTCTTGGGAATTATGTAAAAGGACTTTTTTTATTACAGTTTATATGTAATACATATAGCGAAGACACAAAACACTACTTATAGATTAAGAAGGATCTATATATGTAGTGTTTTTATTTTGAAAAAATCTATATATTTTTTTCATATCTCATAGAAAATTTGAAAAAATCTTATTATTTATAAGTTGTACAGAGAAAATCTAATTTGAAAAGTAGAAGATAGTTATGAGCAACAATATTTTTTTACCATCAAATGACGAGAGGAAAGGAGAAATGAATATTGATGACAAAGTTTAGTTTAGCAATCTTGAATGTGCTGAATGATAACGATGTAGAAACTCCATCAAAAGCGTTATGTGTTAGTCAGATTCTATCGCTTATGGAAGAGAAGCAACGGAAATCATACAGTACAGTATATCGGCATCTATGTAACATGGAACATCTTGGATATGTCAAATGTGGATTGGTTGATGGTTTAGCCAGTACATATTTTATCACAGATTCAGGTAAATCATTTTGTAGATCACAGGAGGAATTATGACACACGAAGAAAAAAAGCAAGTTAGAAATGAAAAAGGAGCAATTTCATATTTATTGGTACTACGAGATAACGAAAATAAAGGTAAAGGCAATGTATCTTTAGGCGATTTCATGAAGAAGTGGGAAGAATTTTTCCCTATGAGATACAAAAATCCATATATGAATATGGAGTTGAATGTTGAAGCTATTAAGGAAACAAGAGAATCAACATATAGATTGTTGCATGAACAATTCAAGGATAAATCATCGGAGGATGTACTTGCCTATAGGAATAAGTTGCTAATTGTAAAGGATAGACATATTCCTGAAAATTTAGCACAACAGGCAAAAGAAAAAAGATTGAAAATTGTATTGAGCAATAACATAGATCGTTGTTTGAGTGGCTACAACATTTTTTACAAGGGAGCATGTATTACGAATAGACCATATCAATTAACAGAGGAAGAAATAAGAAAGATTATTTCTGAATTTCCTTCATCTAAAGAGGAATTGGTGAATCAAGAAAACAGTCTATTAGACCTGTTACATGATGAATCAGCTAATAGAAAAACAAAATTAGAGGCAATAAGGAATTTTAAGACGATCTATGTTACGCATGATTTTCAGGTAAGGATCAACAGGTATTTATTCAAATATTGCACAGATAAGTCATTAGCATTAGCAACAATCGGTTTGTGCAGTAGAACGGGTATAGTAAATTTACAAAATTACAAGCCTATTATGCTTAGATATTGTAAAGCAGCAGATACAAAAACAAGAAAATGCGTTAAACATACAAAAGCAAAACGAAGAAAAAATACAAAATCTTCTAAAGGAAAGGAGCGTTGATTATTGGCATACGGAAGGATTTATATTGATAATCTGCGAAATAAGGTTACTGTCCTATTTGATGAACTTAGGGCAGATAACCGATTAAGCGAAGATAATTTCATAGAAGCATTTAAACGCAAATATCCCAAAGATTATGCGTCTCTGGTATATGAATGGGAATTTAAGGTGCATGAGTTCAAGAAAAACAGAAAAGGTCAGCCAAAACCACACCCAATCAGACCAGATAAGATTTTGAGTAATATGTATCGGAATTATTACTTCAAATTGGTAAAAAATCCAGGCATCAAAAAATCAAAAGAACGATCCGTGAATTTGATTCAAGTGAAAGCTGGTAAATATGGCTATAAGATCAGGAAAAATGATTGTGGAAGATATGATGTCATAAATAAGAAGACAACAGAAATTGAGTATGAAAATCTTACCTATGGTGAACTATCAAAAAGATTTTCTAAACAGGGCATTAAAGAAATTTTGGCAAGGAAGGAGAGTAAAAAAGATGGGTAATTCAGATATAAACCGTTTAGACCTCAATATTTTAATGATACTTGCCAAAGAAGAGGCAACGGATGAACTTCATGGAATGACTGTAAATGAAATAAATTTCTATTATGGTGAAGACAAGCCGCCTTTATCGGCAAGACCTAACTTGTGCAAACGGATCAGGGGGTTATGTTCTTTGAAGTATATTGAAGAAGGAATTAAAGATGTAATCAGCAACACATATTTTATCACAGAAAGCGGTCTAAAGAGAATCAAATGGAATGGAGGGGAAAAGGATGAACAATACGATTAATAAAAGTTTGATGAACGATGTTGCGATTTGCGGTGTCGGAGGTGCAGGAACGAATATAGCCTTTAATTTTGAAAAATTAGGATATACCACTATCCATATCAATTCCAGTACACAGGATGAATCCGCTATCAGTGGAGCAAAGACTATCAGGCATTTAAAAGGATTTAACGGTTGTGCTGGTAATCGACAGTTAGCAGAACAGGCGATTGCTAAAAATATGGATATTATTGACGAGATTAGTGCGCTGAAAGAATCCATTATTTACATTATATTCAGTTCTGCAGGTGGTACTGGATCAGGTGTCGCTCCTGCATTGGCTGAAATGCTTGCGGAGGAAACAGATAAAACAATCTGCTGTATTGTAGTGTTGCCGGACAAGACAGAAGATTATGATTTTCATGTGAATAGTTACAAGTGCTGTCAGGAACTTCTTAATATAGAAGGTTTGGGATCAGTAATGTTTCTTGATAACAATGCTGATAATAAGCAGAACATCAATAAACACTGTGCAAATATGCTTCATGCGTTTCTGACAAATAATTCAGTATCAGAATATGGAAATGTGGACGAACAGGAAAAGCGTACCATGATTGCGACATCTGGTAACTTTGTATTGTCAGTGCTTAAAGCGGATAAAGTAAGTGATGCGAGCGTTATTGAGAGACTTACAACGAAAAATATCTTTGCACCATTGCAGAAAGATAACAGGTGTGAATATATCGGTATCATCAATGCTACTGGTAAGAAAATCAACAAAGCGGAGATTATTAACATTGTAGGCACTCCGATAAGGACTTTTGAAGGATTCGGAAGCACAAACGCAATCACCGTAATTGCTGGCTTATCTTATCCGTTTGACCATATCAACAGCATTAAAGATATTGCAAAACAGAAACATGATGAAAGAGAAAATGCTATCAAGGCAGCTCCTACAATGACATTAAATGATATTGATTTTGGAGAAAAGAAAGTATCAAAGAATGTTGAAACTGATAAGAAAGCTAATAAGAAACCGTCAAGAAGAGACAGGTTGAAAGAATTGCAGAGTTAAGGAAGGTGATATTCATGGATAAAAATAGAGTCAAACTTATCTTTTCTGAAAAATATAATCAATTTTACAAGCCTATAAGAGTTGATGAAGATGTGGGAACTATTTATATGCAGATTACTAAAAATCGGCATGATAAATGCATAAAAAAGGATGAAATTATTCATATAGAGAGTAATCCTGAGTATGCCTATGTGACTATGTATGATGCAAATATCACGGCTGAACAGCATTTTATAAAGGTCATGAATAGTAATTGTAGCGTGAATATCAAGCTAAACGAATTGAAACTTTTCAAAAGGAATATGTTAGCGGAATCAGATAGTGCTATGCAAATTCTTAAAGAGTTGGCTGAAAGTGAATGTGATCAACAGAAGGATAATTTTCTCAATAAGAAAAAAATACATAACACGGCATTGGATATATACACTTCCTTAAATCATAGAAAAATCGTCCAGGATAATAGAAGTACATATGATGGGCAGATTATTCCAGAAGAAGTAAAGAGGATTGCGCTATCAAAACGACTATTTGTTGAGCGTTCTGATGATTATTGTGGAAATCCCAAACATCCAGCGAATACAAATGAAAAACTTGCGATTCAGGCATTATATCCATGTGGATTTATTGTAAGGGATAGGGGAGGTATCGTTGTAGCTGGTGGCAAATATGAACTTTCTATGGAAGATGCTATCAGATTTGTAGAGAATTATCTTCCAACAGAAAAGGAAAAGCACTACACGAATTTGTATCAAGTGCCAATGTCGATTCGGAAGAAAAAGCAGCTTGCCATGTGTTACAAAATCTTGGAGATGTACGGATTGCATTATAAAAACGAACACAATTATTTCTTTTGGGTACTTGATAAGCATGGGAATGTTGTAGCTGGTGGTAAAAATGGCTTTGGATTCAAGTGGTTGCTTAGTTATTGCAGAAAATTGAAACATAAACCACTTCCAAAGAAAGAATAAGTGTTACAGATAAGATATAGAGAAGTAATTAGTAATTACAGATAGAATACAGACAAGGTACAAAGAAGTGTTAGAGAAAAATAATATAAATTCTTCTGAAATTATAGAGAGATTAGGGAGAAGTTTATTATTTATATAATGTAAAACAATTTCAAACAACGGAGGTAAACAAGTATGAACACAACAGAAACAAGAGAAGTATCAATGAAGGAACTGGCACAGGCGTTTGAGGGTAAATACATCAATGTTTCGTCTGTAGACCATTATGGCATTGCCATTGAGATGACCAGAGGCACAATCGAGTATGAGGATGATTTAAAGCCTGAATTGTGGCTTGTATCAAGGGATTCTGGAAACAATGTCACAGGATCAGTTACCATTGATGAAGATGTCATTGAAGCTATCGAAGAATCCAACGGTACATACACAATCAGTTTCAGCATTGGTATGGCAGATGTTGATATTTCGGAGTATAAATCGTTGGAGCAGTTGCAAAAGGAGCATGACGAAAAGCAGAAAGCGTGATTTTGATGTAAGAGAACAGATGAAAAGAGAATAAATAGGTGGGTGGTGAAATACCGTCTACCTAAAATAAACTATTACAATGAAAATCGGAGGAATTTAAAAATGCAAGGTACAGTAAAATGGTTCAACAATCAGAAAGGTTATGGATTTATCACAGATTCAGAGGGCAAGGATGTATTTGTTCATTATAACAATATTGTAATGGATGGATTTCGCTATTTGGTAAAAGATGATATCGTGGATTTTGAGTTGGGATCTGGTAATGATGGCAGACAACAGGCGGTAAATGTCAAACTGATTGTCTCAATAGAAGTCCTTAAAAATGCTTTAAAAGAGGATAATCTATATATTCAGACCATGAAAGATAGTTACGATGTAATAAAATATCAGGTTGTGAATCAGAATAATGTATTACAGTCAAGCGAAGAAGGAATGACATTATTTGAACTTGCTACTTATGCAGGTTTTGAGATTCATCAGTTATCAGCATAGTAAATGTAGAAGTAATGAATGTAGGCGGTATCGTCAAAATGGTATCGCCTACAATATAGAGTAGAAATATATAAGAAATGGTGAGTGATATGGAAAAATTGAATATTCAAGATATGAGCGCGAATGAATTATCTTCTTATATTGGGGAAATCATACAAGGAAATTTAATAACAAGAGAGAAAACAGGAAGAGGTCTTAAATATATATTGAAATTATTTCAAAGGGAAATGAAGGAGAAGAAGTGATTATGAGAAAAAGAACTACAACAAGTAAAATAAAGATTACACTCAATAATGGAATGTTGGAAGTCACAAAAGCAGAAATATATTATAAGACGTTGGGAACAACAGAAAATGTGAATACGGGTTTGTTTTGCGAAAGCTTAGATTTTCTTTGCGAGTCTGGTATATTTGCTGGTGCTATTGGCTGGCATTATGAAAAAGATATTAAATCAAATGATTACATAGTTGAATGTGGTCGAATGAATCCAGATACAGAAATCATTATTTCGGTCTATTTGGGTGTTTGTGAGGATGTAAATGTAGAAGATATAGAGAGAACATTATTATTTTTGGAGGAGGAATAGGTCATAACAAGAGATAGTAAAACAAAGATGTATATTGTCAGATCATTAGAACTGACAAACTGGCTATGTGGTCAAGGCTACAAGATTTTAAAGGTGGAAGATTCTGAAAAGAATCCAAAATATAAGATATTTCTTTTTGAAGATACAAAGCAGATTAGAAATAGTGTTGCAAAATTCCTCTTGCAAAAGGGGGTGTAGCCTAATTGACCAACGGCAGCAAAAAGAAACTATGGGTATCAGAACTAATAGGAAACGATTATAAGAACTGGAAAAATGAATTTGTAATTTTGGATTGTGGTACTGGTTGTGGAAAAAGCTATTTTTGTATTCATGTGTTAGGAAATTACGCGAAACTACAGAGAAAGAAAATCCTTTATCTTTGCAATCGTAGGAAGTTGCGAAACCAGATATTTGATGATATAAAGCGTTCAGGATTGCGAAGCGTTATCTATGTAACTACATATCAGTTGCTTCAACAAAGTATCCAAGAGGGCAAAAAACTTAATAACTATGACTATATTGTTGCTGATGAATGCCACTATTTTACAACGGACGCAACATTTAATGACTATACAGATGTTTCATACAATTACATCATGAAACAAAAGCAGTCGGTGATTTTGTTTGTAAGTGCTACAGCAAAGACATATTTCAGATATTTGCTTGATACAAATAAAGTCAAAAAGAAGAATTACTATAGACTGGACAAAGATTATTCATATGTAGATAAGGTATATTACTATCAGGGTGAGGAACTTATAAGCATAATTGATGATATTTTGGAAAATGAAAAGGACAGTAAAATTGTTGTATTCTGCAATGTGGGTTCCAGAATAATTGATATGAGCAAGGTTTATAAGGACAAGGCACATTATTATTGCTCTAAATCTACCAAAGATGCAAAGCTAAGAGAATTATGCGGATGGAACGAAAACAAGCCTGATAACTGCATCAAATATTATTCAGATAACCTTATCACATTTGAGAAAAGAATATTGTTTACTACGTCTGTTTTGGATAACGGTGTTGATCTAAAGGACGAGCGTATTAAACACATTTTCACAGAAATTATTGATATAGATACTATGATCCAATCATTAGGACGTAAAAGGCATTTAGAAGATAAGAATGATACTTGTACTTTTTACATAAGGGAATATCAGAAAAAAGGAATACAAGGATTTATCAATCAAACTAAATGGCAGCTTGATCCAGTGAAATTGTATAAAGAAGATTACCAGAAATTTTATGAAGAATATGGAAATGGTAAAAAGCGTTGGAGATTACAGAAGAATAAGATATTTTATTCATTCTTCAAGGAAAATAAAATAGTTGGACAAGTAAAAATCAATGAGTGTAAATATAGAAAATACAGTCAGGATTATAATACTTTTTCACTGATGAAAGAGATTGGACATATACAATATCTTGAATTGATATTAGCTGAAGAACTGGTGGATAAGAGCGAAACTATTGTTGTTAATGTGAAACAGATGGATTTATTCTTGGAGTTCTTAAAATCTCTTGAAGGAAAACGGCTATATCAAAATGATAGAAATTATATTAAAGAAGAATTTGAAACAATCGGTGTCAAATTACGGTATACAGGCATCAATACTTTTAATGGAGCGTTGGAAGATAACTATAAAGAACTGTATGATTGCAGATTTTATAGCAAAGATGCTGACGGAAATATACTGGTTGATAAAAGAAGGAAGCTGGATAATGGGTTAAATAATCCAAACAGAGATAAAACATATTGGATTTTAAAGAAAAGTAGGGAGGAAACGGAGCCGCCTTAATTTGGGGTAGGATTCACCAAAATGTATTTATATCATAACATCATTGAAAATTAGGTATATGAATAGAGAACATACGTTCTTGCTATGCAATTGGGATGCGCAAATCAATA
>ERZ808046.869-NODE-869-length-18015-cov-12.147620_pt1 | contig 18015 bp, 22 predicted proteins | sample MGYA00380196_ERZ808046 | MGnify/ENA primary metagenome ERZ808046 (study PRJEB31490, sample SAMN06133421) | mouse gut metagenome | isolation source: Z6_2 | host: mice | place: China: Chengdu | collected 2015-05 ...
TGGACTTTTTGTTAGTAGAAATAGAGCAGGGGTACCGCTCAATCATCTGATTTGATGATTTTGCGACACCCCCTTCTGCTTTCCTAAAAACGGAACAATCTGATGCATCTGATCAGCGTGATGCAGAGCTCCTGGTAAAGGTCTTCGTCAAACCTGCCGCCAACAATCGCCCCCTTTACCAAAAGGGGCTTGTACATCTCCAGAAGGGCAATGACAGCCGGTTCCTCCCCGGCCTTCGCCCGTAACAGTATTTCCTTAAAATTCACTTTCTCAACTCCTTCATCTTCTTTTTGATCTTACCTATGGCACGGTAATAGATCGTTGCCACGCCTTTATACCCCAGACCCATTTCTTCTGCAAGCGACTCAAAGCCTCTTTCATCCAGTACCCTTGCCAGGAATACATGGCGTTCCCGCTCATTAATCCCTTTCAGCGCTTGAAGGAGCGCACTGTCCTCCAGCTGCATGGGTAAGGGCAGCCCACGGAACATATCCTCTTCCGCCCCCTGCTCCGGAATATATTGAATGTCATCCTCCACACTTTCCAGCTGCTGAATCCTGACCGCCTGCTGTATGTAATCGTTCCTGCAGCGCCTAACCGCTGTTGTCAAATATGCCGTGAATAGGTTTTGCACAATCTCTGATTCACTTTTCCCATTATTTTTCTGCCACATGGCTTTTTCTCCTGAAATTCAGATTTTTGCTGCAAAATCTGAATCCGAAGGGGCGCGGCAACGGGTGAGACCGTTCAAATTCAAAAATCTTATGAACACAAAAAGGGAAAGGCAGTTACCAGACTTAACGCCCGGATAACTGCCCTTTCCCCATAGTTTCATATTTTCCGCCAAAAAGTAGGGTGCCACGCTACCATTACGGGCCTGTTTTACCAACGGAAGACCTGTAATTTTTTTAATGAACTTTCCCTGCCACTGCCTGGCTTATGGTAATTTCCCAATGACCATGTACCTTTCCCATGGTCGCAAAAAGCACTCAAATAACGTCCTGATGAACCACGTTTTTTTTCTTCATCAGAACCCAGAGTGCTTATAGTAGTTTTGTAACATATGTTTTAGACATGGTAGTGCCATTTTTACATTTGAAAAGTGTGGCAATACACTACTGTTAGGAGGTGATCATGATGTCCCTGTCAATCAAAGATGCCCGGATTTTCAGCAGTGCCTTAAAAAAGGCCAGAAAGAAACTGCATCTGACACAGGCAGCCTGTGCGGAGCTTTTGGATCTCTCCGTATCCTTTGAAAAGGATCTGGAACGCTGCCGATGCTCCCCAAGCATCGAGACTTTTTATCATATCTGCCGGACGCTGAGTATTTCCGCAGATGACTGTATTTTTCCAGAAACGGAGCGGAAAACTGATTCTACATACCATGAATTACTCAGGCTGCTTTCCCTGTGTGATGAAAGCAGCCTGAAAGTTCTTACCGCTACGGCGGCAGCACTCGTCAGCGAAAGGAAAAATACATCCACCTGATCCGCCTGCAAATGTGCGCCGTCAGGCGCACGACAAAAATATAACCCAACTCTTTCTTCAGTTGGGTTATATTGTATACCTCAAATATCTGTATAATATATGTGAAAAATAGATAGATTGTCGTTTTCATCGACAAATTACGACATTGCATTATCCTTTTCATGATCAATACAAAATTTATATCCGTATCCATGCAGTGTGCGTATATTGGTGATTTTCAGCTTCGTCCTGAGACGGTATATAATATCCCTTATGATATAGGCTCCTCCAGAATAGTCGTCCTTGCTCACCGCATCATAAATCTGTTCCCTTGTAAATGCCATATTCGGATTTGATGCAAGGAAAAAAAGTACATCAAACTCCATCCGTGTAAGGACTACTTCCTGTTCATCGGCATAAACCGTCCTGCTCTCAGAACAAATCTGTAGTTTCCCATAGACTAAGCTTTTATCTGTCTCAATCACTATTATCACCTCTATTCGGCAAATTTTTTCTCATCCATAATGTGCAAAATAGGGCATCCCATATATATCAAATCAACCCATCCCAGCAGATACAAACCTATGACCTTTTCCCAAATCACCAAACGCCACTTTAAGTAATGCTTTGCCCCGTCCCCCAAGGGGCCTTTGATGCTTGCTCGCCTCAAAGGCGGGTAGTGTAATCTCTGCTACTAGTGCCGCTAGAAAGCGGCTCCTTCACTATCTTCTTTTCATTCATTTATTGTTTCAATCAGTGTCGAAGGAAACATGACAGAGACAGTGGTGCCGCCGCCAACAACACTCTGCAGTTCTATCTCAGCCTGATGATATTGTACAATATGCTTCACAATCGAAAGCCCCAGCCCTGTTCCTCCGGATGCCTTTGACCTGCTTTTATCGACCCGGAAAAACCGTTCGAATACTCTGGACTGATATTCGGCAGGAATCCCGATCCCCGTATCCCTGACAGTGATACTTGCCCCCTGTCCTCCACCGGAAACAACAACTTCCACCTTCCCCGCCGGCACATTGTATTTAATAGCATTATCGCAGAGATTATAAACCATTTCATACAAATAATTACGCACCCCTTTAATTATGACCTGTTTGCCCGTGACCAGTATGGACACCTGCTTCCCGTCCGCCGCTGCCTGCAGAGCGTTTGCCACATCTTCAGCTATTTCAAGAAGATCCACACTTTCCATGTCCGGTGCAGTTCCCTCGTCAAGCTGGCTTAAATGAATAATGTCATCCACCAATGTGACCAGCCGGGATACCTCTGTATGAATCAGTCCTGCAAAATGCGGTATATCTTCTTGCCCCACAAGTCCGTTTTTCAACAGTTCCGCACTGCCTAAAATCGACTGCAAAGGCGTTTTTAATTCATGGGATACATTTGCGGTAAACTCCCTACGATTGCGCTCGGCAAATGCCGTTTCCGTCACATCAAAGGCCAGCAACACTGTTCCCTCTATCATATCCCCCGATTCAATCCTGCTGATGTCAAACTGGAATTCCCGTCCATTTCTCTCACTCCGAAGTTCACTATGCCCGTCTTTCAGCGCCTCCTTTATGGCGGCATTCAAATCATGGTTTCTGTCTATGGTCAGAAAATCCTGATCATTGCAGGAGCAATGTGCATGAAAGATTTTCTGTGCCGCAGGATTGATGCTCAAAATCTTCCCGTTCCTGTCCAGAAGGACAAGCCCCTCTTTCATATGACCTGTAACCTGCGTAAACTCGTCTGTTTTCTTCTGCAGGCTCTGGATCTGCGTGGAAATCTGCTGCCGCTGCGTATGAATACGCCTCAAAAGCGGAGCCAATTCCTCGTAGCAGTCATTTTCCAGCGGACGGTTCAGATCAATGGAATTCAGCGGGCGGACAATCCTTTTTGCCATCCTGTTTGCCAGGACTGCGGAAATGATAACGGCAAAAACCCCTACTACCATGATCGGCTGGAACATCATCAACACCAGCGCGGCCACCGTTATCTGGCTGACCGAAATCCGAAGCACTGTTCCATCATTCAGTGCCCTTGCATAATACAACGTCCGTTCCATCAACGTAGACGAATAACGGATACTGCTGCTTTCGCCTTTTGCAAATGCTTCCCGCACTTCCATACGATCCCCATGGTTTTCCATATTCTCCGCAGAATCAACCGTATCAAAAAGCACCGTCCCATCCGATGCGATCCAGGTCAGCCGGTAATCCGGCCGCCATGTATAACGATAATCACGGGCGGTTAATTTTTCAAGATAGGATTCCCCTCTCTCCTCCACTCCGTAAGCGGCAAGCCGCAGTTCATCCTTCAACTGCTGCTCCTGTACGGATTGAAAATAATCATACAGACATCCCATCACAATGACCATATCTGCCAGTAGCACAGCCACCGCCACCAGCAGTATGGAATGAAAAATTTTCTTTGACATTAATTTACCTCCAGCCGATAGCCCACATTGCGGACTGTCTCAATCATCTCCCCATAACTGCCCAGCTTTTGCCGCAAAGTCCGGATGTGTATATCCACTGTCCGGGTTTCGCCAAGGTATTCTGCATCCCAGATAGCATCAAGAAGCTTTTCCCTGGTGAATGCGACACCAGGAGCGGAAAGGAACATGCGCAGCAGTTCAAATTCCTTGAAAGTAAGTGCAATCCGTTTTCCTCCCGCCGTAACAGTATGTTCCGCAACATTGAGAACCAGATCATTTGCCGCCAGAACCTCCCTGTCCTGTTTAGGGGCGCTGCGCCGCAGCACTGCCTTGACTCTGGATACCATCTCCATCATGCCAAAAGGCTTGACCAGATAATCATCTGCGCCCAAATCCAGGCTTTGTATTTTATCATACTCCGATCCCTTGGCCGTAGCCATGATGACAGGAATATCGCGGATATCATTGGATGCTTTCATTTGTTTCAGCAACTCAACTCCGCTGATTCCCGGCAGCATCACATCAAGTATCACCAGTTCCGGCTTTTCTGTATGCAGCGCTTCTAAAAAAGAATCGCCATCCATAAATCCACGCACCTCAAAACCGGCACCGCGCAACGTATAAAGTTCAAGACTCTGAATGCTCTCATCATCTTCCACACAAAAAATCATACCATACCTCCATGCGCCTGCTTAACGGCATTGCGCCCTGCGGCATTTTCATCATATGACAATCCAGAACTTACCGCATATGTTGCGCCATGATTACAGGCCAATCATGGTACTCATGGCCATCCGGCCGCTTCATGCCCTGAATAAAGTTATTTTACCATATGGGGCAACCGCTATCAACGCTGTCCATTCTAAGGAGCCTAAGGCTCCTTTTTACCCGTCACGGAAAAGAGCACCCACTCCGCAATGTTCGTAGCATGGTCGCCGATACGCTCCAAATACTTGTCGATCATCAGCAGATCAAGGGCACATTCTCCATTGGCCGGATTTGCCGTTATCTTCTGAATCAGCACCGTCCGCACCCGGATAAAATATGCATCAACGATATCGTCATGTTCAATGACCTCCCTGGCCTGGTCCATATCCTGCCGGACATAGGAATCTACGCTCTCCGTAACCATCTTTATCGCTTCAGCCGCCATTTCCCAGATGTTTCCCACATCCTCCGGAACATAACCCTCAGTCAGCATCGCCAGAACGATCTCCGCTATGTCTGCCGCTTGGTCGCCAATCCGTTCCATATCGGTAATGATCTTCAGCGCTGCGGATATCTGGCGCAGATCCCTCGCTACCGGCTGCTGCTGCAGCAACAATTTCAGGCACAGAGTTTCAATGTCCCGCTCCATCTGGTCGATCTCCGTATCCAGCGCCATCGCTTTCTCCGCAAGGGCTTTATTCCCCTCATTCAGGGATTTTGCGGCAAGCGATATGGCTTCCTCGCACAAAGCTCCCATCTGAATCAGCTCTTTTTTCATAAGGGCAAGCTGCTCATCAAACTTAGAACGCATTTAACCAAACCTCCCTGTAATATAATCTTCCGTTTTCCGGCACGCCGGCTGAGAGAACATCTTTTCCGTCCCGCCGAACTCTATCAGTTCTCCCAGCAGAAAGAATGCCGTATCGTCTGAAATACGGACTGCCTGCTGCATATTGTGGGTCACGATAATGATTGTATATTTATCTTTCAATTCCATAGCCAGTTCCTCAATTTTGGAAGTGGATATGGGATCCAGGGCGCTGGTCGGCTCATCCATCAGCAGAACCTTGGGCTCCACCGCCAGGGCGCGGGCAATGCACAGCCGCTGCTGCTGCCCCCCGGACAGACCCAGCGCATTCTTTTTCAGCCGGTCCTTTACCTCGTCCCATATGGCCGCGCTCTTAAGGGATCTTTCCACAATTTCATCCAGCTTGAGTCTGGATTTAATGCCATGAGTCCTGGGTCCATAGGCAATATTGTCGTAAATACTCATGGGAAAGGGGTTCGGTTTTTGAAATACCATGCCGATCTCCCGACGAAGCATATTTACATCTCTGCCGGGAGCATAGATATCCGCATTCTCATAATGCACCTCGCCGGTGATCTTCACCCCGGCAACCAGATCATTCATCCGGTTCAAGGTCTTTAAGAAAGTGGACTTCCCACAGCCGGAGGGGCCAATGAAAGCAGTGATATTCTTTTCCTGGATCTCCATATTGATATTTTTCAATGCCTGCACAGCGCCATACCACAGGCACAAATTTTTTGCAGTGATTATGTTGCTCATAAAGATCTCCTTTTCTTGAAGTATCTTCCCACCAGCACGGCGGCAAGGTTGACCGCCAGTGTCAGCATCATCAAAATAGCTGCGATTGCAAAGGCGATTTCAAATTCGCCGCGGTCTTTTGCATAGACATACATGGCCACGGTGAGCGATGCCCCGGAGCTGCGGATTCCTGAGAAAAAGCCGTTCAGCACATGGGCAAATCCCGCCGTATACAGCAGAGCCGCTGACTCTCCTAAAATCCTGCCAATCGACAGGATACAGCCGGTGACCACGCCGTCAATGCATCCCGGAAGTACCACGGTGCGTACCACCCGCCATTTTCCGGCTCCCAGGCCGAAAGCGCCTTCACGGTAACTCTGTGGCACAGTCTTTAAACTTTCCTGGGCTGTCCGCATGATCGTTGGCAGATTCATGATTACCAGCGTCAATGCCCCTGCCAGCAGGGATGTTCCCAAGGTTCCCGCAAATACCATCATACCTACGAAACCATAGATAATGGACGGAATGCCTGAAAGGGTCTCTGCCGCGTATTCAATGCCCGCCACCAGTCTGGGGTTTGCCGCATATTCCGTCAAATAAATGGCTGCGCCTACCCCCAGAGGCAAAACGATCAACAATGTTGCTATGATAATGTAAATCGTATTCAGAATATCCGGCAGGATCCCGATCCTGTCGGCCAGCACACTGGGTTTTGTGGACAACAGCTCCCATGTAATATTGGGAAGCCCCTTATACAGTACATAGAGGATAAGAAACAGCGCCAGGCCGCAGGTAACCGCCACCGAAACCGCCATCATCCCTTTCATGGCGCCTATGTATGCCTTTCTGCTGTTTGAAACAGACTTATCTTTTTGCATATGAACCTCCAAACATTGATGGACTCATTTCCTTCACGTTTTGCTGCGCTTCAGGAAAAAATTCAGAGCTGCATTGATCATCAAAATAAACAGGTACAACACCAGTGCGATGGAAAACAATGCTTGCCTCTGGAGACTGCCGGCACTGGAATAAGACATCTCGCTGGCTACCGCAGTTGTAAGGAACCGGACGCTCTGGAACAGCCCCGGCATATTGGGCACATTCCCCGAAACCATCATTACCGCCATGGCTTCCCCAATGGCACGTCCCACACCCAGAACCACCGCCGCCGCAATCCCGCTCTTTGCCGCCGGGGCGGATACCCGGAAATAAGTCTCTATCGGCGTGGCTCCTAGGGCCAGAGAAGCATCTTCATACTCCCGGGGCACAGCCTCCAGGGCAGTAACGGATACCTTGATAATAGAGGGCAGGATCATGACAGCTAACACAATGATTGCCGCCAGCAGGCTTGCCCCGTCCGGCACAGAAAAAAGTTTCCGAATACCCGGTACAAGGATCAGCATACCCACCAGGCCATAAACAACTGACGGGATACCTGCCAGCAGACTGACTGCGGATTCCACTATGGCTTTTATCTTCGGCGGTGCCAGCTTTGCCAGATATACTGCCGTCAGAAAGCCGATGGGGACGCCAAACAGAATTGCTCCGGCAGTACCGTAAATGCTGGTAAGGATAAAGGGCAGGATCCCAAAGGATGGTTCCTTTGCCGTAGACTCCCATGTGCTTCCGAACAGAAACGAAAACACGCCGATCCGCCGGATACCGGGGATGCCTGACAGAACCAGATATACGGTAATCAGCAGGACGCAGCCCACCGTGATCAAACCCAGAAGAAGAAATATCCCATGAATAAAGTTTTCCATAAAATTCTTCTGCTTTCGCATAAAATATACCTCTTATTCCCAACTACCATAGGATCGCCACAAGCAATGGTTTTCCGCTTGTGGCAATGTCTGCTGTTTTTCACATCCTTGCTTAATTTGCCGCTACAGCGCCGGCTTTAGCAATCAGCTCCGCCGCATCGGGGGATGTTGCAAAATCAAAGAATGCCTGAGCCACGGCGGAAAGCTCTGTATCCTTCTTAGTCACAAGGACAAACGGCCTCTGTATCACATAACTGCCGTCCCTCACGGTGTCCTCAGTTGGCGCCACTCCGCCCACAGTGAGAGCCCTCACGGAATCTTTCAGAGAAGCCAGAGACGCATAGCCGATGGCATCCGGATTCTGGGCAACTGCCGTGATCACGTCTCCGGTGGAGGTCAGTTCCTGACGGTACTGGCATTGCTCCTTGGTGCCTGTGATGGATTCAAACCCGTCCCTGGTACCGCTGCCCGCTTCCCGGCCGATAAGCACTACGGGCGCATCGTTGCCGCCCACATCTTTCCAGTTGGTAATCTCGCCGGTGTAGAGTTTTGCAATGGTTTCCACATCCAGATCCACAACAGGATTCTCAGGGTTGACGATCACCGCAATGCCGTCATAAGCCAGGATCGTAGCTTCCAGACCGTTAGCTGCTTCCTCGTCTTTCAGGTTACGGCTGCTCAGTCCAATATCGCAGCGCCCCTCCTGCACCGCCTGGATACCGGAACCGGAGCCGGTGGGGTTGTATGTAAATGTCACACCGTCATTCTGGTTCTCAAACGCCTCGCCCAGCGCCCCGATGACCTTCTCCATGGAAGTGGAGCCGTCCGTGGCTACGGTTCCGGTAAGTTTTGCTGATTCTGAATTGTTTCCGGTGCCAGAGCTGCCAGCCGGAGTCTGTCCACAGCCGGCCAGATTCAGACAAAAGATTGCAGCGGCCATTACAAGACCAATTCGTTTTTGATTTTTTTTCATAACACATCACTCCTCTTCTTTTCCACAGTATTTTGTAGTATATTGCAGACCGTTTGAATTCATTTTCTTTGTTTCATGCCCTGCCTGCAATTATAAGGATACATCCTGAATGTAAAATCCAAAAGTAACCTTTTGTAAAATCTTTGTATAATGGACTCTTTCTGCAAAAGTCAGGCAAGATCATTCGCTTTCCTGCTTTTTATTACACAAACCATGGCGACTGGTCAGAAACACTCCGGCACAGAGCGCCGTAAACGGCGCCACCGTTACCAATCCAAAAGATCCTGCCACCGTGTGGAGAAGCTCCGCGGCAACATACCTGTAGTTAAAAATATTGGACAGCGGCGTCCCCTGAGCCATGAATACCATCAGCAGCGCCACATATCCGCCGGAATAGGCAAACAATAATGTGGTGGTCATCGTCCCCATGGCTGCTCTCCCTACATTCATGCCTGACCGGACTGCTTCCCGCCAGCCCAGGCCGGGTTTCTTTTCCACCACTTCCCAGACAGCCGAAGTAATGTCCACGGACAAGTCCATAATGGCACCGGATGCCCCGATGAAAATAGACGCCATGAAAATCCTCGTCAGGTTCAAATGCTGGTATCCGGCGTACAACAGACTTTCCGAATAAGACATGACAGCCCCATGGATCTCAAAAAAGCCCGTGAACATGCTCCCCATTACACAGGCAACAAGGATACCCAGAAAAGATCCGGACACGGCGGCAATACAGCGGCGGTCAAACCCATATACCAGGGCAATGATAAGTACTGTCAATGTCAAAGTCACCGCCAGTCCCACCCAAACAGGATCCCAGCCCTTCAGATACAACGGAACGAGCACTTTCCAAATCATAAGGACCGTCAGGAAAAAGGACAGCACCGCACGCAATCCTGTCCTTCCGGCAAAAAGGATCAGCAGCAGGATAAACATTGCCGCCAGCAGCAGTTCCCATGGAGCACGGTAGTGATCGATCATGGAGACACTCAATATTTCCCCATTCTGATAGTTGATTCGGACCAATGCCTTGTCGCCTGCGGAAAAAAGCTTATCCTGCTCCAGGGAGCCATTTAGCAGGTTTCTCCCTTCCACAATCCGCCCCCGAAACGCCCCGCCCAGGATCTCCAGCTGGCAGCGCTGTTCCCCGGAGCGTACCAGACCGGTATCTATCACCATAGATTCATCAGAGGAAAGAACCCGGGCCGCCCTTATATCCGATTCCTGAAAAACAAGATTCCCTTCAAATCCCGTGGGAACCGCCAGCAGCATCAGTATGATAGCCAGACAAGCAAAAACCGGGGCATTATAGCGAAGATGCCATTTATTTGATATCATAATTCATTTCCTTTCTAAAAAATGGGGGGCGTTTTCGTCTGCAGACACAAAACGCCCCCTGTATAAGGAACTGCGCATAAGTCTGCACACAGTTCCTGCAAATTACCTACTCCACACCCAGCATATCCGCCAGCTTTACGTAAATATCCGTATTGTCATAATATCCGTCAAACTGCTCCGCATTCACCCCGTCCGCAAACATTGCCACAGGAAGTCCCGTATGGCTGTAGGAAGTGAAAGAAACGCCGGACTTATTGTTGAGGATATGCGTGATCGTCACTGTCAACGGCTCGTAAGTGCCATAGGCCACATATTCCGCCTGCTCAGCCATACCGGTATCTCTTTCGTTCACGCTTTTCTCATAAGCAGTCTCCAGAAGGCCCAGTTCATAGTCTGTCAGCGCCAGTTTATCATCTGCATCTCCGCCGGCGCGCAGCCCGAACAGTTCTTCAATGTCAGCCAGGACTGTCTCAAAGGAAGCCTTGTTCTCCTTATATGCAGAGACATAATCGCTGTCAAATCTTGCGAAAGAAATCTTCTGGCTGTCAAGCAGGGAAAGATAGGTGTCATAATCCGTACCGGCAAAACCGATGGTCAGTCCGCCCGTCTCATGGTCCCCCGTGACAAGGATCAGAGTTTCCTCCGGATGCTCTTTTGCGAAGTCAATTGCCACCTGCACGGCATCAGCCATGGCCAAAGTGTCATGGATCGTTGATGCGGCATCATTGGCATGGCAGGCCCAGTCGATCTTGCCGCCCTCGCACATAAGGAAGAAACCCTGATCATTATCCAGGACGTCAATTCCCTTTTCCACATAGTCAGCCAATGACCACATTCCATCCGTCCGATCCAGTTCATAGGCCATAGCGGAAGAATCCGCCAGATGCTCGTCAATCAGTATAACCGGACCGAAAGTGACCTTCTCCGCTTCAGCCTGTGTTTTAACCACCGTGTAGCCCGCATTTTCCGCCAGCACATACAGATCCTCTTTATCCTTGTCCGCCCCGGTCGGTTTCAGCAGGCCGCCGCCGGCAAAATACTCAAAACCGGAATCGATCAACTCCAGACCGATTTCGTAATAGCTGGATCGGCTGGCCTGATGCGCATAAAAAGCGGCGGGAGTTGCATGATTCAGATTTACCGAAGAAATGACGCCAACCCGCATCCCCAACTGATCATGTACCTTTTCCGTAATCGTTTCATAGGAGACCGTGGCGGTTTCATCCACATTGATAGATCCGGAATAGGTTTTATGCCCTGTGGCAATGGATGTAGCGGTGGAGGCTGAATCAGGGGCAAAGCTGTTGGAATCGTATGTCACAACGGAACCTACCGTTTCAAATCCCATGAAGTTCAGCGCTACCGGACCATCCAGCACCGCCCCCTGATTATCCTTCAGACTCGGCACGGCTTTCAAATAATCGCTGTCAGCCATCGCCCCCAGATAGTCTGCGGCGGACTGGAACTGCGGGAAACTCATGCCGTCGCCGATAAACAAAAATACATACTTAGGATACCGGGATTGTTCATCTTCAAGATTCGCAGACATATTGTTCTCACTCCCATTGTCAGGAACGGGCGTTTGGGTCGGAACAGAAACAATCCCGTCTGCCGCGCCGGACACCGCGCCATTTGGAGCTGTGGCACAGCCGGACAGCAGAACCATAGCCGAGGCCAACATCAAAACTTTAGATACAAATTTTTTTCTCATTTTTTCCTCCTCATCAGGTATGATTGTATTTGAAACAAATACATCATAACCCTCTGATTGTAATATCTGCTATCACGGTTTTGAAAAATTCATGTAAAATAGCGGTTTTCATGCACTCTGCTGTTCAGTGCATATTCAAAATTAACACCATAAATACAGGAACTGTCTGTTGCGTTGATGCTTGCCGCAACAAAATTGCCCGCAGACGCACATGCCTTTTCCAGTCCGCTGCCTTGCAGATATAGCGCGGTAAAAGCAGCGGCAAACAAATCACCTGTACCATGAAAACGCTGTGGCAATTTTTCCGCCCACACTTCCGAAAATACCCCATCTGAATATATCAGTTCACCAATCTCACCGTCACGTTCCATACCAGTCAGTACGATTGCCGCAGGGGTGTACTCTGTAAGCCGCTTTACTATCTCTTTTGCGGATTCAGGCGATGTGTCTGACCGATACTCGATTCCAGCCAAAAAGCATGCTTCCGTGAGATTGGGAAGAATTATGTCCGCTGATTTTATCAGATCCGCCATCGCTGTCACATATTTGCCATTGTAGGCCGGATAGAGTCTGCCATTATCTCCAAATGCGGGATCTATAATAATCTCTGCACTTTCATTTGAAAAATCACCAAAACAGGTTTTTACAATATCTACAACACCAGCAAATCCGAGATAGCCTGTCAGAAAAGCGTCAAAGCGAAAACCGTTTTCCTGCCATGCCGCCAGAATATTCTTCATTTCATATGTCAAATTAAGACAGCTCCATTTATCAAAAGCCGTATGGTTTGAAAGAACCGCTGTGGGCAGCACACAGGTTTCCATGCCATATGCGGAAAGCACCGGAAGCGCCACAGTCAGCGAACACCGGCCTACGCAGGATAAATCCTGTATTGTGAGTATTCTTTTGGACAGCATAAACATTCCTCCCTCGCTTATAATGAATTTATTGCATCGCTATATTAACTGCTGTTCGTTAATCATCAATTTGAACTTTAATCCAAGCTTTTCTGCGGCTTTGCGGCATAGTCTCATACGCTCCATGAAGATTTCAAAATAATCCATAACGGAACTAAAGTGCGTGTCAACAGACAGCTTTAGCTTAATAAGCGTATGTGCCTCATTAATCTTCAACTCTGATTTTACAACAGAATAATTTACCCTGTCGTGAATATCAAAATTGCGGACATCCTGATTTCGCACACGTGAACAACGCACATCTGATTTGTCCGCTAAAATGAGCGCTGCTGCTACAGCATTCACAGGCACACCCGTTCCTTCGTCATGGTTTCCTATTGCTGTGGTAATGACGGCAATCTCCCTGGGGGTAAAGTGCAATTTATCAAGCAGTCTGAAGGCCATAACAGCTCCGCTTTGGCTGTGGTCTATACGGTTGACCAAATTGCCGATATCATGCAAATAACCCGCAATTTTCGCAAGTTCAATTTCCTGTTCCGGATACCCTAATGTTTCCAGTATATATCCGGCGGTTTCCGCCACATGAGTAACATGGGCAAAACTATGTTCCGTAAACCCAAGTGCTGCCAGTGATGCATCCGCTTCTGCAATATAAGTTCTTATGTTTTCGTTTTTCCTAATTTCCTCATAATTTATCATATAAGTATTCTTTCCATTTCTCTAAACCTTTATGTTTTTCCTTTTTGTGGTCTGATTGTACCATCTAAATATTGAAATCTCTATCTCAGAAATGTAAAATCGATGTAAAGTTATGTGATCTGCTATTTACTTTTCCTTAATATCCAAAACAATATCCAAAACCAAAACATCCAGATTCCCTGTCCAATGTTCCGTTATCGTCCGTTATGTCAAGACAAAAAATATGAATTGATTTTCCTATTCTGTGTTATCATATAAACGTATTTTGGAGCTTTTTCACATGCAAAGACTATTTGTATATAGGCGGTGTCCCTACTGTCATCAACAGAAGTTCTGCAAATGTTTTTGAGCTTTTTATTGCAGTTCCATCTTCTCCACCCACTTCAGCCCCTCGTTCTCTTTCAGAAGCCCCATACGATACAGTGCCTGTACGCAATCTACATACCCCTGTATATATGCCCGTAATTCCTGTGCAGAGGCAAAATCCTCCTGACATTCTTTTATCTCTTCCAGTTTCTCTCTCTGCTCTGCGGAAAGCGTTTCCAGAAACTCCTCCCACTCCTGTTCTTTCCCTTTCCATGTTTCCAGCATTTTCTCATATTCCGGGGTCCGTACATAGCTTTCCCTACTGACGCTCTCTCCGTTTAACCTGCCCAGAAACTCAGCCATTTTTAACCATACATCATTTAACATCTCTTTCTCTCCTTTTCCTGATATATTTTCTGCAGTTCCTTATATTTTTACCCATACGGTCTATTATACATATCATAGAAGAATTTTATCAACCATAATCGCCTAATTATTCATGTCATAGTAGATAAAATTAGTCCATGACAGGAGGCGGGAGGAATGAATGACTTATTACAACAGATTGGCAGCCGCATATTGAGCCGCAGGAAACAGCTCCGCATGACCCAGGAGGAACTTGCTGAAAAAGCGGGCATCACCCCGCAGACCGTTTCCTCCGCGGAACTCGGGAAAAAGGCCCTGCGCCCGGAAAACATCATCCGAATCTGTTCTGCGCTAGACATCAGCACCGATTACCTGCTGCTTGGCAAAATAAACGACGGCGATCATTCCGTCCTGCTCTCTAAGGTTGCAGACCTTCCCCCAGTACAATACCGTCATCTGGAGGATATTATCAATAGTTTTATCCTGGCACTTGATGAGCGGGAGGCACAGAGCGGAAAATAAATCCTCCCTGTGCTTTTTAACTGCTCCGAAATGCCGACATGGTATCTGCAATCAAAGACATTGTCGCCTGATCCATTTCATTCTGCAGCTGCTCTCCGTCCCTTTTCTTTTCCGGTTTCACAGTTTTCTGTTCCGCCATATGATCTTCCTTTACACCCGCTCCAAGACTACTCTGTTTCGTCGCCCCTGTCCGCCCCAATATCTCCGCAACGATTTCTTCTATGACCGCCCTGTCCACCGTTTGGGGAACAACGGCATCCGGCGTCTCCGGACAGTTGATATAGTGCAGGACCGCATTGACAATAAACTGCGCCTTGCTATGTGGACCCTGTTTTTCCAGCAGGCAGATGACCGCATCATGGGCAGGGTCATTTTCATTGAATTTGATGCTGAACCGCTCCCGGTCTTTCTTCTCCTTCATAGGCTCACCTGCCTGCCGTTTCCATCCGGTAAAGGAACTCATACCCTTTTGCGTTGGCGCTCACATCCTCCACAAACAAAGCGTTCCTTACCTTCCCGGAGTTCTCGATCTGCCTGCGCAGCAGCACTGCCCCGCCACCCACAAATACCACTCTGCCGGAGGACAGGTCCAGCATCCGCTCCCTCAGCCCGTTTGTCAGATCATTGACGAAGCCCTGCGCCATCCGTTCCACCAGGGCGGACACCTCAGGGACGTAAATGCCTGACTTTCCTCCCAGGATACTGTCAATGTCCGTTTCGTCAAGTAGAATGTCAAACTCCGAGTTTGCCTTTGTGCGGATCTGGTTATAGAGCACGATCACCCCGTTCTCCAACGAGTCACACACAGCCAGGTCCGCTCGCCCGGAGCGCATCATCAGGTAGTCCGCCGTAAAGCCGCCAATGTCCACGATCAACACCTTAGGGCTCTCCACCAGCCTGTCCATCATGGTGACTGCCGCCGCATAAGCCTGGGGATAGCAGCGCACATCCTCAATGTAAACCGCATGGTTCTTTCCCCGATAGTTGAATTTTACCACGCCCCGGTCAGAAAAATACCGGATGAATGCTTGGTGCTGCGCCCCGTAATGTGCAGGCGGCAGCCCCACCGCAAGCCGGATTCGCTGCGGCGACTCCCCATACATGCCCTTGGCCTGGAGCTCCTGTGCGATCCCGAACAGGGTGAGGATAAAGAAACGGGCGTCCTCGGTCTTGTCCCTTTTGTACGGGATACGCTGGTTTGACAGCGTATAGTATTTGTCCCGGTACATCAGGATGTTACTGCCAAAGGGCTTCGTACTGCTCTCCGCCAGCCCGGATACGAAGGGCGGGCAGTTGACGGTCTTCATCTGTTTGTTTCCATGGTCGATTGCGATCAACATAGTTTTTTGCCTCCTCTTTTTGCGTTTTATCCCCCTGCATATCGCAGGCTTCTCCTGCGATACTGCCTGAATAAGAAGTTGAAAGTTTCTTTTTTCAACTTATATATATCCTTTACGCATGGATTACGCATTTTTTCAACACAGCGGAAGAAAAAGGTAAAAAAAACAGCAGACCACATTTCATGATCTGCTGCTTTCTGTTCTAACTGTACGGCACTGAAAGCTATGCCAGAGCCGGCTCCCGCTTTTTTATGATAGCCTTTATTTCCTCGACACTCTTTTCAGCCACATCTGCTATCTGTTCTAATGTATAACCTTTCTTATGCATATTGATAATAATTTCTGCCTGCGCATCTTCTCTAATACCCTGACTCAGGTTGCACATTGCTTTCCTCCTTTTGCAGTTCTCTGCAGGACTGCATTGTCATGTGGGATTACGCCAGAACTGGCTCTAACTCCAGCTAAATTAGCTTGACTGATTTCAAAATGTTAAGTTTTTACATACTCGCTACTGTTTTCCGCTTTAATGCCCTCCTCTGTTCAATTTCTTTTTCTGCTTCTTTGCCGCAATTATTGTAATATGCAACTTTTTCCTCTACGGTCATATCTTTTGTCCGTTCATAATTCTGTTCCCTGATCCTATGAATGTCCTCAACCGTAAAATCAGGACTGATAACCAATGTTTCCATAATCATACCCCACTTTCCAATAATGCAGATGGATTGATAATATCTATTCCCTTGTAACCTTCCAGATTTGTAATTGCCCTTACACCCCGGATCGTTTTAATGTTTACAATATGCTTAAAATTCCATGATATGATGCAGTCGCAGGCATTGACAACTGCAGCGGCAATGTGCTGGCAGTCATCAAAACTCTTCGGTCTTAATATGCCCATATCAATGATCTTCTGTGCAAGCTCTACGATCTCCGCATTGATTTCCAATTTTGTATACTCAATGTCACTCAAATGATCATACAGCTTTTTCCTTTTGCCCTCGGGACATTTCTCTATTTCGTCCAATGTTACCTGTGAAAGATATATGTCATATTTTCCATCTACAAAATCTTTCCATAGTTCCAATGTATCCTTCATGCGTTCCGGTGCATCTTCCTGTGAAAGATAACTGATGACCGATGTATCTAAATATACCTTTAATTTCCGCATAGAGCATCACTCCTATTCTGGCAGGCGCTTTTGGAGCAGGCATCCTGACTATCCCCTTGCCTGCCCTTAATGCCGCCATATATGCCTCCAATCTCTACATTATGTTCTGAATATAGTGTACGCTTTTTGTATGAAAAATTCAATTACTTTCTATGTGTGCATCCCGTAACAGGCTTTCTTAAGATCCTCCTGCCCGTGCAGGATGATCCCGCCGCAGATGCCATTCCCGTTTAAGCGTTCCTCCTGAAAGAAAAAGCTATAAGGGACAAAATCGTCATACATCACGATCCGCCTACTGCCTTTCCAGGAAAAATGATTGTTGAGGAATCTCCCCAGCTTTTTCCGCAGCACTTTCCTTTCCGCAACTGCCCGCAGGTTATTCCTGCTCTGGAACTCAATCCTGGGTGCGGCCTTCTCGTCCAGGGACAGCATCCCCACGCCTGCGCCGCCGAGTCCCCTGCTTTCTTCCAGTTTCTCCTGAAACTTCCTGTACGGAAGATGTATCGTTTCTTCCCTCCCGGCAACCCTCCTGAACCCGCTGTCACTCAGCCAGGTAAAATCAATCGTCAGCACATCCACATTTTCTTCCTTTGCAGATCGGTCAAGCCGCAGCTCTGCAAAGGAGTGTATGTCGGAAACGATCGTATGCCGTTCCACTTCCAGCGCCTGCAGTTCCCTGTCGGAGATGCCGAACCTGTGGGGGGAACGGAATCCCCTGGATACCGTCCACAGGAAAACACAGCCCTCCGATGCCGAT
>ERZ808046.870-NODE-870-length-17975-cov-8.105040_pt1 | contig 17975 bp, 18 predicted proteins | sample MGYA00380196_ERZ808046 | MGnify/ENA primary metagenome ERZ808046 (study PRJEB31490, sample SAMN06133421) | mouse gut metagenome | isolation source: Z6_2 | host: mice | place: China: Chengdu | collected 2015-05 ...
CATTCGCTGGGCTACAAGGATTCGAACCTTGAAATGACGGAGTCAGAGTCCGTTGCCTTACCGTTTGGCGATAGCCCAATCTCAAGTACGTATGCTATTATACACGACCATTTTCCATTTTGCAAGTAAAATTTAAATATTTTTGCAGGCAAAATTGTTCCTTTTCGAGTACAATCCCGGCTTGTCTCATTTTTCAGTGTCTGTTCTAATAAAATTACTATTTTCCTCATTTTCATAATCCCGATTATGTTATTTTTTTAACAAAATAAGTTTTTCTTTATTTACGTTCTATTAATTTTGTGCAAAAATATGTTTTCAACAGGTGAAAAATCTGTTATTTTTATTTATAATAGTAGTTACATGATGTATTATACTAATTGTATATGTATTTCGTCTCAGATTTTTATGCTGTGAATATTTTTCACACAAAATTAATTTTATGTCCTGTTCTGAACACAAGGGCAAAAGAAACGGAGGTTTTTTATGAGGTATTTTTTTAACGGAAAAATTGAAAAAGAAGGGGATATCTACACCATCCGCATTCCCTTCAATGTATGGGAGGTCTGCAGACAAAGGGGCGAGATCGCGGGAGAACTGGTTCTGGACAATAAGATTGTCGAATGTACCCTCCTTCCCGAGACAAAGGGTATCTACAAAATCCATCTGCAGGAAGAGGATGTCTCCCATATGGATATCACCAAGGTACACAAAATACTGCTTCACATTACCAAAAGCCTGATTCAGATGAATCAGAACAGCCCTTACAGCTTTGAGAACCCCATCCGCAAGATCGACGGCATCGACATCATTATTCAGCCGGAAGACGGGCTTTGCGGACAGACCTGTGTAGCCATGCTGGCAGGCGTTACCATTGCCGAGGTAATCAGCGTTATGGACTGCCGTGAGTGGCAGGGCACCATGGGACGTGTAATTTCCGCACTGAATTATTACGGCATTGATCACAGTGATATTATCGTTTATACGGAAGGACAGGAGGCAACCCTGCCCAAGTGCTGTATTATGATGGAAAAAATGGGTCTTTTCTGCCATTATCTGGTACACTATGACGGCAAATTTTATGACTCCAACTTAGGCATCATTTCCGAGTACGATATGAGCAAGCTTCTCGGTTATCTGGAAGTCAAAGTAGATTAGACGGCTGCAGATGATCATGATGAAAGGGATGCAGAAAGGCGAATGCCGCTGCAGTCTGCGGCATAACTCACTGCTGCAAAATTAACCCCCGGCCAGGACCGGGGGTTTTTATAAGGGGACAACTTATACCTCAAAAATCAAATCTCCATAAGTAGGCAGCGGCCATACCTTCTTATCCACCAGCATTTCCGCTTCGTCAGCAGGAGCCCTGAGGGCATCCATTGCCGCCTTAACTTCATCCTTATAATAGAAAGCCTGCTCCTTCGCATTTCCGATCGTACCTGCCTTATCTTCCACCTCTTCCAGCTTTTTAAGCGCTGCCTTCATGGCGGAGAGCTTTTCGGAAACGGCCTGCAAAATCTCTGTCTGGGCGGACGCATCGGCGCCGGCCTCCCTTACGGCAATCACCGTATCTGCCAGCGATTTAGTATACTTTACTACCGCAGGAATAATCTGCTTGGAAGCCATATCAATCATGGTAAGCGCTTCAATGTTGATTGTCTTTGCATAGGTCTCATAGAGAACCTCTGCGCGGGACTCCAACTCTGCTTTTGTAAAAATACCAAACTTCTCAAACAGAGTAACGGATTTATCTGTAGTAAGGGTTCCCACTGCTTCGATCATGGATTTAATGTTGGGAAGCCCTCTTCTCTCTGCTTCCGCTACCCATTCCTCTGAGTATCCATTACCATTAAAGATAATTCTCTGGTGCTCTGTGAGATACTCCTTGATCAGATCATGTACGGCAATATCAAAGTCCTCTGCCTTTTCCAAAACATCAGCCGCTTCACAGAAAGCCTCAGCCACGATAGCATTCAGAATGGTATTCGGGCTTGCAATGGAATCGGAAGAGCCCACCATACGGAATTCAAACTTGTTCCCTGTGAAAGCAAAAGGTGAAGTCCTGTTTCTGTCCGTTGCATCCTTGGCAAAGTCAGGCAGCGTAGATACGCCGGTTTCCAGCTTTCCGCCCTCTAACAGGTGAGCCGCCTCCCCCGTTTCCACGAGCTGCTTTACCACATCCTCAAGCTGTTCTCCAAGGAAAATGGAAATAATGGCGGGAGGCGCCTCGTTGGCGCCAAGCCTGTGGTCATTTCCCACATCAGAAGCGCTCTGGCGAAGAAGATCTGCATGCATATCCACCGCCTTGATAATACAGGCCAATACTAACAGGAACTGAATATTCTCATTGGGCGTATCGCCGGGATCTAACAAATTCACACCGTTATCCGTAGTGAGCGACCAGTTGTTATGTTTACCGGAGCCGTTCACGCCGGCAAAGGGCTTCTCATGGAGCAGGCAGGTCAGACCATGGCGGCCCGCCACCTTTTTCATGGTCTCCATCACAAGCTGATTGTGATCTACCGCGGTGTTGGCCATCTCATAAATCGTGGCAAGCTCATGCTGGGCGGGAGCGACCTCATTGTGCTGGGTCTTGGCCGTAACGCCCAGCTTCCAAAGTTCAATATTCAAATCTTTCATGTAAGCGCCCACACGCTCGCGGATGGTTCCGAAATAATGATCCTCCATTTCCTGCCCTTTCGGTGCAGGCGCGCCGAACAGGGTACGTCCGGTAAAAATAAGATCCGGCCTCTTTAAGTATTTTTCTCTGTCTACCAGGAAATACTCCTGCTCAGGTCCTACGCTGGCAACCACCTTACCCGCCTCGGAATTTCCAAAAAGTTTTACGATACGCAATGCCTGCTCACTGACTACCTCCATGGAGCGAAGCAGCGGGGTCTTTTTATCCAGCGCTTCCCCTTTATAGGAACAAAACGCTGTGGGAATGCACAGAATCACGCCTGTGGCATCTTCCTTCAAAAAGGCAGGGGATGTAATATCCCACGCAGTATAACCTCTTGCCTCAAAAGTGGCGCGAAGGCCGCCTGACGGGAAAGAAGAAGCATCCGGCTCACCCTTGATCAGTTCCTTTCCTGAAAAGTCCATGATCATCTTTCCGCTTTCGTCCGGATGGGAGACAAAAGAATCATGCTTTTCAGCAGTAATTCCCGTCAGCGGCTGGAACCAGTGTGTATAATGGGTTGCGCCGTTTTCTACAGCCCAGTCCTTCATGGCTTTGGCCACAACATCAGCGGCAGCCGGTGAGAGCTCTCCTCCCTTATCCATCACCCTGAGAACTTCCTTATAAACATTCTTCGGAAGACGCTCTCTCATGGTTGCCCTTGTAAAAACCTTACTGGCAAAAAGCTCTTCAACATTGATTACTTCACTCATTTTCTTACACCCTTTCTTCACCTTTCCTTGTCCGTGTGCAATCGAGTCAGGGAGATTTCCCCTGCTCGCCGCGCGGCTCGTGCGCCGCTTTAGCGGCATATTGCCTCTGCACGAGCCTGCGCATAAAAATAAAAAATGCCCCAAAAAATTTGGAACATCTTTGTTCAAAATATTATTAACATAGGGACAGTTCGCGCAGCGTGCTGCCTGTTGTTTGCTTTCTTCTTTTTACGTTTAATAAGATACTCTATATTCCTCTAAATTGCAACACTTTTTTACAATTTTATGAGAATTACCGAAAAAGAAGCATCATGTTCAAAATCAAATGAGCAGGTTGAACAATAGAACTACTATCTATTTTTTCACTCTGAGCAGATCAAACTTTTCTGCCCTGCCGCTTAATTCCACCCACAAAATCTGCCTGGCATGGGGTGCACTCTCTACCTTCTCGCCATCCTCAGTGGTCAGCGACAACACCTGCACAGACAAATTTCTTCCGTCAGGCTTCATGATCTCTATCTGGTCTCCCACACAGAATTTATTTTTCTGCTCGATTCGAATCCGTCCGCCCTCAGATACCTCCTCCGCCATTCCCAGATAAACATATTCATTGACATATGTGCTGCTGTCATAAATCTGGGCCGCTTCATCCGGTTTTCCAAAATAAAAACCTGTAGAGAACTGTCTGTGGACGCTTTTGGCAATCTCCTCCCTGTACCAGTCCATATTTGCCCGGTATTTTTCTTCGGACTCGAAATAATCGTCAATGGCCTTCCGGTAAGTCCTTGCCACTGTTGCCACATAAAGCGCAGTCTTCATACGCCCTTCTATCTTAAAACTGTCGATTCCCGCCTCTATCAGTTCCGGCAGATATTCGATCATACATAAATCTTTGGAGTTAAAAATAAAAGTTCCTCTGTCGTTTTCATAAACCGGCAGATATTCTCCCGGACGGCTCTCCTCCATCACCGCATATTTCCACCGGCAGGGATGGGTGCAGGAGCCCTGGTTGGCGTCCCTTCCCGTAAAGTAGCTGCTCAACAGGCATCTCCCCGAATAGGAAATACACATGGAGCCATGTATAAAGCTCTCAATCTCCATGTCCGCCGGAATCTTCCCTCTTATCTCCCTTATCTCCTCCAGCGAAAGCTCCCTGGCGCAGACCACCCGCTTTGCCCCCAGGTCATGCCAGAACTGCCAGGTCATATAGTTGGTATTGTTAGCCTGAGTGGAAATATGGATATCGATTTCCGGACAGATTTTTCCGGCAAGCATAAACATGCCGGGATCCGCAATAATAAGCGCATCCGGTTTTAATTCCTTAAGCTCCTTAAAATAGTCCTCCGCTCCTGCCAGGTCTTTGTTGTGGGCCAATATATTGGCCGTCACATGTACCTTCACTCCGTGGTCATGAGCAAATGTAATGCCCTGGCGCATTTCCTCCGGAGAAAAATTCTTTGCCTTTGCCCGCAGGCCAAAAGCTTCTCCGCCTATGTATACGGCGTCCGCCCCAAAGAGCACCGCCGTCTTTAAAACCTCCAGCGAACTGGCAGGTATCAGCAATTCCGGTTTCTTCATAATGCTTTCTCCGTTCTCTCCTGTCATCTTCATCTCTCTCCTGAGCCTGATGACCGCCAAATCCCTGTTAACGCCATATTATCTTCCGCACCGCTCATTTTCTGACGCTTACCGTCACTCCATCCCCCACTGGCAGGATTGCCGTCTCCAGCAGTTCATTGCGCTTAAGCTCATAAAGATATTCTCTCATCCTGCCATGGATCGTGCGGTCCCTTCGGGTCACCGCATACCGGGACTCCATGATCTCTCCGCCCTTTAATACATTATCGGAGATCAGCAGTCCTCCCCGGGGCATCAATCTTAAAATATCCGGCAGGAAATGAAGATACTGCCCCTTTGCCGCATCCATAAAAATAAAGTCGTAGGAACCCTCAAGCTCCTTTAAAATAGCGGAGGCATCACCCGCAAGCAGAGTGATTGCCTCCTCCTTTCCCGCCCTCCTGAAATTTTCAAGAGCCTGAGGGATTCTTTTTTCATATTTTTCTATGGTGGTGATCTTACAGCCTCTGGGACTGTACTCGCTCATAAGGAGCGCTGAAAAGCCAACGGCCGTCCCCACCTCCAGAATCTGTCCGGGCCGCCTGATTGCAAGAAGAAGCTTTAGCAGGCTCTGCATCTCCTGCCTGATAATCGGTATTCCGGCATCGACCGCAGACTTTTCAAGTTCCTCTAAAAAAGGTGTGTTCCCGCTGTCAAAGGAATTAATAAATGCGCTGATTCTTTCTTCCGTATTCAAAACTTATTGCTCCTGTCCGCTTTCTTCTCCCCCCGCGTCTGCCGGAGTAGACATAATCTCCAGCATTTGCTCAGCGGTCATATCCGTGCTCAGGTCATAGATACCGGGGATAATCTCATTGTGATATGCGGATAAAAGCTCCTGCACCACAAACAGCTTTGCATCCTCGATCAGTCCTCTTTCCTCCAGCATTTCCGCAATCTCTCTCACTGAAGCATTCTCCGAAATCCCTACCGTGATGGTTCTCCCTCCCGAGACAGATACCGGCTGGTCTGCAAACACCCGGTAGCCGAAGTCATAGGCCTGAGTTGCTCCCCTGAAAACAAACACCACCACAGCGGCCAAAACCGCAATTTTAATTATGGTTTCTATCATCGCGATTATTAAATACTTTGCATTCATGTAAATCCCTGTTGCTCCCTTATATTTGGTAACATTTAAGACAATCCGAACCGTTCTATATCTCCATGATGATCGGCAAGATCATCGGACGTCTCTTCGTCTTTTTCCACACAAATTCACCCAGCGCGTCTTTGATAGAGCTCTTGAGCTTGCCCCAGTCGGCAATCCCCCGGCTGAGACACCCCTCCACTGCCTCGTTGATCACAGCCCGCGCCTCATCCATAAGCTCGTCCGACTCTCTCACATACACGAAGCCCCTTGATACAATATCCGGTCCGCTGATCAGTTCATCGGTGGCTCCGTCAAGTCCCAGCACAACAATCATGATACCATCTTCGGCAAGATGCTGCCTGTCGCGAAGCACGATATTTCCAACATCTCCCACGCCAAGGCCGTCTACCAGAATATCCCCTACAGGAACCTTTCCTGTCACCTCCGCTTTCTCTTCGGTAAGCTCAAGCACGTCTCCTGAGTGAAGAATAAAGATGTCTTCTTTGGCGAACCCCAACTCCCTGGCTATCTTGGCCTGAGCTTTTAAGTGCTTGAACTCCCCATGGACGGGAATGGCATATTTCGGATGCACAAGCGTGTAGATCAGCTTGATCTCCTCCTGACAGGCATGTCCTGACACATGCACATCCTGGAAGATCACATCCGCTCCCTTGAGCAGCAACTCGTTGATCACATTGGTGACCGCCTTTTCATTGCCCGGAATCGGATGAGAGGAAAAAATCACCGTATCCTTCGGTCCGATAGAAATCCTTTTATGATTATCTTCTGCCATGCGGCTTAACGCCGCCATACTCTCTCCCTGGCTTCCGGTAGTGATCACCACCGTCTTTTCGTCGGGATAATTCTTAAGCTGTTCAATATCGATCAGCGTATTCTCCGGAATACTCAAATATCCAAGGCTGGTGGCAGTTTCAATGATATTTACCATACTGCGCCCTTCCACCACTACCTTCCGCCCGAATTTGTAGGCAGAGTTAATAATCTGCTGCACCCTGTCCACGTTGGAGGCAAAGGTTGCAATGATAATCCGCGTATTTTTATGCTCCTCAAAAAGGATATCGAAGGTTCTTCCAACCGTGCGCTCTGAGGGGGTAAAACCCGGCCTCTCCGCATTGGTGGAGTCGCACATAAGCGCCAGGACGCCTTTTTTGCCGATTTCCGCAAGACGCTGTAAGTCAATGGCATCCCCAAATACCGGGGTATAATCCACCTTGAAATCTCCCGTGTGAACCACAATCCCTGCCGGGGAGTAAATAGCCAGCGCTGCCGCATCCACAATACTGTGGTTTGTCTTGATAAATTCAATGCGGAATTGTCCCAGATTAATGGACTGTCCGAATTTAACCACCTTCCGCTTGGTGTTGTTCGTCAGATTATGCTCCTTAAACTTGTTCTCAATGATTCCCATGGTCAGCTTGGTTGCATAAATGGGAACATTGATATCCCGGAGCACATAGGGCAGCGCCCCAATGTGATCCTCATGTCCATGGGTGATGATAAATCCCTTTACCTTTTCAATATTATTTTTCAGATATGTCACATCCGGGATCACCAGATCGATCCCGAGCATATCGTCCTCCGGAAAGGACAGACCACAATCCACGACAATAATACTGTCTTCGTACTCAAAGGCAGTAATGTTCATACCAATCTGCTCAAGACCTCCCAGAGGAATGACCTTAAGAGCTGAGCTTCTTTTCTGTTCAATTTTTTTCAAGCAAATTACCTCCACATTCCGTTTCGCCAAAAGATGCCATCTTTGCCTGATTCACCAGTTTTACGTAAGTTCAATGTCTTCCAGAAGATTCTCAAATACGCCGGCGATCGCTGCCAGCTCCGTATCATCTTCCACTGTTTCATAGACGCATTCATTTAAGCCCGGTTCTGAAACCTCTTTCAGAATCAGAGCTTCCCCGTCTCCATCCCGGGTGTCTGTCACCAGTATATACTGATTTCCTCCCAGCTTCGTCTGTTCAAGAACATAAAACTCTACGCTCTCTCGTGTATCCAGCGTAAACTTAATTTTTTCCACTTACTTTCATACCCTTTCAAAATCTGCGGCTTCCAACTCATAACCCAAACCGGCAATCAAAATTCAGACCTCTTCCTCTCTTCTTCTGAAATCCAGAAATCCCTGCAGAATCAGCGCTGCCGCAATCTTATCCACATAGTCCTTACGATTCTCTCTGCGTATTCCTGCTTCCATCATGGCCTTATCGGCCGCCACCGTGGTCAGTCTTTCATCCCACGTATGTACCGGCAGTCCCGTCCTTCTTTCCAGCCTCTCCTTAAACTCCAGGGTCTTTTCCACTCGCTCTCCCAGGGTATCGTTCATATTCTTAGGCAGGCCCAGAACGATTTCTTCCACCTGATATTCCTCAATCAACGCTTCAATCCTGGCCAGCGTCTGACGCTGCTTATTTTCTTCTTTCCGTCTGATAATCTCTATTCCCTGGGCCGTCAAAAGAAGCGGGTCGCTGATTGCCACCCCTACCGTCTTCGAGCCAAAATCCAAACCCATAATCCGCATATCTTCGTCCTTTTGTTGCAGAAGCCTTTATCTTATTTCCATCGATTGTTCCTGATATACTCCGTCAGAAGCTCCTCCACCAGCTCGTCCCTCTCAACCTTCATAATCAGGCTCCTGGCATTTTTGTAGCTGGTAATATAGGTGGGATCACCGGACATAATATAGCCCACAATCTGGTTAACAGGATTATAGCCCTTCTCCGTCAACGCTGCATACACTTCTGCGAGTATTTCCTTTACGCTTGTACTGTCTGTCTCTACCCTGAAAAACTGTGTATTCCCCAAATCCTGCATAAATGGCACCCCTTCACAACATTCATTAGTCTTATCTTATCCTATTTTGCCATAAAATTCAATAATTACAAGCAAATCCGCAAAATATCCGGCTCCAGAAATTCTGTGAGCTCTCCTGTAAGAATACAACCGGAAAAACCTTTCTCTGCCAAAAAAGCCTCTGCCGGCAGCGCCGCGCGGATATATTCCCTTGTAAAACCTGTCAGATAACGTCTGCCTCCTATTTCCTTTTCTTCCTCAAGCAGCACCTGAGCCCGCTTATGTAAATGCAGTTCCCGATATCTGCGGGACATTTCCTCATTCAATGTCAAAAGTTCGCCGCTGCGCCTTACTTTCAAAGGTTCCGGAATTTGTCCATCCATAGCCGCTGCTGCGGTTCCCTTTCTTCTGGAATACTTAAACACATGCATCTCATAGAAACCCACCCTGCCAAGAAAATCTTTCGTCTCCTGAAACTCCTCTTCGGACTCTCCCGGAAATCCTACAATCACATCCGTAGTGATTGCCGGATGGTCAAAGGCTTCCCTGAGCATGCATACCTTTTCATAGTATTCCTCCGCAGAATATTTTCTATTCATTCTTTTCAGCACTGAATTGCAGCCGCTCTGCAGGGAAAGATGAAAGTGAGGACATACACTTTGGCACTCCTTCAGGCTCTTAACAAATTCGTCTGTAATGATACGGGGTTCCAAAGACCCCAGCCGGATACGGCGGATTCCCGTTTCCCTCTCCACTGCCTGTATCAACCGGGGAAGCCGGCTCTGTGAAAAATCATGCCCCCCTGTCATGCCATAGGAGCTTAAATGGATTCCCGTCAAAACCACTTCCCTGTAGCCCTCCCCGGCGAGCCTTTTTACCTCTTCTATCGCATCTTCCATCTCCCGGCTTCTGATACGCCCTCTGACATAGGGTATGATGCAATAAGAACAGAACTGATTACAGCCATCCTGCACCTTGACAAAGGCTCTGGTGTGCTCCGCCGCAGAACTGATCTGCATATTCTCATATTCCTCTGTCTGGCCAATATCTATAACAGTTGTTCCCTCAAGGGTCTTATCCGGTTTTCTTTCTTCCTTTTCTTTCTCCTGCCTGGAAAAATACTCCTCCAATATGGGAAGCAAGTCCTTTTTTCTGTTATTGCCAATGGCAAGGTCAATGCTCGTGTCCTTAAGCGCCTCTTCCTTCCCCGCCTGGACATAACAGCCTACCGCCACCACTACAGCATTCGGGTTTTGTGCCTTTGCGCGATGAAGCATCTGCCTGCTCTTTCTGTCGGCTATATTGGTCACCGTGCAGGTATTTATAATATAAATATCGGCTTTTTCATCAAATGGAACAATGCGGTAGCCCTTTTCCCTTAAAGCCTGTTGCATAAATTCCATTTCATATCCGTTTACTTTACATCCCAGATTATGGAATGCGATACTTTTCATACTGATTACCGCCCTACGTTTCATTTTTTTGTGCTCATCTAAGCTGCCACAAACATTTTGCCGGACATTTTGGCATTGACTTTTCAGTTCCAACCCTTTACTATAAGAGAAGGAGACATGCTGATTGAAGGAGGTGATTCCAATGAAAACTGTTCAGATTTCATTAAATTCAATTGATAAGGTCAAATCTTTTGTTAACGATATCACAAAATTTGATTACGACTTCGACTTAGTATCCGGAAGATATGTGATTGATGCTAAATCCATCATGGGTATTTTCAGTTTGGACTTATCCAAGCCAATTGATCTGAATATCCATGCGGAAGATAATATTGAAGAAGTTCTGGAAGCGTTAACGCCTTATGTAATTTAATGAATAACGCCCCAAAGAGTTGGCCATGTGCCAACTCTTTTTCGCATTCTATGTCCACTTCGCAACAATCACTTCATCCGATTCAAGCGCTTTCTTCACAAGCTCGTCGATCTGCTCATCCAGATACTGCTCATGCCGCTTAATTACCTTCAGATTCGGCCTGGTCACCGGATGTTTGGCCACAAAAATTGTACAACAGTCCTCATAAGGCAGAATGGACGTCTCATAGGTCCCGATTTTTTCGGACAAATCCACGATCTCCATCTTATCGAACCCTATCAGCGGACGGAAAACAGGAAGGGTACACACCTCATTGGTCACTGCCAGAGACTGCACCGTCTGGGAAGCCACCTGCCCGATGCTCTCTCCCGTAATAAGGCCAAGGCATTCGTTCTGTTCCGCTATGGCCTGCGCAATCCTCATCATATATCTTCTCATAATAATCGTTAACTCTTCATGAGGGCATTTCTCATAGATATAAAGCTGGATATCCGTAAAATTAATTACATGGAGATAAACCGGCCCCGCATAACGGGCCACCAGTTTTGCCAGGTCAACCACCTTTTCTTTGGCTCTGTCGCTGGTATAGGGCGGCGCATGGAAATAAACCGCGTCAATCTTAACCCCTCTTTTGGCAATCATGTAGCCCGCCACCGGAGAATCAATCCCGCCGGATAAGAGCAGCATTGCCTTGCCATTGCTTCCCACCGGCATTCCTCCCGGACCGGGAATTTCTACGGAATAAATATATATCTTTTCTCTGATCTCCACGTGCAGCATAACCTGAGGTTTATGCACGTCCACCTTCATCTCAGGAAACGCATCCAGCACCGCAGCCCCCAGTTCCATGTTCAGCTCCATGGAATTCATGGGATAATTTTTTCTTGCCCTTCTGGTCTGCACCTTAAAGGTGAGATTCTTGTCCTCATAAACCCTGTCCACATAGGCTGCAAGGCCTTCCGCCAGTTTCTCAAACCCCTCGTCCTCCATGCGGACCACCGGGCAGATCGCAGAAATGCCAAACACGGTTTTTAAGTTGTCCACCGTTTCGTCATAATCGAATTCCGAGAGGGCATCCACATAAATCCTTCCGTCCCTCCAGGTCACCCTGAACTCGCCCTCGCACCGCTTCAGCGCATATTTCACCTGTCTGACCAGAGCCTCCTCAAACAAATACCTGTTTTTTCCTTTTACGCCGATTTCCGCGTACTTAATTAAAAAAGCTGTAAACATGACCCCTCTTTTCCGCCTCTTTCTTTTATCTGAAAGCGGCCTGTCAAAAGCAGGCCGCCCTGTTCTCACCGGATGACCTGCAATACTGCCACCCATGATTTTTAACGTCTGGTATATTTTCTGAGCATAGGAATTATATCATACATTGTCTGCAAAGTATAGTTGATTTCCTCCATGGTGGTGAAAACCGAAAAACTGAAGCGGATGGCAGAACCAAGCAGCTCCTGGGGAATTCCCATGGCACGCAGCGTAGCTGACGGCTGAGGCTTGCGGGCAGCACAGGCGCTTCCGGCGGAAACATAAATTCCCTTATCCTCAAGGGCATGAAGCAATACCTCACTTCTCACTCCTTTTATGGATGCGCTGACAATATGAGGCGCCCCCGTCTCATCCGGATGGCCGTTAAACACTATCCCGTCTATCTTCCCGAGGCCTTCCACGAAAGCTTTTTTTATCTGATAAAGCCTGGAAACCTCCTCGTCCAGATTTTCATAAATCATCTCAACAGCTTTGGCAAGACCGGCAACAGCCGGCACATTTTCGGTACCGGATCGCAGATTCCCCTGCTGGCCTCCTCCAAAAAGAATTGGTCTGATCTTAACCTTATCGTTTACATATAAAAAGCCGATTCCTTTCGGTCCATGTATTTTGTGTCCGCTGACCGAGAGCAGGTCGATCTTCATTTTTTTCGGACAAATCCTGTATTTCCCATAGCCCTGTACAGCGTCTACATGAAACAGGATTCCGGGGCTGATTGCTTTGATCAGAGCTCCCGCCTCCGCTATGGGCTGCAAAGCGCCTACCTCATTGTTGGTATGCATGATGGAAACCAGTATGGTTTCTCCTGTAATCGCGCGCTCCAAATCCTCCATGCGGATACATCCTTTGGCATCTACCGGAAGGTACGTAACCCGAAATCCCTCTTCCTCCAAATGCTTCATGGTCTGGAGCACTGCCGGATGTTCGATTTGAGTGGTAATCAGATGCCTTCCGCTTCTGCAGTTTGCCTGGGCGCAGCCTCTGATTGCAAGATTGTCTGCCTCCGTTCCTCCTGACGTAAAAATAATCTCTTTTTCTTCTGCCTTTAAATTTCTGGCAATAACATCCTTGGCGTAACGGATATATTTCTCTGCCTGAACGCCCTTTCTATGGAGACTTGAGGGATTTCCGTAGTCTTCACACATAATCTGGGTCATCAGGGCAGCTACCTCGCCAAAGCTTCTGGTGGTTGCCGAATTATCTAAATATACCTCCATAAATTCACTGGCCTTTCTAAACAGAGTATTCGCCGGGCAACGATCCGGACAGGCCGGGTCATTGCCTTTTATCTTACTATTTACTATATGATCATTGCTCTAAATGGTACATAAGGATAGCCAGAACCGCCATTCCCGCTGTCTCTGTCCGCAATATCCTTTTTCCCAGAGTGATGGGAATCAGCCCTTTTTCGAGTGCCTCATCCATCTCTTCCCGGGCAAAGCCTCCTTCAGGCCCGATAAAAACCGCCACATCCTCCCCCGACTTTATGCTGCTGATGATATTTTTCGTCTTTTCCATATTCTGGCCGTTTTCTTTTGCAAGCTCATAGGGAATCAGCCGCACCTTGGCCCTCTGGCTGTAATCCGCCGCCCGGGCAAAGCTCATAACATCATGTACCTGGGGAATGATCCCTCTTTTGCTCTGCTTGGCCGCCGCCTCCGCAATCCCCTGCCACCGCGAAACCTTGCTTTTCGCCTTTCTTTCATCCAGCTTTACCACCGCCCGCTTTGAGGCAACCGGTATCACCTCATGCACGCCAAGCTCCACCGCCTTCTGAATAATGAGCTCCATCTTATCTCCTTTGGGAAGTCCCTGGAAAAGGTAAATCTTAGAGGGAAGTTCAAGTCCTTCCTCCTTAATGAACCGTAACTGGCAGATAATCTCATTCTCACCCAGCCCTTCAATCCCGCAGCGGTATTCTTTATCATCACAGCCATTTTTAATGGAAATCTCTTCCCCCGGCTTCATGCGAAGCACATTCTTGATGTGGTTTACATCCTTCCCCGTGATGATGACTTTGTTTCCCTGTATCTGGGATGGCTGTACAAAAAACTGATACATTTATATCCTCACTTCTCACCTGTTTTTCTGGCGACCACGCTTACCCATTCTCCCTGTCTGTTAACCTCAAGTACCTCAAGCCCTGCTGCCTTTACGGCTTCCACCACCGTCTGTTCCTTATCGTCAATGATACCGGAGGTAATATAGATACCGCCCTTTTTGAGCTGATGCACGATCACCGGAGTCAGTCCTGTCAATACCTCCGCCAGGATATTTGCAGCCACAATGTCATAACATTCATAGCCCACTTCGTCCTGAACCTCTTTCTCCGTAATAATATTTCCAATCAGAAGCCGGAAAGCTTCCTCCGGGATTCCATTGGCCTCTTTGTTCTGTCGGACCGCCTCTATTGCACAGGGGTCAAGGTCTGTGCCCACCGCCCTCCTTGCCCCAAACATAAGCGCCAGAATCGCCAAAATTCCGCTCCCGGTTCCCACATCCAAAAGTTCCGTTTCCGGTGTGACAAACCTTCGCAGCGCCCTGATGCAGAGCTGGGTAGTATCGTGCATCCCTGTGCCAAAGGCTGTGCCGGGGTCAATATGAAGAACCATCTTGTCCTGATCCTGCGGTTCCACCTCCTCCCAGGAGGGAATCACCAGCACATCGTCCACCGTAAACTGGTGAAAGTACTGCTTCCAGTTGTTGATCCAGTCCACATCCTCGGTTTCTTCAACCGCCACTGTTCCCTCGCCGATTTCCAGGAAGCTTCGCAAATCTTCAAGTTCCGCCTGAACCTTTCCCAGGATTTCCTCCGCCGTGATCGTCTCTCCGCCTAATAAAAGTTCGGGGTAAGCACTGCCCGGCGCCGGATTTTCTGTCTCCTCCACAAAAAAACTCAAGTATGCGATCCCGTCATCCTCCGGCCCCTCCGGCAGGATGTCCACAAACATCTGCTCCTTTTCCCATGCGGTCAGGGGAACTTTATCCTCAATCTGCGCCCCTTCAAGTCCAATGTCATACAGGGTGCTGATAATGATATCTTCTGCTTCGGTGATTGTCTTTATTCTAAACTTCATCCACTTCATAAATATTGTGTCCTTTTCTCTTTTTTTTGATTTTACACGTTGCACTGCCTTAACGTCAATAGGAGGCAGAGATAAATCTCTGCCTCCCCATCATTCACTTCCTGTTGATCAGCTGCACCCAACGGCACATTATCAGCCAATTTGAAACTGTCCAATCAGGGCATCCAATTCTTTCGCCTGCCCGGAGAGCGCCCGAAGAGTATCTACACTCTGCCGTACGGCAGCAGAATTATCCTGGACTACACTGGAAATCTCCCCAATCTCCGTATTTACGGCAAGAATCATATCGGACTGCCGCGTACTGGCGTCAGCGATACCGTATATCTGTTCCTTGATGGAGCCAGTACACTCACCAATAATCCGCATAATATCAGCCGTCTCTGTAGTAGCCTCCATTCCGGTATGTACATCCTCTATAGAACGATTAATCAAATTGGCTGTATCCTTCGCCGCATTGGCGGATTTTGCTGCCAGCGAACGAACCTCTTCTGCTACCACAGCGAAGCCCTTGCCCGCAGCGCCGGCCCGGGCAGCTTCCACAGCCGCATTAAGCGCCAGAATATTGGTCTGGAAAGCAATATCCTCAATTACCCGGGTTATTTTTTTAATTTCATCGGAAGAATGTGTGATATCCTCCATAGCTCTGGTCAGCCCGGCCATCTTCTGATCCGCTTCAACCGTATGCAGAGCTGCCTGATCCACCAGCTTTTGAGCCATAGCACAGTTGTCATTGCTGGAACGAATTTGTTCGGTTATGGCGCCTACGCTTTCGGTCAGACGAACGATAGAGGATTCCTGGGCCAATACTCCCTGAGATAAATTCTCTGTATTATGCGACACTTGATCCGCCCCGACTGTCACGCGGCCGGAAACTTCCGCGATGTTCCGGGTAAGCCGGAGCAGCTTGGTTCGGATCGTTTTCAAACTGCTGGCTAAAATCTGAAAATCACCTATATAAAAGGATTCGTTGCGGGACACATCGACGGCAATGTTTCCGTCCGCAATTTCACCCAGAATGTGCCCAATATCATCAATCGTCAGACGCAGCCGCTCACATAAAGCATGAGTTGTCCTGGCGATAGTACCGATTTCGTCATCTCTGTCATACAAAAAATGCAGTTCCTGGTCAGTCTCCAGTTCCAATCGCCCCAGCCGGCTGATGGCTTTCTCTACCCTCACCAAATTCCGTCCAACCCGACGCATCATCAAAATCAGGCACAGGATAATCAGTACCGTGACCGCTACACAAATCAGCCCAACCGTCAGCCTTGTATCTGCCAGGGCCTGATAAACTTCAGCGGTATGGTTTCGTACCATGAAGATCCAGTTGCGCTCTGCCAGATATTGATATACTACAAACTGCTCCGTACCGCTTTCATCCTGGTAAGTATAAGTTCCCGGCTCCACGGTTCTGCTCTCCTGTATCCGCCGCATAATTTCACGATATCCCGGATCGGTAGTTTCAGTATTGAGCAGCTCTTCCTTCTCATGATAAAGATACACTCCGGTTTCCGCATTAATAAACACATATTCGCTGTTCGGCAAACCCTGAATATTTAATTCCAATAATGAGTCCATCAGGTTTTTGGCAAATACGCCGGCCCCCACATATCCGATGCACTGCTGCTTCTCAAAAACGGGATAATACATGGAAACAATCATTGCTCCTGTGCCGGGAGATTTCATAATGCCAAGATTGGTAAGTTCCGGATGTGCCAAAATAGTTTCCTGAAACGGCTTCAGGCTGTCGCCCGGACGGGTAATCATCCCAACGGCATCTCTGGAAGTGTGGGTAAGGACACAGGTTTCAGGGGTAGCAATATACAGCCCCTCAAAAATGCCTTTCACTGCTGCAAAATCTTCCGTGTACTGCTGGGCCTGACGAAGCAGATCAGAATTCTCCGGATCGTTCAGGAGTTCCCGAACCTCCCCGCTCAGGGCAAAGGCCGTCATATATTCTTCTGCCGAAGCCACATAATCGTTGATAATCGCGGCTCTCGCCTTCACCGCATCAGTCATTTGATTTGTAATATTGGACTTCACCGCAGCGGAGGTATTATACGCAACAATACCCCACAGCAGAAACAGACCTGCTACAGTTATAATAGATGTCAGAAGGCTGATTTGAGTAGCCAGTTTTTGCTTCCTTAGGAATTTCACTTCGATTCCTCCCTTGCTTTTCCACATAGTTCCTGATAAAACTGCACACTGTTTTCTAACGCCCGTTCCAGAAGTTCCTGAAACAGCAGGGCTTCGCCTGGCGACATTCCCCGGAGTAAAGGAGGGGATTCTGTTTTCATTGAAACGACAAACGTGCAATGGCAATTCAGACCCTTTTCCAATAACCTCACTCTTTTGACCCGCTGATTTTTTGGATCCGCGACATATTCCACGTATTCGACTTCAACCATCTGTCTTACCATCCTGGCAACCGCAGACTGAGTCAGTCCCAGTTTCTTTTCCAGTTCCTTCAGGGAGAGCTCATGATTTTCCGCACAGCTCAACGCTCCCAGGGCCCCCATCTGCGTCCAGTTTAGATCTGTGTCCTTTAACAATATTCTGGCAATACGCTCCCATATAAAATGAATCTCCCGCAGTAAGTAGCCGCTGGTAATACCCCTCTCCATATATCCCCCGATTTCTTAAAATGTATGCTCTGATAAACAGCCAAAATAATTCATAAGCATTATATCAACTCTATCCAAAAAATGCAATAATATATGTTATAACAGTCATATTCACAGCACAAAAATCCCAAAAATCAATTCAAAAGCATTATATTCTTTCTCCTCCACAAAATAATAATTATTCATCTAAAATCCGCTCCCACATTGATAACCACATTGACTCCCGATCAATTACATATTATC
>ERZ808046.872-NODE-872-length-17959-cov-3.297058_pt1 | contig 17959 bp, 13 predicted proteins | sample MGYA00380196_ERZ808046 | MGnify/ENA primary metagenome ERZ808046 (study PRJEB31490, sample SAMN06133421) | mouse gut metagenome | isolation source: Z6_2 | host: mice | place: China: Chengdu | collected 2015-05 ...
TCCACTACTTTATTCTTCAGATTAGGATATAAATGTGCTTCTGGTTCTTCTATTATAACAAACGCCTTTTCTTTTTTTAACATCAAAATATATAATTGATTAAGTAACCATAATACTTCTTGCTGACCTGACGATGCAAAATTAATCGGTATTCTTTCATTGTGTTCATCTCCATCTTGGACAATTATATATTCTTTTCCTGCTGTATACCAATAATCTCCTTTCAAATCCGAAATCAACTTGCCCGATACTTTTCCGACATCAAATCCTCTTTCTCCATCCGGATAACGTTTATGGACATTCTTAATCCCATCTGAAAATGCGCCATGAATATTATCAATTATTTGCATGAACTGTCTTGTTATTAAATCTAAATTTTCATTTTCAATAAGAGATCTATTATTAACAAGCAATGTAATCATACTACGTCCTGCAGGTATATAATAAGTTTCTTTATAATCATCAAATATCTGATTAACATTATTTTTAAAATTGTCATAATTACGCAATCTTTCTTTACTTGCATAAGCAAGACTGATAGTCGTAACATCTAATTTTTGTTTATATAAGTCTAATGCTTCTTTTTCCAACTTATTAAGTTCCTGTGTTAATTTTGTGGAATACCTGACACTTATATATTTTTTTGCAGTACCATTCAATTTCACATCGATCCATGTACCATCTGTGTATTCATATTTTAAATACAGCCTCTTGTCCAAATCCCAACTATATCCAAACAAAGAAATAAAAACAGACTTTAATTCCTTTTTTAAAACTTTCTTGAACCCATCATCAACATCATTACCTTTATATAAAGATGTATCATATAACTGACAAAAATAATCTGTTAATGTAGTTTTAATAATCCGAAAAAAATATACAGCTTTTGCTATAGTACTTTTTCCCGTTGCTTGTTCACCGATAAGCAAGTTAAAATCTCTTATTTCCATTTCTAATTCTTTTACAGGTCCTAAATATCTAATTATTATTTTTTGCATTTTTCCACTCCCACCTACTCTGCTGCCAGTACTCCCGCTATCGAATTATCCGTCATAAAGGTATCCAGATTATAAAGGAACAATGCATCTGTAATCCCCTTGTTTGCCATCAATGTTTCCACGTTTTCATAATAGTAGCGCGGATCGATCATGACAATCTCATTATAATACGGAATCAGATAGGGAACAAAGCAGTTCGCATAAGAATCTTTGAACACAATCAGCTTCCTCTCTGTATCATTCGTCGTCACGATGTCTACCATTGCATGGTTACCTCCAAAAAACACCTGATATTTATCCTTTTCCTTCAGCTTTGATCTGTCGTAGACTGTGGGGCGCTTCTTCCCATTGTCAGAATCACTGACTAAATACTGCAGTTCCACACCTTCCGGCGCATACACCTGAATCTCGTCCTCCGCCTTGTGATATCCGCTTCTGGATGCCAGTGTTCCTGAAAAAGAGGCGTCTACCGTATAAGCCTTATAGTCCGTAATCGGATTTTCAATACCGAGCGGTTCTGCCGCAGCCTTAAAACTATACAATGCAGCCTTACTTGTCCAATGATGGTCCGTCTTATAATACAGCCCTTCGTTCACATGCTGCTGTAAGACCTTTGTCACATCAATAAAACCGATTTTATCGGATAGGTTTTTCTTCAGGTTTTTCATATCTTTGCCCTGATTCCGCACCGGTGCACCTTTGGGCAGATAATCTTCCATTATATATACTGCGTTCGGTACGATCATTGCATTGACCTTCACATTTTCATGTTTCTTCGCAAACTGGTTCATCGCCTCCAGATTCACCTGCACATTTTTCTCGTCCGGAGCGGCCGGCGCCTGCATCAGGTACTTATCCGCCCCAAGGTACACTCCGTTCAGTTCCCGTTTCCCAAGCAGAAGATCGCACTGGACCTTCATCTTAATCCAAAAATCACGTAAGACAAATTGATCTGAAGTGTAGGACTCCAAACCTGTCATATAGCCTTTGTCCATCAGACTCTCCTTGCTCATCTTCGGCTTCTCTGCAAGTATACGGTTTTCCTCTTCCGAGAAACGTACATCCGGTTTGATGATACTTGCAATCGTCAGAAGCAGTATCCCTCCAATAAAGGAAAATGCCATAATACGGTATATCCCTCTGTTCCTTCTGCGCCTGCCTCTTCTTCGCTTCCGCACGTTATTTTCCATACTTCACTCACCCTCGCGCTTTCTTACAGACTTTGCACTTGCTGCAAAGTCCTACGCTGAACTGTTACCCTTTCCTATGCTGCCGTCAGAATCTGAAATACAAAAACGGATTATATGTCGCATTGACCAAATACGCCGTGGAAATCACAAATACCGCCGCATACATCGCAATGCAGAATACCCGCTTATATACTTCTCCTGCTTTCAGCCATTTTGAAAACCGGCTGTAAATAACCGGCGTACTTGCTATTGCTGCAAAAACTCCCAGCAGAAATGTAGATTTTAAATAATACAGCGCCGCCGCATCCGCAAATCCGGTCCCGCCAATCCCCAGCATGGTTCCCATATAGGACGCAGCCCGTCCAAGTGACGGAGAACAAAACAGTACCCATCCGAACATGACAAGAACCAATGTATATATATGCTGCACAACGGAAGGAAGCTTTTCCAATGCCTCCTTTAATATATATTTTTCAACAATCAAAATTATGCCGTAATAAAGCCCCCAAAAAATGAAGTTCCACGCAGCGCCATGCCACAATCCGGTCAGTCCCCAGACAACCATCAGGTTACGGATCGACTTTGCCGTACCTTCCCGGTTTCCTCCAAGCGGGATATATACATATTCCTTAAACCAGCTGCTCAAAGAAATATGCCATCTGCGCCAGAACTCCGTAATACTTTTTGCAGTGTACGGATAATCAAAATTCTTCATAAAATCAAAGCCCAGCATTTTGCCAAGACCGATTGCCATATCAGAATAACCGCCAAAGTCAAAATAAATCTGCATGGTATAGGCAAAGCATCCAATCCACGCTGTCAGAACAGAAGTATGCGAAGCTCCCAGCGCCATGATTGCTTCGTATACGCCGCCCATATTGTTTGCAATCAGAACCTTTTTCCCGAGTCCCTGCAAGAACCACATCACACCATCGCCGAATCGTTCTACGGAAAATGTCCGGTACTGAAGCTGCTTTTCCACATCAGAATAACGCACGATCGGTCCCGCAATCAGCTGAGGGAACATAGACACGTAAGCGCCGAATGTAATCGGATTGTGCTGCGCCATAAGCTTGCCTCTGTACACATCAATCACATAAGACATTGTCTGAAATGTGTAAAAGGAAATACCGATTGGCAGTGCAAGCTGCGTATAAGGAATCTCAAATGGAAGTATTGCATTCAAATTTTCCAAAAGGAACCCATAATACTTATAAAAGCCAAGAATCAACAGGTTGATGGCGACAGTCGCAATACAGGCATATTTTGCCTTCTGCATCTCCCCGTTTTCCATAAAATACTCCAATTCAATTCCACTGACAAAATTAATGGCAATACTGAAAATCATCAATATGACATAAACCGGTTCACCCCACGCATAAAAAATCAGACTGACAATCAGAAGTACCAGATTCTTCAGCTTAAAAGGCATAAGATAATAGATCAGCAGTACGATTGGTAAAAACGCAAATATAAAAAATATACTACTAAAAATCATAACTGTACCCCACCTCTTCTATAAGCTCTCTAAAAATGCCTTCTTTGTATTACCAGCCTTCTCGCCAACCATGTAAAATATGTAATTGCCTCTCACCTCCAGCACATGCGCTTTAAGCAGCGCAGTCTGTTCAACCCCGTAGCCTTCAAAACTCTTTAACTGTGTATCCAGCCTTTTCCGGATTGATTCTTCTACAGATTTTGCCTGTGACTCGTCTTTTAACTTCACGATAAAAATCTCATTGACATCCATATTGTCCTTCGGGGCATACAAAACGGCGCCCTCATAATCCTTTGGATTCAGCCCATAAAAACGCTTAATCATCCGATCCTCCGCTACTGCGTCCACATCGGCTCCCGCCGTCTTTGCCACCTGTGCCGCCACTGTTTTGATATCTGCACTGCTGCTTTGCTCCAGACTTACATCTGCGATAATAAAAATAAGCAGCAATACAACCAATGCAATTTTTATATAGGGAAAATATTTTTTCACTGTTTCATCCCCCCCATAATCATGCTTGCCGCCCAATGCTGGTAAAAGTCCTTCTGCAGATGCAGGCCGTCCTGCTCATATAAGTCTGCATATTCATAGGCAACTGTTGAATTGTCGATAAATTTATATCCATTTTCCTGTGCCATCTCCTGCAACGCCGCATTATACTCCGGAATCCTCGCATATCCCTCAAAACTTGCATACCCTGCTCCTGTTGCGGGAAGGATGGAATTGATGAATATCGTCGTCCCCGGCAGTTCCTGATTCAGATACATAACGATTTCTTTATAAGCGGCAGCATAATCTTCAGGCTCCGGCCATAATCCGCTCTTGATATCATTCAGTCCAAAGCACAGGAAAATCTGTTTCGGGCTTATAGACTTAATCTTATCCATATCATCCGGTACATCCGTAATTTTCCTTCCACTTTCCGCAATCACCTGGGCATCCATTAAAAATTCATAAAACCTGAATCCCACAGCTCTTGAGTCACCTAGGATCATCGCCATGTCAAAAGCTTTCCAGACTGCATTCTCATCGGCTTCGAGCTGCTCCATTGTCTGACTCGCCTTAATCCTGTCAATCTGCTCACTGATAGAAGCAACATCCCTATTTTCCAGACTTGTCAGATAATCAATCCCCCGGCTGATTTTTTCTTTTTCTACATTTTTATTTTTCCATGCCTGATAACTCATAATAGAAATGACAGCAACAACAAAAAAAACTAACGCTATAATAAGTATCTTGCTATTTCTATCCAGAGAAGTCACTGATTTCTTCATTCGTACACCTCCGGTCATTCTCTCACCATCACACTTTCTTACGGACTTTGCAGCAAGCGCAAAATCTTACGCCAAACTGTTGCCACTCTTACCCACATCATATCTTACTATAATGATTCGACATTTTCAACGATAATCCGACAAAAAACACGGGCAGGAATTATCTTCCTTTCTATCGGATATAATTCCTGCCCATTTCGTACTTTGCCAGACATAGTCTGCCGCCCCGGATGGGGCTTGCATTATAGGATGTCCCTTGGGTATGCCTTACCTCAAAATATTCTAATTGATTTTTACTCACTGCCTATAGTGACGGGAGCCATTCCTCATCTGATATATAAGCACACCAATCGTACCGACCACCGTCGCACCTGCCAGCAGCTGGGATACCGGAATACCGACGCCCGGAAGGATTAACTGGTCTGTCCGAAGTCCTTCAATCCATACTCTTCCCAAACCGTATCCAAACAGATACAAGAGGAAAAGTTCCCCTTCAAATTTCTTATGTTTCCGATAAAGCAGCAGAAGTACAAATATCCCACAGCACCAGAGCGACTCATAAAGAAATGTAGGATGCACTTGAATGTAACTGACACCGTCGATGGTCTGCATATGCTCCCGCATCAATTCTGTCACATCACCGGATCGCACCGCATTAAGCGGAAGCCGCATGGCAAACAGGGAATCCGTATATTCCCCAAATGCCTCTCGATTAAAAAAATTCCCCCATCGTCCAAGCATCTGTCCGTTGACCAGAGCCATCGCAATCGTATCAAAAATCTGCGGCGCCGGAAGTTTTTTAATCTTCGCACAAACCAAGACTGCAATCACTGCTCCGATAACACCGCCATAGATTGCCAGCCCCCCTCCCCGCAGATTAAATATCTGCAGCAGGTTATCTTTGTACATATCCCAGGAAAAGGCCACATAATAAATTCTGGCTCCCACAATACCGAAAACTACACCGACAATCCCCATATCCAGATAATCCTCCGGATTCTGCCCGGTGCGCCCAGCCTCGGACATGGCTATCCAGAAACCAATGAGAATCGCACTTCCGATAATCATCCCGTAATATGCAATTTCAATTCCGAACAAGGAGAACGATTTTCCCACATGCTCCAGAAAAATTCCCAGATTCGGAAAACTGATGTCGTAATGCATATTTATACCTCTTTTCATTTCCGCACCGAATGCTTATACATTAAATCGGAACAGGATAATATCTCCGTCCTGCACAACATATTCCTTACCTTCAAGGCGGACAAGCCCTTTTTCCTTAGCCGCCGCATGAGTACCGCATGCCATCAGGTCATCGTAACTTATAATCTCTGCACGGATAAATCCGCGCTCAAAATCAGAATGAATCTTGCCGGCTGCCTGCGGCGCCTTTGTACCGCGCTTAATCGTCCATGCACGGACCTCCGGTTCTCCTGCAGTCAGATAGCTGATCAATCCAAGCAGATGATAGCTTGCTTTTATCAGTTTCTCCAAGCCGGACTCTTCTAATCCTAAATCTTCCAGAAACATCTTCTTTTCGTCATCTTCCAGTTCTGCGATTTCCTGCTCAATCTGTGCGCAGACTACAAATACTTCACAATCCTCACGCGCTGCATAGTCGCGTACCGCCTGCACTCCGGCATTATTTGCTCCATCATCCGCCAAATCGTCCTCGGTTACATTGGCTGCAAAGATAACTGGTTTTGCAGTCAGCAGATTATAATCAGCCATCCAAGCCTGCTCGTCCTCATCTTCTGTCTCAAAACTTTTCGCAAGCTGGTTTTCTTCTAAATGTGCTTTCAGACGGTTCAAAAGCTCCAATTCCTTTGCCGCAGTCTTATCATTTCTGGAAAGCTTGGTCGTCTTGGCAATCCTGCGTTCCAGAATCTCCAAGTCAGAGAAAATCAATTCCAGATTGATTGTCTCAATATCACGAAGCGGGTTGATACTTCCATCCACATGGACAATATTGCTGTCCTCGAAACATCTTACCACGTGGACAATCGCATCCACTTCACGGATGTTAGCCAGGAACTGATTGCCCAGACCTTCCCCCTTAGATGCGCCCTTTACAAGCCCTGCAATGTCTACGAACTCAATTGCCGCCGGAACGATCTTCTTTGTGTGATACATCTCTCCCAGCACGTCCAGACGCTTGTCCGGCACGGTTACAACCCCCACATTCGGATCGATGGTACAGAACGGATAGTTTGCCGATTCTGCTCCCGCCTTTGTCAGTGAATTAAACAATGTACTTTTGCCTACGTTAGGCAGGCCTACGATTCCTAATTTCATATTTCATCTATCTCCTTTAAAATTGCTTTATTTTACTGGGTTTTTCGCTCACTCAATTTGAAAATATGTACCAATTCACACCACTTTGAGCGATGCTGCGATTTTTCAATCTTTTCCCATATGGTAAAAGCCCCTTTCGTTCTAAAGAGCCTTAATACCTACGTTATAATGTACCATACTAAGCGCCAAAAGTAAATTATCAGATTTTCATCTTCTCCAGATTCATACACAATCAAAAAGTGCCTGCTATTCAGTTTTTTCGTATGCCTTTGCTGCATCTAATATGATTGCTAAGGCTTCTTTTGCATTGTAGTTTTTTATAACTGTTCACCACCTTACTATAACGTAAAAAGGCTGCCGCTTAGGCAACCTTTAACCAACATGGGCTTCTATCAAACATCCGCTATGTATATAATCATTCTCTTTTCCCGCCCATGGCATCTTCAGGATTGCATCAAGAAGTTCCCTTTCTTCACTATTTAGTGCGTTCCCCTCATATAAAAAAGTCCATGTATCAACTATGTATCCCGACTTATTCACAAGACTGGTCAAATCGTTTGTTGTATATAAATGCTTTTTTTGTTGCCAGACCCAAGATTCACTTGCATTTAGAAAACATCCCTTCACCAACTCTTTTATCACGCGGATATGACATACATTGTCTGCACTAACCAATATATGACCTTTTTCTTTCAGGTATGGTCTGATTTTTTCCAATGTCTTCTGAGGATCTAAAAGGTACTCAACTACTTTATTCAAAATAATATAGTCAAACGAATGCATTTCAAAGGGAATATTCATCGTCTCAATATCATCGCATATAACGTTTAGGTAATTTGATGCAATATGAGCTATTTTTTCATTCTTTTCTATCGCATAGACCTCTGCGTTTGGGTAACGGTATTTAACTATATTCAATTCATTAGAAAAACCACCGTTAATTTCAAGAACCTTAATTGCATCCATCTTCGATACGTTGATTCTGTCTATGCTTCTAAAATGAGTCGGTCTATAAGCTTCCCAATCAAATCCCCATTTCTTACTAAGATAAGCCCTGTTTCTTTCAAGAGATACACAAAACTCAACCGGTTTTGTGTTCATGCTGGTTGATCCATAATGGAATACAAAGGAATTGCGGCAGCAAACCGTCAAGTATCCGTTTGCATTCATCCTGATTCCATATTCGTCATCTTCATGACCGCCAAATCCAAAATTAGTATCCAACCCTCCGATTTCATCCCATACCCTTCGTTTCAAAAGCAATGCATGACCTTGCAGCCAGTGCTGCACCTGTTCATAATGCTCGGATGGAATATTAATATGATTCGCCAATTGCATCCATTCCTCTTTGGAACGTTCGACCAAATCATATTTTTGCTCCCTAATTGCAGTATTTGAAACCGGTCCCACCGCACCTATCCTGTCTTTCGCATACAATCCAAGCCGCAAATAAAAAACAGCATGCGGTGTTACGATTGCGTCATTGTTCAAGAGCAATATGTCATTTGATAAACCGGCTAATTTAGCTCCCTGATTACATCCGGCAGCAAATCCTGAATTCTTCTCATTTAAAGCGAGTTTGATATCATCCTGCTCCTGCAGCCATTCACGAACTCCGTCTGTAGATACATTGTCAATCACAATCACTTCATACGAACCATCGTCACATGTGCTGCGGATTGCATTCAGACATTCCTGCATGATTGTCTTTGCATTATAAGAAAGAATTACAAAAGACACAGGCACAACCTTGAAATCCTCTGATTCCCTGCAGGCATCCATCTTACGTTTCAAATCATCCTTTAATTTTCCCTCGCTTCGATGGTACGCATGCTCATAGCAAAGATAGGCCTGGTTTACATTACCAGAATAGTAATCGCCCAATTCTGCATACGCCTCCCCATTTTCCGGATTTACAATTAATTTATCCCTGATTTCTTCAAATATAGCCATTGTGTTATCCTCTCAATTATCCTTCTCAAAGATTCTGATACTCCTTTACCGTTTCCGCCATGGCCGCCTTACGCTGGCTCTGCAGCCGCTCTTCCAAAGCTTTCCCGTCCGACATAGCCGTCCTTACATCCGCAATCATCTGCTTCGCCTTCCCTGCCGGATAAATGCATTCCTCCGTTACGCACTCTCTATTATGCAAGGTCTCCTGGAATGCAAAAATCAATTGATTATGCAAAAACGCCTGCCGGACTGCCGACACAATCTCCGACTCATGATTGATGTCAAAATAATAATCACATTTATCAAACATTTCATCCAGTATATGTGGCTTTACCCCCGGATACAGGCTTACATTCTCATATGCCCCGAGCCCTGTAAGCTTCGATGACATCTCTGTAACAGCAGCAATATGGAAATGCATCTGCGGCAAAGCTTTTATGATTTCTTCGCCATGCTCAAGGTTATCCGAATTCGTGCAGATCAGCGCTTCAGCCCGATGCGTATTCTCTTTCTCAAAAGGATAAATAAATCCGAGCTTTTTCACCATATCCTCTCTTGCTCCGAGAGACAGCAGCTTATCATAAGCGGCTCTGCTCTGCGCTATGACCGTCGCTGTCCGGCTTGCCTCTCCGCGAAAAATCAACTGCATATTCCCCGGAATCTCTTCCCCCACCGGCTCCTGCCAGAACAGCACATCCCTCTTCACCTGTGCGCTCAGCCGGTTCGACACGAAAAATGGTGTAGACAAAGAATTAAAGAAAATCCTGCTCTGCGAAAATCCCGCCCGCACAAAAAAGTGCAGGACAAAATCCGTCTTATTGCGGAAAATCCTAATCTCGTCCCCTTCATTCAGAATAATATCTCCCGTGACATAATTCTCCACAATCACCTCGCGCCCCTCTGCAGAAAAATAAGATTTATTGATTCTCTGCCCCTTAGCATTAAAAATCGTTCTGCCATAAAGTGCGCCATAACGGTTATAATGGTCGCTGGAGCGCACGTTCCCTTTATCATCATACCAATCCACAATCCGAACCAGACGCTTATGCCGCGGCTCCGCATAGAAAATTTTTCCGCGCTCCCTGTACAGATCCTGTACTTTTCCATTATTGTTCGTTCCACTGATTTCCCAGTATTCCGGCACCGTGATTTCATTAAAATATCTCGGCTGCGCCTTCTTTCCCCGTGCTTTCTTAAAATCGCATAAGAAAAACCCATACACAGACGTCACTCCATCCGGCAGAAAGCCGTCATCCTCTATCACAACCGCAGGACCGTTATATCCGGCCAGCTTCAAAGAAGTGTGCAGACTTTGGCTTCCCTGCCCATAATTATCCAAAAGGAGTAAAACATCATCTTGTACATTTGCCTTATCCATCTTTTTTTCCTCCATAGAACCGTAATTCAATTGCAATAAAGCTGAAATACCGCATCCGTCAAAGCTTTTTTCGTAAAGTATCCACCCCGCAGCAGACCGGCAAAGCGTTCCACGTTATCCAGCAGCTCCCGATATTCATCCTCGCTTATCTCCCTCACCCGTTCTACCGCTTCATCCAGCGATTCCACTGCAAAGCCTAAATTCTTGCGGACAACCGTATCCTTCTCCGCAATGTCAGAAGGGACAATCACCGGAATTCCTGCAGCCAGATACGTGCTGAGTTTATAAGATGCATTTTTCTTCAAATACTCACGCCAATACGGATCATCCGACCATAACAGACCAAATCCACCGCTCGTTCTGAGCGCATTGGCCAGTAAATTATCATTATCGAACAAGCCAAGAAAACTTATGTTTTTTCCCTGCACCCAATCTCCGCCCTCTGCCGTCACCGCCAGCCTGACATCCTCATAGCGCCAGTCCTTTGCAAAAGAAAACTTTGCAACATTGGGATCTCCGGCAAAATGAATGACCCTTTCAAACGGCGGCCTGACCGCCTTATCCACAGATACCGCAGAATCCCACATCCTCTGAATGACCATCTTCTCCACCGTCACTCCCTGCGTACGCAGAAAATCCGCCATGGCCTGTGACGGAACGATAAGCAGATCCGCTTGATTATAATGTTCTATATACCTGTTTAACAGGCCGTTCCATGCTTCATTCATCAACGGCACCACATCGTGGATGAAAAGTACCTTTTTCAGCCCAGGATATGCGGATAAAAGCCGCATCAGGCGTTCGTCAAATGCAAAATCATTCCACATCGGCGACTGTATCACCACCACATCATGAAAACTCACAGACGCAAGAATTCCATCCAGACGCGCCCGCAGCGTATCCGGCGTATCCACTTTTAACGAGTAATGATAAATACCCAGTTCCTGATAGCGGAGCCCATCTCTTGCAATCCTGGCAACCTCATTCTGCGCCTTTGCCCATGTGCCAATCGCCCCGTATACATTCGTAATATGAACTTTCATTTTCCATACTTCCCTTATTTCAAAAGATTCTGCCAGCTTTTTTTCACTTCATCCGTCAAATAGCCTTTTGCTTTTTCATAAGAGTGCCGATGGAATTGTTCCAGATCCGCTTCTGTAAATAGACGGACAATGCATTCCGTAAGCTTCGCAACCCTCTCCTTTTTCTCCATTTTATCATGGACCGGAATCAGATAGCCGTTTTCCCCGTCATCGATAAATGTCGGATTCCCATACCGCACATCAAAACCAATAATCGGCAGTCCCGAACCGACCGCTTCCATCAAAGTCAGCCCGAACCCTTCACTCGTAGAGCCTGACAGATATGCCTCATAATCTTGATATACCAAATCCAGATTCTGCTGTCCGCACAGGCGCACATAACTGCCGCAATGCAGCTTTTTAATTAACGCTTTTAACCGGGCTTCTTCCTTTCCTTTTCCATAGATATCTAATGCCACGTCCGGCACCCGCTCTCTCGCCGCCGCCACTGCTTCAATCAGCCAATCGATGTGCTTTTCGTCTGCGAGCCTGGAAGCCGTAATCATGGCATGCTTTTTCCTCTTCTTCTGCGGCTTGTGCAGTTCATCCAGGCTTCCCACCGGAATCGTCACAATCTTCGGAGAGACGTTCATATACTGTTTAAACTGTTTCCTCAGAAGCTTGCTCTGCGCTTCCGTCGACGCCACATAGAACTTCACCTGGCGGTGTCTGGAAAAGGCGTATTCATAGTAATTATTCCAAAGGATATGCTGCTCATCCGTGCTGCCCTCGCTAAAGTGGTCCGCATGAATCACAATACCGATACGCGCCGGCGACGCATTCTGCATAATCGCCTGTCCAATCCCCGTTGTCCTGTCAATAATGACGGTGTCCTTCCTCGTCAGCTTCAGCCGCGATACCATATAGCCCACCAGTTCTTCTTTAGAACAGAGCATCCGGTCCGGAAACTGATACATCACCACATCATTATCAATAATCTCTTCATAAGCCACCGTGCCGTCTTCATTAAAAAACCTCCTCTGATACAGATGCGCCTGATTGTTAAGCGGTCCATAATATTCCGAATAAATTCTGCAGTAGGTATAATAATCTTTTCGAATCAGGCATCCGTTGGAGACAATCTCTACCCTGTGTACCCGGTTCTCTTTTTTATTCACGAGGTACACCATATAATACCCATTTACGCCGGGAAATGTGTACTTTGCAGTATCTCCCTTCTTTTCGCACGTAAATCTCCTTGTGCCGAACGTTTTCTCCAAATCCTTCAGCGTAAATGTAACCGGAGATATCTTACAATCCGTAAAAAATGTATACAGCCACACAACCTCGGAATCCAAAAATCCGATGTTCTCCGTCATATGCTGGATATTCTCTCCCGGAAACATATCCGTAAATACAAATTTTGCCTCCTGTCCAATCTCCCGAAGCACTTTCGCCCGGTAAGCCTGCGCATACTCTACTCCGCTGCTGGCCCAGCCAATTCCCAGATTAAAATTATAAACCATGGCTCTCCTCCTCAATGATCTGCTCTAACGTTTTCTTATAGGACTCTGCGCTCTCTGCAAGCGCATATTCTCTCTGCATCTCCAAATGCCGCTCCATCAGGGACGAATCTTCTATAACGCTTCTGATATCCGACACCATCCGTTCAAACTCCGCCGCCGGATACACATGCATATCCGCCACACATTCCTGATTATGCAGCGTCTCCCGAAAAGCAAAAATCAATTGATTATGCATAAATGCCTTATCCACCGCAGAAATAATTTCCGCATAATGATTGATGTCAAAATAATAATCGCACCGCTCAAAAAGTTCTTCCCTTACGGGCGATTTTACCGCCGGATACAGGCTCACATTGGGATAGCGCCCCAGATTCTTTAATCTGTCCGACATTACTGTGATTGCCGCAATATGGAAATGCATCTGTGGGAAAGCCTCGATCAATTCCTTTACGTGCTCAATCCAATCGGTATCGGTATAAATCAACGCTTCCGCCTTATGCCCGTTTTCTTTTTGGAACGGATAAATAAATCCCAGCCGGCACAGTCTGTCATTTACGGCTCCAAGCTCCGCAAGCCTGCCATAAGCCGCCCGCTTCTGCACCACAACCTTCCTTGTGTGCTCTGCCGCACCATTCAGGATCTTCTGCATATTGCCCTGAATACCACCCTCCGCGGTCTGCTGCCAGAACAGAAGATTCTTCTTCCGGCTGCCGCCGAGCCTGGCGGATATTTCAAAGGGCATGTCCAATGAATTGTAAAAAATCCGGTTCTGATCAAATCCTAACCTACAGAAACAATAGCAGAACAGATCTAATTTCGTCCGAAAATGCTTCACAAGGGCTTCGTCATTATAAATCAAGTCTCCCGTCACATAATTCTCCATCAGGATTTCCCGCCCCCGCGCCGTAAACCATGTTTTGCCCAGCTGCTGCCCTTCCGGACCGTAAAACGTCCTTGCGCAGATATTTCCAAATCGGTCATAGTGATCCCGGAAGCAGACATTTCCTTTCCTGTCCAGCCAGTCCACGGCCTTCACCAGATATCGGTTTTTTGGTACAGTATAATAGATCCTTCCCTTTTCCTCATGCTGGTATGTGATTTTCCCGTACGGCTCATCGACTCCCGCACTGATGCTCCAGCAATTCGGAACCTCAATCTCATTGAAGTATCTCGGTCTTCCGTGAATCTCTTCCTTCCAGTCCCCGGATAGCAATTCATACACCGAAATCACACCTTCGGGCAGAAAATCATTTTCTTCCAGCACAATTGCCAGACAGTCATAGCCCGCCCTCTTTATGGATTCATGCAGATAATAACTCTCACAATGATAAGTATCAAATAATAAGATTATCTGCTCAGCTCCAGTATATCGTTCCACCGCTTTGCCACCTCCTCCATCAGATATTCCTTTGCTTTTTCATAAGAATGCCGACGGAACTTCTCGATATCCGCCTCTGTAAATAACCGCACAATTCCTTTTGCCAAAGATTCCGGCGATTCTTCCGTAAGCTTGTAGCCATTCCTTCCATCATCGATAAATACCTGAGCCCCATATGGTGCGTCAAACCCAATAATGGGAAGACCCGATCCCGCTGCCTCCAAAAATGTCACCCCGAACGTCTCCCCACAGGATGCCGATACATAAGCATCATATTCCTGATATACCTCGTCAAGCTTTTGAAACCCACACAGATGCACATATTCACCGCAGTCCAATTCCTCAATCCGCTTCCGGATCTTCCCTTCCTCAATCCCTTCGCCGTAAATATCAAGCGACAGATCCGGAATCTTCTTTCTTGCCATCGCCACGGCCTCGACTACCCAATCCATACGCTTTCCAAGCATTAACCGTCCCGCAGCAATAAGCGAATGCCTGCTCCGTTCCACGTCCGGAATCCGCAGCCTGTCCACTCCCGATACCGGAATCGCCACGACTTCTGGCTCCAGCCCTTTATACTTCTGGAACTGCTCCCTAAGCAGGGTGCTCTGTGCTTCTGTATTTGTCACATAGAAATCAATCTTCTCCGGATGTGCAAAAGCATATTCATAGATGCCGTACCACAGGATATGGTCGTCGCCTTCCGCTACATAGTGATTTGAATGCATAATAAAACCCGTCTTTGCAGGCGCAGCATTTAAAATAAATGCTGATCGGTCAATCATTCCCGGCTCTCCATCAATCAGCACAACGTCATTCTCTGTCAGCTGCAGGCAAGACATCATATGGCCCACCAGTTCCTCTCTGGAATAAAGGATTCTGTCTGAAAAACGATACATCGTCTGATCTTCATCCAGAATCTCCTCATATGCAACAGAACCATCCTCATTAAAAAATCTTCTCAGATACAGATGCGCCAGACCATCCACCGGAACATAATATTCCGAATAAATCCTGCAATACGTATAATAATCCTGCCGAAGCAGACAGCCGTTTGAAATCATACAGACCCGGTGAACGCGGTCGCCGCCGCTATCCGCAAGTATAACTTCATAATAACGGTTGTATCCCGGGAATATATATTTTACATTTCGGCCATCCCTCGAACAGGTGAACGTTTCCTCTCCAAACGACGCTTCCAACTGTTCCAGCGTATATGTGACCGGCGAAATCCTGCAGTCTGTAAAAAAACCATACAGCCAGATTATCTCTGAGTCCAGGAAACCAAGACGCTCCATCTCATCCCAGACGTTATCATTCGGAAATGTGGTCGCAAACACAAACTTTGCCTCCAGTCCAAGCTTACGGAAAACTTTCGCACGGTATGCCATGCCGGACTCCACTCCGCCCCTGAGCCACTCATAAAAATGATGAAAACTATATATCATATCCTTTTCCTCTCCCGAAAAAATCAAATCTTCCAACAGTAGAATCCTCGCTCCGCGAGAATTCTATTGTCATGGATCAGCTATATAACAATTCAAAAACCGCATCTGTCAGTGCCTTTTTTGTAAAATACCCTTCCCTGAGCAAATTACCGAACCTTCCCACATTCTCTGCCATTTGATGATATGCCTTTTCATCCATATTCTGTGTTTTTTCAACGGCTCCATCCAGCGAGTCCGCAGTAATTCCAAGATTTTCCCGAAAAACCAATCCGGCCTCGGGTATGCTCTTATGCACAGCTACCGGCAAACCGGCTGCCAGATATAAGCTTAATTTATAATTAGCGTTAAGCTTCATATATTCCCGACAAAGGAAATCTTCCGTCCACACCAATCCAAAACCGCCGCTTTTCCTGAGGGCATTGGCGAGAAGATGGTCATTGTGGAACCATCCCAATAATTCCACATTCGCTCCATGCTCCCATGCGCCCGCCCTTGCAGTAACTGCCAGCCTGACGTCATCATATTTCCATTCTTTTACAAACGAAAACTTTTTCTGATTTACATCGCTCGCAAAATTAAAAATCTTTCCAAAACGAGGCGGCACCACATCATCCAACGAAACAATGCAATCCCACATTCTCTGCACAACAACCTTCTGTACCGTCAGGCCCTCCGTGCGCAAAAAATCACACATCGCCTTTGACGGCAGGATAATTAAATCAGCCTGATTATACAGATCCACGTATCTTCTTAAAAGATAGCGGTTTTCTTCAAACATCAGCGGCGTAACGTCATGTATGAAAAAAATCATTTTTATTTTCCGATAAGCATTTAATTTCCTTACAAATACCTCGTCAAACGCAATGCCATTCCAGGTAGGCAATTGTAAAATGACAATATCCTCCTCGCCAAAGCTTACGGAAGCCATGATCCCATCCAGCCTTGCATGCAGCATCTCCTGTGATTCCGAGTCCATCGAATAATGATAGATTCCCAATTCATCAAATCCCAGATACTTTTTTGCAATGTCCGCTGCCATATGCTGGCAGTCTGCCGCAGCACCCGCCATGCCATATATATTTGTAATATGGATCTTCATTAAAATTTCTCCTCTATTTCATCCCATAGTTTTCCATATTCCTCGTATGCAAAAACTCTTTTCATCTCAGATATCTGCCGCCCGGCCAATTGTTTTAACAGCTTCCTCCGGTTTTTGTTTCCGTATGTCAGGTAAAACAAAATGATATTCCTATATGTTTGGAATATCTCTTCCTTAGATCTGCTCTCCCACTTATCAACGAGTGTACTGCTGCGTATTTTTCTGTCCCATTCGTAAAAAAGTCCGTCTAAATAGCAGATTTTATCTGCATAGGATAAAATATACGGCGTCCAGGCATCATCATCACCAATCATATTGGGAATCAGATGTTCCTTCACAATTGAAGTCCGATACAGTTTATTCCAAAGTAAAACCACAAACATGTGTCCCGTTGTAAAATGCATCTGGAAAAAATCATAGGTTGATATTGCAATATCCTGTTCCAACGGATATCGCACAAGCCCTTCATAACAACCATTCTTATTGATCTGGTATATAGAAGTAACCGCTATATCACAGCCATTCTTTTCCGCTGACTGATACAATTTCGCAACCATATCAGGATGGATCATATCATCATTATCCATAAAAGCGATATATTCGCCGTCCGCCCTGTTGATTCCCGTATTCCGCGCCGCAGCAGGCCCCGCATTCTCCTGATGGATTGCAATGACATTCGGATATTTTTCTTCATACCAGTCAAGAATCTCCCCCGTCCGATCCGTGCTCCCATCGTCCACAACTATGATCTGAAGATCAGGAAACGACTGGGCAAGCGCCGTATCAATGCTTCTCGAAACGTAATCCTGAGCATGATATGCAGGAATGACCAGACTGACTCTTGGGAACTCATACCGTTCTTCCGCCAGCCGCGTGAGCCCGGATTCGGCAACAATCAGC
>ERZ808046.874-NODE-874-length-17938-cov-8.425844_pt1 | contig 17938 bp, 17 predicted proteins | sample MGYA00380196_ERZ808046 | MGnify/ENA primary metagenome ERZ808046 (study PRJEB31490, sample SAMN06133421) | mouse gut metagenome | isolation source: Z6_2 | host: mice | place: China: Chengdu | collected 2015-05 ...
CTTTTTATATCATAGGGAAGTTCGGAGGACTTTCCTATGATATAAAAAAAAGAGCAGGACTACCTGCTCTTTTCGCTCTTTCAGAAAGCATGATCCTTGAGAATCTGCTCAAGGGCAGCTTTGCTGCTGGTATGACAGCGCACGACCTCAATCCGTTTTTTCTTCGCCTCATCCAAAGCCGTCTTTACCATCTTATGAGACACCGTATTGGTAAAAAGAATAAGCAAATCCGGCGATCCCACCTGCTTGTCCATACTCGCAGACATCTGGGTAAATACTTTCGCTGTGCACCTGTAATTTTTACAGACCTTTCTGTACTGACCTGCCATCCGGTCATGTCCCCCGACAATTACAATACTCAATCTTGCCACCTCCTGTATAAATCTTTGATCCACTCAATTTTAGTAATTAGTTATAGCTAACTCATTATAACAAAATACTGTAAAGAAAACAACGGCGGTATTGAGAAATACTCTCAACAAACTTTTGGCATTTAACGTTTCCAGTGCATTTTTATATACGAGACAAATGCTTCCGCCTCTTCAGAAATTCCGTCCCGTTTTCTTTTGATATAGCCAAATGTCACCTTTTCCTTCATTCCCCGGATGGGAATTCCCCGAATCTTCTCACTGCCCGCCTCTCTGCCAGACAGGCCGCAGCTGATGCTGGCAAGGGGAGACGAAAGGAGCATCTGCACCACCATCTGCCGGCTGTCCGTCACCAGAACCTGTCCGCGGTTCCGATAATACCGGTAGTCCTCCGCCCCCTGGATCAGCTGAATACTCAGGGCTTCCTGTTCGTCCCGCATCTGCACATACTGAAGTCCCCGCAGATCTTTTCCGGTTGCCAGTTCTGCCCCGAACAGAGGATTTTTCGGTCCTACAAAGAGAAGCGGCTCCATCTCTGCCAGCGGCACAAATTCCAGATGCCGGTACTCCAGCGTCTGTTTAAACGCTGTCATCTGCCTGGCATCCACATGGACAAAACCCATCTCCGCCGTATGCCGGTGAATATGCTGGAAAATCTCTTCCATACTGCACTGTATATACTGGGCACGGACCGGACATGGAAGCTCCTTGGCATAAAATCTTTGGAACAGCTCCTCTAAGCGGCTGTCCGAAACAGCTGCCACCGACAACGCCTTGGGCGCCTGGCTCCCACGGACATTCTGAATCCGCCCGGCTTCCACCAGAATCCGGCAGGCATATTCATAGACTTTCCGCCCTTCCTCTGTCACCTCCACGCCTCTGTATTTTCGCGTCAGAAGTTCCACCTGAAGCTCTGCCTCCAGGGATTTTATTGTCTTACTGATATGGGGCTGTGAAGTGTAAAGTACTTTTGCTGCCTTTTTCAGACTTCCGCTGTCCACACTGACCACAAAATACTGTAACTGTTTTAAATCCATTTTATCACCATTCACTTATGGCCTGCATTGCGTTTTCCGCACTGCCATCTATGACCTTTTTTAAGTGTATCACAATCCTCTCCTTTGATACAGACCCATCTTATATGGTCTGTTCCTCCAGTCCATATGCCGCCAGCAGGTCTCCTTTCTTCACAGAAAGGCCGGCCGTATAGTAAAAAACCACACCATCTCCTTTTGCATAATATTCCTGAAGCACCTCACCAAACATATCCTCTAACCGGCCAAGAAGCTGGCCTTTCTTGAGCTGGTCCTTTTCTTTTATTGCCGGGTACCACAGCCCCGCCTTCTCACTTTCCTGATAGATAACCCGTTCATAAACTTTTGGCTCGCATGCAATGTCTGGTTCATGTGTTTCATACATATTCAGATGTCGAAGCAGCAGATAAATATTTCTCTTATGCCCTGCAATCCACTCCTCCCTGCAAAAACCACCATACCCCCGCTCCAAAAGAAGCCCGGGCAGATTATGGTGATTTGCCGCATAGCTGTATTCTCCTTTGTCTGCCCCGGACGCAATCAGGTAGGGAACATCCAAAGCCCGGGCAGCTGCCAAAGACTCTTCCATAACCTTTTCCGCCTTGGGATAAAACAAACATGGTGTCAGAATTTCGTTCACATTTCCTCCATGCAGATCCAGCAGAAAATCCGCTTGGGAAAAAATTTCTTTTACAAACCAGTCTGCCAGTTTCTCCCCCACAGTTCCGTCCGCCTTTCCCGGATAACCGGCATTCAGATCAAACCCGTCTTCCGGCAGCGTCCGCCAGTGCTGCTGCCAAAAACCGCTGGTGTTTACGCAATGCAACAATACCAGATTGCCTTTCAGTCTTACCGGATCAATCTCCCGGGCTGCCCGAAGCACCGCCGGCGTTCCATTGTATTCACCGGCATGAATCTGAGCGGTCACCACCAGAGTCTTTCCCGGTTCCTGCCCGCAGATAAGCGTTGCCGGTATCTCGTAAGTTTCCATATTAGGCCTGAGCATGAGCCGACGCTTTTCACCAGGCTTTAATTCCTGCGCACATATGTTCCACATAATTCCTTTCTCCGTATCCGAAACCATTCCAGCACACCATAGGTGCAGAAACCCAGGCTTCCCGTATTTTCACGCTTTTCCCTGCTTTCCAAAGATATGGCACGCCACTTTATGTCCCGGTCTCCATTCGGCCAATGCCGGGCGTGTCTGTCTGCACCGTTCCACACAGTGTCTGCACCGGGTCTGAAAAGGACATCCAGGCGGCACATCCAAAGGGCTTGGAATCTCCCCGTCCATGCGCTCAATCTTTTTGGAAAAATCCATCTTCGGGTCAAATACAGCACTTAACAGCATCCGTGTGTAGGGATGCTGTGCTTTCTCCACATCCTTGCCGGGCAGTATCTCCACAATACTGCCAAGATACATGACGGCGATCTGATGTGCAAAAGCCTGAATCAGCCCAAGATCATGGGCAATAAAAGCAATCGCCATCTTTTTCTCCTGCTGAAGTTTTACGATCAGTTTGATAATACTCTTCTGTACAGATACATCCAGCGCACTGGTCGCCTCATCCATGATGATCAGCTCCGGCTCCAGGGCAATGGCACGGGCAATGGCAATCCTCTGCTGCTGTCCGCCGGACAAGGTGTGGGCAAACCGGTCGGCGACCTCGCCGGGCAGCTCTACGGTTTCTAGCAGTCTGCGGGCTGCTTCATCTTTTTCAGAGGTTTTGATTTGTCCAAAGTTTATAAGAGGCTCGCAGATAATGTCGCGGATCTTCATTTTTGGGTTCAGAGAACCGCCCGGATCCTGAAAAACCATCTGAATATGCCGGCGGAGCTGACGTAGCTCTTCTCCTTTTTGCTTTGTCAGGTCCTTTCCCCGAAAAAGAATTTCTCCTTCTGTCGGAATATCCAGCCGGACCAGAAAGCGCAGAAATGTGGACTTGCCGCATCCGGATTCACCAATCAAACCAAGCGTCTTGCCTTTATAAAGTTTAAGATTAATATCCCGGCAGGCTGTCAGTTCTCTGCCGCCGGAAGTCAAAAAACGCCGCGTCACATGTTTTGCTTCCAGGATCATCTCTTTTTCATCAAACATAACGTTCACCCCCCAGAGAAGGAACTGCCTCCAAAAGCTTTCGGGTATATGCATTCCTGTTTTCACCCAGAATATCCTCCCGTGTGCCGCTGTCCAAGATCTCTCCGTCCTTCATAACAACAATCTGGTCGGACATATAGGCAGCAACGCCCAGATTGTGGGTGACAATCATGATGCTGGTGTCATATTCATCCTTAAGTTCCATCATCTGACGTACGATCTGTGCCTGCGTCGTCACATCCAGTGCACTGGTCGGCTCGTCAGCCAAGAGAAGTTTGGGATGAAAGGTCATGGCCATGGCAATCCCCACTCGCTGCCGCATACCTCCGGAAAGCTGAAACGGGTACGCATGCATGATATTGCCGCCATCCGGCAGGCGCATGCGCTCCAGCATTTCCATCCCCTTTTCCCAGGCCTCTTTTTTGCTTATCTTTTCATGTGTACGGATATACTCCACAAAAACACTCCCAATCTTTCGGATTGGATGGAGCATGGCACCAGAGTCCTGAAAGATCATGGAGATATGGGTACCTCGCAGTCTGCGCCACTGATCCGGTGTATTTTTGAGAAGAGATTTTCCTTCAAACAGAATGTCACCTGCTGTAATCCTTCCGCCTTCTGCCAGCAGTCCCATTACCGCACGGATCACGGTCGACTTGCCGGCGCCGGACTCTCCTACCAGGGAAACAATTTCCCTTTCTTTCAAAGACATGGTGAAATTTTTCACAATAGGGCAGCCCTGATAGGAGACTGTCATATTTTTTATTTCTAGCACAGGCGCCTCCTTATGCGTCATTTTGCGTTCGTACCCAGACCATCATTCCTCCCTGACATCCAGAACATCTCTGAGTGCGTCGCCCAACAAGTTAAACACAACAACTACAACAAAAATTGCAGCACCGGGACCAATCATCATCCAGGGTGCGCTTTGCATAAATGGCCTGCCTTCGTTCAGCATCAGCCCCCATTCCGGATTGGGGGCTTTGGCACCAAAACCCAGGAAGGAAAGACCTGCCAGCTCCAGCATCATGCCGCCGATATCTGTGGCAGCTGTAACGATCATCGTCGGAATCACGTTGGGTATCATGTAGGTTGTCAAAATATAAGATGATTTAGAACCGGTAACCACCGCGGCAGCCACATAATCTCTGTTGCGGATTTTCAGGACCAGACTTCGGGCGAGCCGCGCATACTTGGTCCAGCTCACCAGTGCCACAGCGATCACTGCGTTTCGGATACTTGGCCCCAGAATACCGGCGATCGCCATGGCAAAAACCATGCCCGGAAAAGATACCATCATATCTGCCGTACGCATGAGGACCGCATCCGTCCAGCCTCCAAAATACCCTGCCACAACGCCCAGAACCGTACCCAATACAAAGATGAGGAACACAACCAGAAAAGCTGCAGACAGACTGATGCGGGCACCATAGATGACACGGACAAAGACATCGCGTCCCAGCTTGTCTGTGCCGAATATATGTTCTGCACTGGGTGCTTTGAGTGCATCCTTCAAAACAGAAGCCGCCGGGTCCACACCGCCGGTGAGTAAAGGCGCGAAAACAGCTGCCAGTATAATCAGAAACGCAAGCATCGACAACAGACAAACATATTTATTTTTTTTCACCACCATTTTCATATCCGCTGCCCCTTCTGACGCATTCTTGGATCAGCCAGGCTGTAGGAAGCATCCACCGCCAGATTGATCAGCATATAAATGAGAGAAATCCACAGAACATAGCCCTGAATCAGAGGGTAATCATACGCCGTAATGGCGGCAACTGCCAGACTGCCCATCCCCGGATAAGAGAAAATAACCTCCACCACAGCGGTACCGCCAAGCAAAGATCCCAAAGACAGCCCCAGCAAAGTGACCAGCGGCAGCAGGGCGTTTGGAAATACATGAAGCCACAAGATTTTCCATTCTTTTATCCCTCTGGCCCGTGCACCGATGACATAATCCTGGCTTAATTCCTCCAGGATCGCGGTGCGGACCTGACGGGTATATTTGGCTGACATGGCAAATGCCAATGTGACAGAAGGGAGAACCAGACTCTTGAAATCTCCTCCGAAAGAAGCCACCGGAAAAAGCGGAAGCCTGACACAGAACACCAGCATCAAAAGAAGACCAACCCAGAAGTTCGGCATGGATACGCCAAAAAACGTAAGGCCGCGAAGGACATGATCCGCCAGACTGTTTTTATGTGTGGCCTGGATCATACCTGTGGGAACCGATACCAGAAGCATCAAAAACATAGAAAAAATCGAAAGTTTCAAGGAGGGCCACAGCCGGTCCATAAGCAATGCTGCAACCGGCTTGTGATAGGCATAGGAAATACCAAAGTCACCTTTCAGACAGCCGCACAGCCAGCCAGCATACTGTACCAGCACCGGACGGTTCAGTCCCATAGCTGCTCTGGTCTCCTGAATCAGTTCCTCATCAGGCATCGTACCTGCAGCCGCAAACATGGTCCGAACCGGATCCCCAGGTGCCAGATAGGTAATGAAAAAAGTCAGAAAACTAATGCCCAGTGCCACGAGGACGGTCTGAAGCAGCCGTTTTCCCAATTGTTTTGTATACAAAAGAATTCCTCCTCTTTCAGCTTACCATCATGGTTCCATTGGCATATTTTTTCATCATGGTCATGAACCAGCCACCGGATACACATCCGTGGTGATCCAGTAGTAATCCGCTGTGCTGATAGCTGCACCACCGACGGTCTCATTTCTGGACACCATGGAGCTGTTATAATAGCCATGTACAACAGCGGCAGCGTCATCCAGCAGAATCTGCTGCATCTTCTGAACAATCTCACGGCGTACATCGTTGTCAAACGTCACAGTCAGTTCATGAAACAGCGAATCATATTCCTCATTTTTATACCCGCAGTAATCCGCGCCGGAATCCGAACACCATGCGGCCAGGTATTCAGCAGGATCACCAGTGCCCACGGTGGTCCAGTTGGACCCGTTCAGATCAAAGTCACCGGACTGATAGCTGTCCCATTGACGGGCAGAATCACCGATTTCCAGATCGACACCAATCCCGATCTCAGCAAGCTGGGTCTGGATGGCTTCCGCAAAATCTTTCAGGCAGCGATTGTCATAAGTCACATAGTGAAGAACCACGTCCCGGCCATCGAGCTCACGGATTCCGTCACCATTGGCATCAACAATTCCAGCCTCATCAAGCAGCTTTTTCGCCGCTTCCGGGTTATAAGGATCCGGATCTGTCAGATTTTCATAACCATAATCCAGATTCGACGGCAGCACCGAATACCCCGCGGTATACAGCCCGCCAACCGTAACCGAACACATGGTTTCATCATCCAAAGCCATCAGGACCGCCTCCCGAAGCGTCTTATCAGACAGCAGTTTTCCTTCTGACATATTCATGTGCGCCAGACCGGTCCGAACTCCGCTGGCAATGGTGACCGTAAAGCCGGGATCCGCCTGCAGATCGCGCAGATCACTGATGTTGGTCACATTCTCGGCCAGATCAAGCTGTCCGGACTGAAGTGCCATAGCCTTGGCAGAAGCATCCCCCATATACATCAGCTCAATGGACTGGAACGGCACCTCGCCGCCCCAATAATGTTCATTGGCAACCATCGTATAACCCACTTCTTCCCGGAAATTAGTCGCCACATAAGGTCCGGTACCGATCGCCGCATGCGCATAATCCGTGGTATGTTCGGTATCCAGAATGACCATCACCGGATAAGCCAGATTTTTCGTCAGATCCACATAAGGAGTGACGGTTTTGATCGTCACACTGCCGGAAGTATTGTCCGCCGTGATCTCGGCTTCCTCCTCCAGAAATTTCTGCGGAGCAGATGAACCACTGGCTCCTGCCTCATACAGGCGGTCAAAGCTGGCTTTTACAGCCTCCGCCGTCAGATCGCATCCATCAGAAAATTTCACACCATCCCGAACATGAAAGACCCACTCCGTATGTTCCTCATTAACCGTATATTCATCACAGAGCCAGTTAACCACGTTCATAGTATGATCAAACCGGAACAGACACTCTCCAACTCCATAGCGGGATGCATTCCAGGCACAATTAATCTCTGCAGCCGGATCGATACTGCCGCCTCCGTAGTTTTGAATCCCAAAATTTATAGTACGCCCGCCGGAAGTATCCTGTTCGCCCTGATAAGCTTCCTGATTGACTTCTGCCTCACGGTCGGTCTCCGCGTCCTCCCCGGAAAGCTCCGCAGCCTGCATATCACGTTCTGAGCTGCCGCAGCCTGACAAGATCCCCATCGTCAAAACTCCGATCACGCCCGCTGCCACCACTTTTTTCAACAAATCTAATCTCATTCTTCTCCTCCTTGCTTCTGAATACCGCTCCGCCTTTTCCTGCAGGAATTTTTCTGCAACAGAAAAAAGCAGCCCATACGCTCACAGGCTGCTCCATTTTCTCGCACGTAATCATACCGGAAATAATTCCCGGCTCTCCACATCCATCTGATTTAAGAGTTCTTATCTGCCGTAAGACGCACTTATGCACCGCAAGCAGTTCTCCTGACTCCAGTTCATCGTCTGCATAAGCCTTCCCGACAGATCTTCTGTCAGTGGCATCTTTTATACAAACTCCCTGTCACAGTGGCGGGACCGTACCGGATTCTCACCGGTTTCTCTATGAATCCTTTCGGAACTTGCGATATTCGGAATATCTTCCGAATTTATTTCATGTAGAAATTATATGATAAATATTTGGTTTTGTCTATGTTTCAGATTTTTTTAGATATTCCTTTTTGTTATATCTTATTGCTCATATTCACATATCTCCTCCAATTCCTCCTGCAGCTCTTCCTCCCGTTCCTTCATTTTCTCCCGGTGGAGTGCAAAGATAAGGATCATCAGGATCAATACCAGCAGCGCAGGAAGATCCCACGCACACAGGCCCCAGAAGCTGTGCGAAAACATATATTCAATCATGTAAGTCCTCCTTTCTGTTAATCCGTCTCGGATATGCTGTACTCTGCAAGTTTTCTTCGGATATCAAAAATCCTTTGCTGATGCTTTTTCATACTGTTTGTATAGCAAACCTCGACAATCAGTGCCGCCAGCATAATGCAAAAATGCAGGATGCAGCACCGATGGGCACCGCCTGCAAGCGGAGTTCCCAAATCGGCAGCTTCAACGGATTCCAGATTCGCCTCTGGCAAGGCTGGCTCCTGCGAATCTGGTATCTTTTCAGATTCCTCCTTTTCCTTTTTTCCGGCTGGCAAATCCGGAAATTCTACCGGCGGATTTTCTGCTCCCGGATCAGGTTTTGGCCTCTGCCGGCGGACAGGTACCTGCGGGTGAAAAGGAGGTTCCTCCACCGGTTCCGGCGGCAGCACGGAATCCTCCGGTTCCTCCTCCCTCTTTTCCCCCGGCGGCTTAGGCTTTTCTGGTATCGGAGTCTCTGGTTCGGAGGGTTTTGGCGGTTTTGGCTCGTCTGGTTCCGGAGTGTCCGGCTTTGGCGGTTTTGGCTCGTCTGGCTTTGGGAGCTCTGGTTTTGAAGGTTCTGAATCCACTGTGATCTCCACCACCGCCGTCGGTATATCATCCGGCCCCATCGGTATCTCTTCTCTTCCGCCATCCGGGGTGCCGCCTGTGACAGACACCGTATTCTCATATCTTTCGCTTGCCGCCAGCGCCTTCACCGGCACTCTGAGCACCGCCGTCCCGCCAGCCTCCAGACAGGGAATGTACCATATTTCATTTTGATAATCGGTTGGAATTTGTAAAAGCTGAATCAGATCCATATCCAGCTTTTCGGACACTTGAAGGTCCCTGATCTCATGGTCACTGTTATTTTTCACAGAGACGACATAATCATATTTTTCACCCACTTTTACGGACCGCACCACAGTCTTGGTCCCTGGCCTGCAGGCTCTTTTGATAATCGTCAGATCCGGTTCTGACGGCTTCTGCGGAGGCTTCTCTTCTTCTCTCACAAGAAAAGTCTCCAAAATGGTATCCCGGTCTGCCCCGCTGCTCCACACATCCTGTACCGGATCATAGTGAAGCGTGACTGTCCGGATTGCTTTTTCCCCCTCTGCCAGAATATGAGGAATTCCAATCCCGGTCTCCGGCTGCCGGCTGTACAACTCTGCACAGACCTTTCCGTCTATGCGGATGTCGAAGAGAAATTTTCCGTCTGCTTCATAGATCCCCCCGACTGTAAAAGCCTCTGCTCCTTCTTCTGATCCGGTCTGCAGGCCGTACACTTTATCCGGATGCCCTCTGTCTTCATCTATGCAGTGCACTTTCACAAAGTCCCCCACAATCTGATGCAGTTCGTCTTTTCCGGGAGGTTCTGCCTGAGCCTCCTGCTCCTCCTTATCCCAGACTGCATACAGCGTCTTCTTTACCTCTGATCCTTCACGCCACTTCAAAGGGATCGGATCCGCTGCCCGGTACTGAACCTCTTGAGCGTCCTTTTGCTCCGCCCAGCCAAGGAACCGATACCCTTCCCTCCCTGGCTCCTGCTCAGTAACGGCAAGCTCCAGAGATTCCTCATACAGACGCCGCGTCTCAGAAGCCGGCAGGTCTTTGACTTCGTCCATATCTGCATTGGCGTCATATTCCAGGATATAATCCACATACACACCGACCGGAACCTGAATCTCACATTCATACCAGATGCCCCGGTTGTCAAAAGACATCCTTGCCCAACACCAGGGACAGACTCCTCCCGGAGGAATATAGCGGTCATAGCGGATATAATAACGGGATGTCATCTCTGTCTCTCCCGGAGCCAGTGCCTCACAGCTTACATACATACACTGGCTTCCCTTCAAAGGATGATCGCTGGTCCACACATCCTTCAGATACTCGGCCGCTCCAAGGACGGACGGATCTTTAAAATCTGTCGTCTGGCCGCCATATACTTTGGGAGCCACCACGTAGACCCCGTTCTGGCAGTATGCACATCGAATGGTAAGTGTGGGACAGCATGGAACAGACACCATATCTCCCACCGGCAGATCAATCTTCTTTCGGGTTCCCTTCACGCCGTTTCGAATCGTCCCCGTGACTTCCTCTTCAAAAGTAATGGACTCTGCCGGCAGATATATGATTTGGCTGGAAGCCATGGGCATGACCCTGTCCTCTTCCTTTTCCGCCTCTCCCGGCAGAAGCGTCTCCTCTCCAACAGACTCTATATCCGGATCCCCCTCTGCTTCGGCCATGCAGCCATCCTTCCAATATACTGCAACGGCCACTGCAAGCATAAGAAAGACAGCCAGAACTTTTCTCCCCCTGCTTTTTCCTTTCATACAAACATCTCCTTTTCTCATGTACTGACTGGAGCCGGCTCTCACCGTATGTTATCTGGTTATATCCATTCTACCCCTCCCCCCGTGAAAACAGCCGTTAAAACAACCGGATTACGTGACATTTTCAGCAGTTTTTCTGCTTTGCTTCTCTGCCGACCTGAGCAATCCGATAAGTGACCCGGACTTTCCGGCTTTTCTCCATTCTGCGAAAACATGCATCGATCCGGCCCACGACATTCTGGCAGGCATCCAACGGAAGATCCATAAGGAACACCAGGTACTGATTCTGGCTGTACCTGGTATAGACGTCTCCCTGTCGCAGAGAACTTTTGATGGCCTCCCCCAGAAGCTTTGAGATCCGGGGCAGAAGCCGGGATATGTCCGGATTCTGCTTTCTTTCATCCGTGAGGGTACAAAGCAGAAGACTGGCCGGCTGTCTGGAATGTTCCAGAATCCTTACAAACAGCCGGTAACTGTCCACGAAACTGGGATAAGAACAGTAATAGGCTCCATCAGACACCGCTTCTTCCCTGAGCCTGTTTTGTATCTCCCGAAAATCTCCTGCCTGCATCTGTATCTTACCGGACATCCGCCGAAAGCACTTAAGCATCCGTTCCGTCGGTGATATGGACCGGTCCTCAAAATACATGGCTGCCGTTCGCTCATACAGCGCCAGAGCCTCTTTTGTCCGGCCGAGGGCAATCAGGCTTTCCATCTGCCATACCTGCCACTCGTCAAGCGGATAAATTGACGCTGCCTGTGTGCTAAGCCTGAGCAGCTCCTCATACGCTTCCTCCTCTTTCAGCCAGCTGCACACTTCGTTCAGGCATGAAAAGTACTGGTGCTGATAGTGAGCCTCCGCCACATTGACCCACTCTTCCCCGGAAAGCTCCGGAAGAAAATATCCCCGGTACAGCAAACAGGCTTTTTTCAGAATCTCAAGTCTGGCCCTGCCGGACAGCTTTTGGGCTTCTTTATACAGATGGTCGAAAAGCAGTGCATCCACTTCCACCAAAAAACTGCTCCGGAAGTAATAGTGTCCCCCCTTCGCCACAACATCCATTTCTCCTGGCAGACCGCTTTTTTTCAGTATCCTGCGCAGACTGTACACAGCAACCCGCAGACTGTTGGACAGATCTGCCTGGGCGCTTCCCCCGAACAGGCACTCCGTCAGCCGATTCCGTCTGACCCCCTCCTGTCCTGCATACAGTAAAAGCTGCAGAAGGTGCATCGGTCTGGAACTTTGATTTTTGTCCCGGAGCAAAAAAACTCCTCCATATTTGATGGTGAATTGTCCCAGCATCCGGACCTTAAGCGTATGTATGTCTTTCTTCTCTTTTTCCTCCAAACGATCTCATCTCCGTTTCCTTTGATCAAAATCTGAATACTTGGTTACCCTCTTTTTTGCAGAGCAGCAGATGTCAAAGTCACCACCCCGCTTCTGTTTTCCAACCATCACGCAGAACATGTACTGGCCGGAGAAAACAGCAATATTTTATCTTTTGCAGAAAACAGATGATTCTGAAATTTTTGATTATGATGCAGTTGTTAAGTTTGTAAAACCCCGGGAATGTCCGGGAAAGAAGACGGAATGTCAATACTGACAGAATATGGATGAAGGGCGCTCTCACAAACGGGAACGCCCTTAACTCTCATATGATTCAATCAAAGACCCCGCTGCAAGCAACAGGGCATCAAACTTGCAGCGCTGCAGAGCAGCGGGGTATTTAACCCTCGCGGCAGTCGCCAAATGTCTGCAAGCAGCCACTTGGCTCGTTGCCCGCGGGAATAAAGATCAATTACTCGATAACCGTAGCCACACGACCGGATCCTACCGTACGGCCTCCCTCACGGATAGCGAAGGTAAGACCCTGCTCCATAGCGATCGGATGGATCAGCTCGATGCTCATCTCTACGTTATCGCCAGGCATGCACATCTCAGTACCTTCCGGAAGGTTGCAGACACCGGTAACGTCGGTAGTTCTGAAGTAGAACTGGGGTCTGTAGTTGTTGAAGAACGGCGTATGACGTCCACCCTCGTCCTTGGTCAGTACGTATACCTGAGCCGTGAATTTGGTGTGGCATTTTACGCTGCCCGGTTTTGCGACAACCTGGCCACGAACGATATCGGTTCTCTGTACACCACGAAGAAGGATACCGATGTTGTCACCAGCCTGAGCCTCATCCAGAAGCTTACGGAACATCTCGATACCGGTTACAACGGTCTTGCGGGACTCTTCCTTCACACCGATGATCTCCACTTCCTCATTCAGATGAAGGGTACCACGCTCTACTCTACCGGTAGCAACGGTACCACGGCCGGTGATCGTGAACACGTCCTCAACCGGCATCAGGAACGGCTGATCCGTTGCACGCTGCGGATCCGGGATATACTCGTCAACGGTAGACATAAGCTCCATGATCTTGTCGCCCCACTCGCTGCTCGGCTCTTCCAGAGCTTTCAGTGCGGAACCTTTGATGATCGGGCAGTCCGTGAACTCGTACTCCTCAAGCTGCTCGGTGATCTCCATCTCCACCAGCTCCAGAAGCTCCTCGTCGTCTACCATATCGCATTTGTTCATGAACACAACGATATAGGGAACGCCCACCTGACGGGACAGAAGGATGTGCTCCTTGGTCTGTGCCATAACACCGTCTGTAGCAGCTACTACAAGGATTGCACCATCCATCTGAGCTGCACCGGTGATCATGTTCTTTACATAGTCCGCATGGCCCGGGCAGTCCACGTGTGCATAATGTCTGTTATCCGTCTCATACTCCACATGTGCGGTGGAGATGGTGATACCACGCTCTCTCTCTTCCGGAGCCTTGTCGATGTTCTCGAAATCTGTAGCGGTGTTTCCTGCTACTCTCTCGGAAAGAACTTTGGTGATTGCTGCGGTCAGAGTGGTTTTGCCATGGTCAACGTGACCGATGGTTCCGATATTACAATGTGGTTTAGTTCTGTCGAACTTAGCTTTTGCCATTTTTGTTTTCCTCCTTTAAATCAGATCACTTCTACGATTTTCTATAATTCACTCGCTATCCTTGATTATATTTCAAACGGACATATTTTGCAAGCCTGTTTATACTTTATTTTGTCTTTGCAGCAAGAACTTTTTCCTGTACACTCTTCGGTACCTGCTCGTATTTCTCAAAGAACATGGAATAGTTGCCGCGGCCCTGGGTTCTGGAACGAAGGTCCGTTGCATAACCGAACATCTCTGCCAGCGGTACATATCCGCGGATCATCTTGCCGCCGCCGATGTCATCCATACCCTCGATGCGGCCGCGGCGGGAATTGATATCACCGATGACATCTCCCATGTAGTCCTCCGGGGTTGTAACCTCGACTTTCATGATCGGCTCCAGGAGCACTGCGCCTGCCTTCTGCATCGCCTCTTTGAATGCCAGAGAACCTGCAATGTGGAACGCCATCTCAGAAGAGTCGACTTCATGATAGGAACCGTCAAATACAGTTGCATGGATACCCAGTACCGGGAATCCGCCAAGGATACCTGCTTTTGCCGCTTCTTCGATACCTTCTCCGACTGCCGGGATATATTCCTTCGGAATCGCACCGCCGACAACGGAAGAATCGAACTTGAACAGCTCCTCACCGTTGGCATCCATGGGCTCAAAGTGTACTTTACAGTGACCATACTGTCCGCGTCCGCCGGACTGCTTCGCATACTTGGAATCCACATCCACCGCTTTGGTGAAGGTCTCCTTGTAAGCAACCTGCGGTGCACCTACGTTCGCCTCTACCTTGAACTCACGCAGCAGACGGTCCACGATGATCTCCAGATGGAGCTCGCCCATACCTGCGATAATGGTCTGACCGGTCTCCTGATCCGTGTGTGCACGGAAAGTCGGATCCTCTTCTGCCAGCTTCGCAAGAGACTCGCCCAGCTTGCCCTGGCCTGCCTTGGTCTTGGGCTCGATGGCCAGCTCGATCACCGGCTCCGGGAACTCCATGGACTCCAGGATAACCGGGTGCTGCTCGTCACAGATCGTATCACCGGTGGTGGTCAGTTTGAAGCCTACCGCTGCAGCGATATCACCGGAGTATACCTTGTCAAGCTCCTGTCTCTTGTTGGCATGCATCTGAAGGATACGTCCCACACGCTCCTTCTTGCCCTTGGTGGAGTTGTATACATAGGAACCGGAATTCATGGTACCGGAGTACACACGGAAGAACGCCAGCTTTCCTACATACGGGTCTGCCATGATCTTGAATGCCAGAGCGGAGAACGGCTCTTCGTCGGAAGAATGTCTCTCCACTTCATTGCCATCCATATCCGTACCCTTGATAGCCGGAATGTCGGTAGGTGCCGGCATATACTCCAGCACTGCATCCAGAAGCTTCTGTACGCCCTTGTTTCTGTAAGCGCTTCCGCAGCATACCGGAACTGCCGTACATTCGCAGGTAGCCTTTCTCAAGGCTGCCTTCATGGACTCTACAGACGGCTCCTCGCCCTCCAGATACTCCATCATCAGGTCATCATCCAGCTCGCAGACCTTCTCCACCAGCTCGGTGCGGTATAATTCAGCGTCGTCTTTCATATCATCCGGAATATCGGTGATGGAAATATCGTCGCCCTTGTCATCATTGTAAATATATGCTTTCATCTCGAACAGGTCGATGATTCCCTGGAATGCATCTTCCTTTCCGATCGGAAGCTGCAGGCAGATGGCATTCTTGCCCAGACGGGTCTTGATCATCTCCACTGCATTATAAAAGTCTGCACCCAGGATATCCATCTTGTTGATGAATGCCATACGGGGTACATTGTAAGTGTCAGCCTGACGCCATACATTCTCGGACTGAGGCTCAACACCGCCCTTCGCACAGAAAACGCCTACTGCGCCGTCCAGCACGCGAAGGGAACGCTCCACCTCTACGGTAAAGTCAACATGGCCCGGGGTATCAATAATGTTGATACGATGCTCAAGAGCACCCGGTTTTGTTTTGCAGTTTTCCTGCTGAGTCCAGTGACAGGTCGTAGCGGCGGAAGTAATCGTGATACCTCTCTCCTGCTCCTGCTCCATCCAGTCCATGGTGGCAGTACCCTCGTGAGTATCACCGATCTTATAGTTCACACCAGTATAATACAGGATACGCTCGGTCAACGTGGTCTTGCCCGCATCGATATGAGCCATAATCCCGATATTCCTGGTCCTCTCCAACGGATATTCTCTTCCAGCCAATGGATTTTCCTCCTAGAATCTGTAATGTGCAAATGCCTTGTTCGCCTCTGCCATCTTGTGCATGTCTTCTTTTCTCTTCACGGCTGCACCGGTATTGTTCGCTGCATCCATGATCTCGTTTGCCAGTCTTTCTTCCATGGTCTTCTCGCCTCTTTTGCGGGAGAACATGGTCAGCCAGCGCAGAGCCAGCGCCTGGCGGCGATCCGCTCTGACCTCGATCGGCACCTGATAGGTAGCGCCGCCGATACGTCTTGCCTTTACCTCAAGGAGCGGCATGATATTGTTCATTGCCTCCTCGAATACCTCCAAAGCCGGCTTCTCGGTCTTTGCTTCTACTCTGGAAAATGCGCCGTATACAATCTTCTGAGCCACACCTTTCTTGCCATCCAACATGATATTGTTGATCAGCTTGGTGACCACTTTGTTATTGTACAGCGGATCTGCCAATACGTCTCTTTTCTGAGTATGTCCTTTACGTGGCACGTTACTTCCCTCCTTAATGAAAATAATTAAATCACAGGTACTCACATGTGTCGTTCTACGTGTGTTCGTGCCTGGTAATCCTTCTATCTCCTAAAACCCGCAGTCATAGGTCTCTCTGATGAGAGGAACTCCCGGCACAGGGCAGCGCTTACGCGATGCCAACCATCATAGTTCTGTTTGTGATTGTCTATCTGTCTTCGGACCCTTTGGTCCGTTGTGCGCCTGTCCCGCCTCTTCTTATTGAAAGAAGCCGGCGCATCTTTAAATCAGGCCGGGACCCTTTTATTTCTTGGCGTCTTTCGGTCTCTTCGCGCCATATTTGGAGCGTGCCTGACGTCTCTTCGCCACGCCTGCGGTATCGAGTGTACCACGAACGATGTGGTATCTGGTACCCGGAAGGTCCTTTACCCTGCCTCCGCGGATCAGCACAACGCTGTGCTCCTGAAGGTTGTGGCCTTCTCCCGGAATATAGCTGGTAACTTCGATTCCGTTGGAAAGACGTACTCTGGCGATCTTACGAAGCGCGGAATTCGGCTTCTTCGGAGTCGCGGTCTTCACTGCAGTACATACGCCGCGCTTCTGCGGTGCGGATGCATCTGTCGGTCTCTTTCTCAGAGAGTTGAAACCCTTCTGCAGAGCCGGAGCAGTGGACTTCTTTACAGATGTCTGTCTTCCTTTTCTTACTAACTGGTTAAATGTTGGCATTCCTTTCACCTCCTGCATATTTGTGGCAGGTTTATCCTGCGACGGTAAGAGTTCTTACCATGACTGCTGTTCTTTTCAGACTCGCCGAAAAAACACGCGTGCCAAAACACGCATGCTCAATTATTATATATAATACATCCTGCCTTGTCAATGCCTTTTTTCATTTTCCGTTCTTTGTGTTCCTCATAAACACACAGATTCCCCAAGATGTCTTTTTTATTTTTCTGCAACCGGCCGCGCGGTCAGCCGGCCGCTTCTTTCCCGCACTCGGGGCAGAATTTTACTCCCTTCTGGAGTATGTTTCCGCATGCACATACCATCTCCTGCGGCCGTTCTTCCACTTTTTTTCCGCATACCCCGCAAAACTTTGCTCCATCCTGCAGAACTGCTCCGCATTCACATTTTCTTTCTCCTGGCTGCGAATCCTCTGCCTTCTTTCCACATACCGGGCAGAACTTTATTCCATCCTGCAGAACTGCCCCGCATTCGCATTTTCTTTCACTTACTCCGGTTTCCTGTATTATTTTGTTTTCCTGTATTCTTGTTACGCACAGGTATCCCTCGACAATATCATATATATCCTTACTAAATTTCTTAAATGATGTTTTATTAGCCTTACTGCTTGCAACACCTGCACCTGCTGACACAACCGTTCCCCCCAATACCAATGGAATAACGGCAGGGCCTAGTACTACAGCGAACTTTTGATGTCCTGCGCCCTCTTTTTCTGATATACTGAAAGAAAAGGGGTGGTATTATGAT
>ERZ808046.875-NODE-875-length-17918-cov-8.350485_pt1 | contig 17918 bp, 18 predicted proteins | sample MGYA00380196_ERZ808046 | MGnify/ENA primary metagenome ERZ808046 (study PRJEB31490, sample SAMN06133421) | mouse gut metagenome | isolation source: Z6_2 | host: mice | place: China: Chengdu | collected 2015-05 ...
AAAATTTCTGCTGGACGGTAAAGCTGTAAAGGCGCACGAGAGGAACTTTTATGAGTGCTTTTTCGAATAAAAGTTTCTCTCATAACTGGTGTGTCGAAGCGGCTTTACCCTTTAGTGCTGTCGCGCAGCGACTTTTAATAGGAGGTAACAATATGGGACATATTATTGCAGTGGCCGGAAAAGGCGGCGTGGGTAAGACGACTTTGTGCGGACTGATGATTCAGTATCTGTGTGAGCATGGGAAAAAGCCTGTGCTGGCCGTGGATGCGGATGCCAATTCCAATCTGAATGAAGTGCTCGGCGTGGAAGTCGGCGCTACTCTTGGAGAGCTGCGGGAAGAAATTGAGCGGGCGGGAATGGATGACCGCTATCAGATTCCGTCCGGAATGACAAAACAGGCATGGTTGGAGATTCGGATGGCAGACGCCATTGTCGAAGAAGATGATTTTGACTTTATGGTTATGGGGCGCACCCAGGGACAGGGATGCTACTGCTTTGTCAACGGCCTGGTGCAGACACAGATTCAGAAGCTCCAGAGCCATTACCCTTACGTGGTGGTGGACAATGAGGCAGGCATGGAGCATGTCAGCAGAGGCCTGCTCCCTTCCATGAAGACAGCGATTCTGGTCAGCGACTGCTCCAGAAGAGGCGTACAAGCAGCCGGAAGGATTGCAGAATTGATGAAGGAACTGGGGATGAAGCCGGAAAAAACAGGAGTAATCATCAACCGTGCTCCGGAGGGCAGGCTGGATGAGGGCACAAAGGAAGAGATTGAGAAGCAGGGGCTGACGCTGCTGGGAGTGATTCCTCAGGATGAAATGGTCTACCGTTATGACTGCGACGGAAAGCCGCTTGTGGAACTGCCGAAAGATACGCCGGTCAAAAAGGCTTTGTACAAGATTCTGGAAGGGATGGGACTGTAGATGAGAGAGGATAAAAGTTTGCTGATTTCCTATCTGGAGCAGCAGAAAATGGATAACAGTCTGATTTATGATATAGTGGAATTCAGAGAGAAATACGATACAGCAGAGGAAGTGCAGGAGCGGGTCTATATTCCAGATATGCTTTTTTATGGAAAAGACATTCTGGAAATGTCGGCGGCAGCGCTTCTGCAGGGAGAAAATCTTCTGCTTTCCGGGGCGAAAGCAACCGGAAAAAATGTACTGTGCGAGACGCTTGCCTGGATCTTTGGAAGACCTTCCTATGATATTTCTTTTCATGTCAATACAGACAGTGCTTCCTTAATTGGGACTGATACGTTTATCCATAACGAAGTTCAGCTCCGCAAAGGTCCGGTTTATCAATGTGCGGAATTTGGCGGCTTTGGAATCCTGGATGAAGTCAACATGGCAAAAAATGATGCGGTTTCTGTGCTCCATGCCACGCTGGACCACCGCAGACGCATCGATGTTCCGGGATACGCAAGGGTCAGGCTGCATCCGGCTACGCGGTTTATCGGGACTATGAATTACGGATATGCCGGAACGAAAGAGCTGAACGAAGCTCTGGTATCCCGCTTTATGGTAGTAGATATGCCGCCTCTTTCGGAAGAAACCATTCGCTTTCTGCTCAAAAACCATTTTGCAGATGTAAAAGAGCAGGCACTTAAGCAGTTCACCGGACTGTTTCTGGATCTGCAGGCAAAGGTTTACAATGGAGAGGCTTCCGCCCGGTCGCTGGATCTGCGCGGCCTGATCGCTTCCATGAAAGCAATCCGTTCCAATCTGCCGCCCCTTTCGGCAATCCGTATGGGAATCGTGAATAAAAGTTTTGATGTATTTGAAAAAGAAATGCTGGAAGATGTGATTGCGACCCGGATTCCGTCCTCCTGGACCAGGGCGGAGATCTTCGAGGGGTGACGGTATGAAAGAACGATCCTACCGGTTTTCGGAGAAAGAGGCAGAGGAGCACCGTCTGGAAATTGAGAATAGAATCCGAAATCTGTTCTGGACCATCAGCGGAGATTATACGCTGGATGTAAAACCGGATGTGAAGGCGTTTGTAAGATCCGGATCTGCAGTGCTTTATGATGCCATGAAGCAGGGAGCGTTTGCCCGGTATTTTAACTCCGAAGAACTGGCGCTGTATATGATGAAAAAGACATATCTGTCGGCACAGGAGAGACCTCTTATGGAACTGGTCCAGCTCTGTGTGGACGCCGCAGTTTATCCGAGGACTGCAAAGGAGCGTCCGGGGACAGCGGACATTCGAAAAAGCGCTTTTGAAGATCTGCTAAGGCAGGAAGAACCTGTTTTATGCAAGACTTTTTTTGGCCAGGTCAAGGTTTTTATCATGAAAGATTATCTGGGGAGGCAATCGGGTTCGATACCGGATGCAGTCAGACAGACGGCAAATGAGATTGCAGCTTTGGAGCATGCCAAAGATACGGCGGATATCATAAACAAGATTGAAAAAATCTATAATACGGTCGTTGACAGGGAATTTGAAGAGCAGCATGGAAATCTGGAAACGGTGCTTCGGGTTCCGCCAAATGCTCTGGCAAGTGCGGCATGGCAGGAATGTCTGACGGATGAACAGATGGAGGAAATCCTTAAAAAGTATCTGGCCGGACTGGGCAAGGATATGATGAGTCTGCAGATCAGGGATAAACAGCCGAAAATGCGAACGCATCCGGCCGAATCCGTAAGGCAGGAAGAAGACTCCGACATTGAAGACGAAGCTTCCCTGCAGAAGGTGCAGGAATATGTGGCATTAAACTACGGAAAAAATTATTTGTCTCCTTTGGAACAGGAAAAGAGGCGAAACCGGCTTTGCACCGGGATACACGCTAACTGTTTGCTGCATGATACAAAGGGAATCCTGCAGGACCCGGTAATCGTAAATAATCAATACCGCTTCAACCAGCTTCAGTCTGAAAAAAACAAAATGTATTATTACAGCAACAGCCGGGTAATCAAACGGAACATTAAGGCCTTGGCGGACACGCTGAAAAAGACGTTGGTTCTTAGAAGTCAGGAGGACTTTTGCCGTTCTACCAGCGGATATCTGGCGCCGGCAAGACTCTGGAAGCTGGGGAGAACGGAAGATGAAAAGCTTTTTGACAAAAGGATTTCTTCCGGTTCCTCGGAATTTGTAGTTGATATTCTGCTGGATTCCAGCGGTTCCCAGGCGGTAAGGCAGTCGCAGGTGGCAGTGCAGGGGTATATCCTTAGCGAGGCGTTAAGCGTTGTGGGAATCCCCCACCGGGTAGTGAGCTACTGTACTTTCTGGAATCATACCATCATGCACCTTTTTCGGGATTATGATGATGAAAAAGAAAAAAATGAGAGAATTTTTGAATTCCGTGCATCGGGGGATAATCGGGACGGACTGGCAGTAAAAGCTGCGTATGATTCCCTGTTGGACCGACCGGAGAACCACAAGATTCTGATCCTGCTTGGTGATGGAAAACCCTGTGACATCAGTGTCAGGCGTCCGGGCATCCGGCGGCCTGCGGATTACACAGGAGAAAAGGCGGTGAAAGATACGGCATTTGAGGTACGAAGGGCAAGGACGCTTGGCATCTTCGTTCTTGGTATTTTTGCCGGGAACTATGAAGATACCGCCGCAGAGAAGAGAATATTTGGAAAGGATTTCGCCTATATCAGGGATATCCGTAATTTTTCCCGTGTTGCAGGCGCCTATCTACGCAGACAGCTGGAAGAAGAGTAAAAAAGGAGGTAACTGTGAAGGCACTGAACAGTTACAAAAGGAGTAAGTAAAAATGAGTGTGTTTGTAGACTGTCAGGACGAAAGAAATAAAAAGACAATTATAGAAATCGACTGTCCGGAGTGTAAGGAGGAAGACGGACTGGAAGTGTTTTTAAAAGATGGGGTAACGGTAGGAGAAAGCACCTGCACCGCATGCGGATATGTCATACCAGAGGGTGTAAGTCTGAAAGAGTTTTTGGAAGGATAACAGGAGTTTGAGATGAAAATAGCAGTAACAGGAAAAGGCGGTGTTGGGAAAACCTCTTTTGCAGCAACACTGGCAAGGATTTTTGCAGAAGAAGGAAGGAATGTACTGGCTGCCGACGCAGATCCAGACGCAAATCTGGGCCTGGCTCTTGGTTTTCCAGAAGAGGTAGTTGATTCTATTATTCCGATTTCTAAAATGAGAAAAATGATTGAAGAACGGACAGGGGCAGATAAAGATAATACATTTTATGTTCTGAATCCCAAAGTCAGTGACATCCCGGATAAGTACGGAAAGCTGTATAACGGTGTCCGTCTTCTGCTTCTTGGCACGGTGGATACAGCCGGTGGAGGCTGTGTGTGTCCTGAAAATGTTATATTAAAACGGATTATCAGTAATCTGGTGCTGCACCGGAAGGATGTGGTGATTCTTGACATGGAAGCAGGACTGGAGCATCTGGCACGCGGGACAACATCCGGCATGGAGCAGTTTATTGTTGTAATTGAGCCTGGCGCCCGGAGCATTCAGACTTACCGCAATGTAAAGCGTCTTGCCCTTGGACTGGGCGTCCAGCAGGTGAGAGTGGTTGCCAGTAAGGTAAGGGATGAACAGGATGAAATTTTCATCCGGGAAAAAATACCAAAGGAAGATTTCCTGGGCTTTATTCATTATAATCCGGATATCCTCCGTGCAGACCGTATGGGTTTGTCTCCATACGATTGCAGCAGAGAACTGGTACAGGAAGTAAAAGAAATTATAAAACGGATGGAAGCGTAAATATGACAGATGGAGCGCAGACTGTCCCCGGAGGGCATAGAGAAATCTGTATTAATACATTCTGTGCAATCGAAAAACAATTATAACCAGCTAAGAAATGTCAAGCATTTATTTAGAAAAAATTTCTGCTGGACGGTAAAGCTGCAAAGGCGCACGAGAGGAACTTTTATGAGTGCTTTTTCGAATAAAAGTTTCTCTCATTACCGGTGTGTCGAAGCAGCTTTACCCTTTAGTGCTGTCGCGCAGCGACTTTTATAGGAGGAAAGAAGATGAAAGTAGCAGTATGTGGAAAAGGCGGAAGTGGGAAAAGCACAGTTACAACTTTGCTGGCAAAAGAATTAGCAGAAAGAGGCAGAAAGGTTCTTGTCATTGATTCAGATGAATCTAATTATGGATTGAGCAGGCAGCTGGGCGTGGACCTGCCTTTGGATTTTACTGCTTATTTTGGCGGGAAACAAAAAGCGATGCAGGATATGATGCTGTCCAATTTTACGCACCGGTTTTTTAATGAAACATGGGAGATTCAGGACATACCAGAAGGATATTATTCTGAAAAGGACGGTGTAAAGCTGATGTCCAGCGGGAAGATCCATACAGCCAATGAGGGATGCGCCTGTACTATGGGGAATGTACTCACGCAGTTCATAGAACATTTAGTACTTTCTGAGGGGGAATATGCACTGATCGATATGGAGGCCGGGATTGAACATTTTGGCCGGGGAATTGATAATGGTGTGGATTTGATTCTTATGGTGGTAGAGCCTTCCTATGAATCGCTGGCATTGACAGAGAAAGTTTCTGAACTGGGCACAAGCATCGGGAAACCTGTCTATCTGGTGTTCAACAAAGTGGATGGGGAAAACCGGGAATGGATGAAGAAGAATGTATGCGAACGTGTGGAGATTCTATGTGAGATACCTGCAGAAAAGAGTATTGCGGATGCGGGATTACAGGGAACAGAACTTTCAAACGGCTATCCGGCAATACTCCGTCTGATTGATTTTTTGGAAAAATGCGACAGGGGAAAGGAGGCGCCGGCTCATGCAGGATAACCGGGCATTTCAGCAGATGCTGTTATCTGCAAAAGAACGCATATGCGTTCATGCACCGGATGAGATTGCGCAGAAGAGCGGTGCGGTATTTCATAAGGACAAGTCCTTTTTTGAATTGCAGAGCTTAGACCAGAGGATTCAGATTGCCTTTCCGGAGTGTAAATTCCAACCGTGGATTGATGAATGGCAGCAGCTTGTGATTCTGCATTATTTGGACCTGGCGGATGGAACGGAAGTCTCCCCAGAAATGGTTTCCTTTGGAGCATTAAAGGATGGGCTTATCCGGGGAACGAAATTTGACCATGATATGGAAAGGGAGCTTGGAAGCTTTCTGGATGGAATGACCCAGGAGCAGCTTTGCAGGGTATGCGAAGGGCTTGGAGCGCAGCTTGTAGAAGAACGGGCGGATTTGTGCGCGGTATTTCCCTTTCTGCCCCGCTATCCCGTCTGGCTGAAGGTCTGGTTTGCGGATGATGAGTTTGAGGCATCCGGAAAGCTCCTGGTAAGCAGAAGCGCAGATCATTATCTGACCATTGAGGATGCGGTGACTGTGGGAGAGCTTCTGCTCTCAAAACTGAAGGGCATTTTTGATGAAACATAAGGAGTTCCAGTCAGAGATGCCATTTTCGGTATTCGGTTGGGAGACATTGAAAAAATGTCTTAAACGCTGAGGTGAATTTGCTCTGGCTGTCATAACCGACAGCCTTTGCGATTTCGGCTGTGCTCATTCCGGATTTCCGCATCATTCCGGCGGTCTCTTCCATATGGTGCTTTCCGGCAATATGGTTTCAAAAATACTGCTGTCTTTCAACAGTTCAGGAGGACCTCACAATCTGGGGCAGGTGATTTCCATGACCTGCTCAATCATCTGGTGCAGCAGGCGGCTTTGTTCCGCATCTGCGGCGCGGTAGTAAACTTCTTTTCCATCACGGCGGCAGACGATCAGGCCGCCCCTCTCCGTGTCGGTGTGGTAATTTTGTGTGTTCCATATTTTTCCTTTCTTTTTCGGCTGCATTTCTCCCAAATGGAAATACTTTTCAAAAATGAAAAATAGCACAAAAAGTTATTGCCTCTTGACAAATGAGAAATTTTCGTGTATCTTGTAAACAAGTGTTACTGGTAAGGCAGGCATAACTAATTGGCACATCAAGAAATTGGCTGTGCAGTTTAGTTATGCTTTTTTTATTGCATTGGCTGTTTGCGGAGGAGAGCAGTTATGCGGTTGAGGAAAGCATTAAACAATAATGTTGCCCTGGTCCTGGACAGTGGAGGAGAGGAAGCTGTTGTCATGGGGCGAGGCGTGGCGTTTGATTTGAAGCCAGGAATGAGTATTGATCCCAATCGGGTAGAAAAACGGTTTGCGTTAGATCGAAAAAGTGGCAGGAAGGACTTTGACAGTCTGCTTCAGCGAATCACAGCAAATGACATTGAACTGGCCAGCGATATGATCCGTATGGGCGAAGATATATTGGGCTGTCACTGTAATGACAGTATCTTGCTTACGCTGTCGGATCATTTAGGGATGATGCTGAATCGGGCAAAAAAGGGGATTTACTTCGGAACCCTTTTGGAGTGGGACATCCGTCTGATTTATCCCAAGGAATATCAGGCATCCATGGAAATTGTACAAGAACTGCGCAGACGTACCGAATTCGACATCCCTGATCAAGAGGCCGCTTTTATCGCCTTACATTTCATCAATGCCAACTTTTCTGGAAACGGGATGCAGGAAACACTTCTGTGTACCAAGATTATCCAGAATATTCTGATCATCTGCCAGCGTTACTATGGCCGGGAACTTCGGGAGGATGATTTCCATGTTAGCCGCTTTGTCACTCATGTACGTTATTTCGTCCGGCGGCAGATGGACGGCGAGGAACTGAACGTGGACCTGGCTATTGCCAGAGTGGTGGCGGAGCAGTGTCCAAAGGACTACAGATGCGCCCGGCGTATCGGGGATTTTCTGAAAAAGACATACGGCTGGGAGGTCAGTGAAGGGGAAAGTCTGTATCTGACACTTCATCTGAACCGTATCAGCATGAATTAAATATCGGTGTTACTGGTTCGACCAGGCATGACTCAGAAAGCGGAGGCCCCATTGCGCCCGCTTCCTGGGTCATTTTTTTTCGGCGCGATCACCTCAATGTTTTCCTTTCCTGCTTCCGGCGGGAAATCGAAAATCTATGGGGCGCAAACTATATAACAGGAGGAATCACCATGAAGTATCAGGAAGAAGCGAAAAAAATCATCTCTCTGGTGGGCGGCGAGGAGAATATCCGCAGCCTTGTCCACTGTGCCACCCGGCTTCGGTTTGAGCTGACAGACGAGGGAAAGGCGGATAAGGAGGCCCTCACCGGCCTGTCTTATGTTCTCCAGGTAGTGCCTAGCGGCGGGCAGTACCAGGTAGTCATCGGCCCCGCCGTGGCGGACTATTTCAAAGCCATTATGTCTCTTATCCATCTCGGCGCTCCGAAAGCGGGAGAGGGTGAAATCAAGAAAGCGAATCCTCTCAGTGCGGCGCTGAAAATTATCTCAGGGGCTTTTTCACCGTTAATCCCACTGCTGGCAGGTTCTGGTATGATGAAAGCTGTGCTGACGGTTCTGGTTCAGGCCGGACTGCTGGCGGAGAGTTCCAGCACATACCTGATCCTGGCCGCTGCCTCCAATGCGGCGTTCTACTTTCTGCCGGTGTTCTTGGGGCTGACGATTGCCAAACAGCTTGGCGCCAATACTTATGTGGGCGGAGCCATTGGAGCAGCCCTGTTGGAACCCAACTTTACCGGATTGATGGCGGCGGAAGGAGCCGTAACCTTTTTGGGTATTGGCGTGACCCCCATTGACTACGCCTCTACCATTTTTCCCATCTTCATTGCCGCTATGATCTACAGCGTGCTGGAGAAGGGGCTGAAAAAAATCGTCAAGCAGGAGCTCCAGCTTTTCCTGGTGCCCATGATTTGTTTGATGGTCATGATCCCCTTTACCGTTATCGTGTTCGGTCCTTTCGGGACCATCGTGGCCAACAGCGTCTCCAGCGCGGTTATGACCCTGTTTGGCTTCAACCGTCTGATCGCCGGAGCGGTGCTGGGCGCGGCCTATCCCTACCTCACCATGCTGGGACTCCATTGGGGCTTCTCTCCCATTACTCTCCAGAATCTGGAACTGTATGGCGGGGACATCATCGAGGGCGTTACCGTGTGCTCCGTCTTTGCCCAGACTGGCATCACGGCGGGCTTGTATCTGAAAGGGAAGAAACACTCCAAGATTCGCGAGGTGGCGGGTCCTACCCTGATTACCGGCGTGTTTGCGGGCATTACAGAACCCATCCTCTACGGACTCATCATGGGCCATAAGCGGCTGATGGTCGTCGTAGCCCTGGCTGGAGCCTTAGGCGGTGCCATTGCGGGTTTGTTCCAGGTGATGCTGACCGCCTTCGTGTTCCACAACATCTTCTCCACCGTCACCATGGCCTACAGCCCCTTCCTGCCCTACCTTGTGGGCATCGCTGTGTCCTTTGTCTGCGGCGCAGTGATGACCTATCTTTGGGGCGTTCCAGCCGGTGAGCGGGCTGACTTTGAACCCGCTTCTGAGGCCGCCGCTGAACCCGCCGCAGCCAAAGCCGCCGCCGGAGAAACGGTGCTGGAGATGCGGGCGCCCCTGAGCGGCGAAGTCGTTCCTCTGGAGCAGGTGGAAGACGAGGTGTTTGCCAGCGGAGTCACGGGTCTGGGACTGGCCATCCGTCCTGCGGACGGCGTAGTGCTTTCCCCCTGCGATGGCGAGATTTCTATGATTGCGGATTCTCTCCATGCCATTGGCATCGCTGCCGCCGGGGGTGCAGAGGTACTGATCCATGTGGGCCTGAACACCACTATGCTGGGCGGCAAAGGCTTTGAGGCGCTGGTGAAAGAGGGCGATATAGTCAAAACAGGCCAGGCCCTTCTGAAATTCGACGTGGACTTTATTAAGAGCAAGGGTTACCCCCTGATCACTCCGGTGCTGATTGTCAATGCGGAGGACTTTGGAGAGCTGGAACTGGTAGCCAAAGCATCGGTCAAGACCGGGGAACTGATTTACAATGTGAAACAATAACGGAAAGGAGAGGAAACAATGAGACAGGATTTTCTGTGGGGCGGCGCAGTGGCGGCCCATCAAGTTGAGGGAGCCTGGCAGACAGGCGGAAAGGGACTGAGCATCGCCGATGTGATGACCGGCGGCAGCAGGACCAAGGACCGGGAGATCACTGACGGCGTCTTGGAGGGCCGGTACTACCCCAACCATGACGGCATCCGGTTCTATGACTTCTACAAGGAGGATGTCCGGCTCTTCGCCCAGATGGGCTTCAAGTGCTTCCGCACCAGCATCGCCTGGAGCCGTATCTTCCCCAGCGGGGAGGAAACCATCCCTAATGAGGAGGGATTGAAATTCTATGATGAGCTGTTTGATGAACTGCTTTGGTATGGCATTCAGCCGGTGGTAACATTGTCCCACTTTGAGATGCCCTATCACTTGGTTCAGGCTTACGGCGGCTGGAGGAGCCGGAGGATGATCGAGTTCTTCGTCCGTTTCTCCCTCACCGTTATGGAACGCTATAAGGATAAGGTCAAGTATTGGATGACCTTTAATGAAATCAACAATCAAATGATGCTGGATAACCCCATCTACGCCTTCACCAATTCCGGCATCCGATTCCGTGAAGGAGAGGACCCGCTGAAAACAGTCTATCAGGCCGCACATTATGAGTTTGTGGCCAGCGCAGAGGTGGTAAAGCGAGGACACGAAATCAATCCGGACTTCAAGATCGGCTGTATGATCGCCGCTACGCCCATTTATCCCTTTAGCTGCAACCCGGACGATATGCTTTTGGCCCAGCAGGAAGATCGGAAATTCAGTCTGTTTTTCCCGGATGTCCATGCCCGCGGACACTACCCTGCCTATGTGAAAAAAGAGTGGGAGCGCAGGGGCTATCAGTTTGATATGACCGAGAATGACTTCGCGGTTATGCAAAGCGGCTGTGTGGACTACATCGGCTTCAGCTACTACATGAGTTCCACCGTTGGCAGTCAGGCCGGAGGGCTGACTGATAATCCGCATATTCCGGTTACGGATTGGGGGTGGTCTATCGACCCCAAGGGGCTGCGGTATGTACTGAACCAATACTATGAACGCTACGAGCTGCCCTTGTTTATTGTGGAGAATGGCTTCGGCTATGAGGACTGTCTGGAGAATGGGCAGGTTCACGATGAAAACCGCATTGCGTACCTGAAAAGCCATATTGAACAGATGATGAAAGCTGTAGATGAGGATGGCGTGGATCTGATGGGCTACACGGTGTGGGGCTGCATTGACCCTGTGTCCTTTACCACTGGCGAAATGAGAAAGCGGTATGGTTTTATCTATGTAGATAAAATGGATGATGGCAGCGGCTCTTACAAGAGAATCCCCAAAGACAGCTTCACTTGGTACAAAAATGTAATCGCATCCAATGGCGCAGACCTGTAAACCCAGATTATAGAAAGGAAATATTCCCATGAAAAAATTCGAGTACACCATCACTGATCCCGTTGGTATTCACGCCCGTCCCGCCGGTCTGCTGGTCAAAGCGGCCAAGGCTCTGGACAGCACCGTCACGATTGAGAAAGCAGGCGGCGGTTCTGCCTCCGCCACTAAACTCATGGCACTGATGGGCCTGGGCATCAAGCAGGGCGATACCATCTCCGTTACCATAGAGGGCGGCAGTGAGGACACTAACGCCGCTGCTATGGAACAGTTCTTCAAGGACAATCTATAAGGAGGCTGGGTGCAATGCAGGTCGTTGCCGGGAAATCTATTTTTGCAGGCCAGGGCCACGGATATGTTGAACATCCTCACCGGCTTGGATGACCAGTCCGCTATCTTGGTTGCGGATGATCTCACCTGCAGCGATCCCAGCCAGTACCATGAACATCCCTGCCTTGATTGGTGTGGATTTTGATATGACCGTCCAATCGCTTTTACAGAGCCGCCCTTGGTCAAATATTGATACAAAAACTCATTAGAAGGTGGGCTGCTGTGCCGGAACTGGACTTGGTGGTTTGGGGCAGACGCATTCGTAAAGCCAGAAAAGTATTTCATAGTTAAAAAATACTGGTGAGAACCGGTCCGGTATCTGTCTGCTTGAGATGGGACAGAATAAGTAGTAAGATAAAGAAAAATCGTGCAGGGGGATTTTATGTGCGGCAGATATTATGTGGATGATAAGACCGCCAGGGAGATTGAAAAGCTGGTACGGCAGATGGATGAGAGGAAAAGACAGGAATCATTACAGGCGGCAGGCAGGATTACGGCCGGTGATATCTATCCGGGGAAAGATGCACCGGTGCTGTCGAAAGAGAACGGTTCCATCTGCTGCAGGTGGCAGCACTGGGGATTTCCCGGGTTTGAGAGGGAAAAACGGATCTTTAATGCCAGATGCGAATCGGCGCTGGAAAAGCCTTTGTTTCGGGACAGTATCCTTCACCGGCGTATCGTGATTCCGGCAACCTGGTTTTACGAATGGAACCAGAGAAAAGAGAAGAATACATTTTGCAGAAGTGATATGCCGGTTCTGTTTATGGCAGGATTTTGCAGGCGGTATGAGGATGGGGAGCATTTTGTGATCCTTACGACTGCGGCAAACGCGTCCATGGAGCCGGTGCATGACCGGATGCCGTTAATTCTGGAGCGGCAGGAGATCACAGAGTGGATGTTCAGTGATGCGAAGACAGAAAGCTTCCTATATAAAACTCCCTGCCTGCTGGAGCGGAGAACGGAGTATGAACAGCTGAGTCTGTTCTGAAGCAATAAGCGGTTTTGCGAAATACGAAAGCATTTGTTGGATACGAATGGTCTAATTGGCAGATATTACCGCTTGAAATAAGAACGTATGTTTACTACAATGAAGTTACAGGAGGTGAACATACGTTTGAAAAGTGTCATTTTCCATATCGATGTCAATTCGGCCTTCCTTTCCTGGGAGGCCATTTATCGTCTGGCTCACAAAGGCGGGAAACAGGACCTGCGGGAAATTGCCTCTGCAGTAGGGGGAGATGCTGCCCTGCGCCACGGGATCATACTGGCCAAGTCTATTCCGGCTAAAAAGTATGGGATTCAGACAGGAGAATCCATTCCGGAAGCGAATCGGAAATGTCCGGGCCTGGTGCTGGTTCCGCCCAATTATGGACTGTATGAACGGTGTTCCGAAGCCTTTATGGGGATCCTGCGGGAATATTCCGATGTTGTGGAGCAGTACAGTATTGATGAGGCGTTTGTTGATATGAGTGCGAGCTGTCATCTGTTCGGGACACCGGAAGAAACGGCAGTGCAGATCAAAGACCGTGTGCGGGAGGAACTGGGATTTACCGTCAATATCGGAATATCCACCAATAAACTGCTTGCAAAAATGGCATCGGACTTTCAGAAGCCCGACCGGATGCATACGCTCTACCCAGAAGAAATAAAAGAAAAGATGTGGCCGCTGTCCATATTGGAGCTGTTTTTTGTAGGGCATGCTACGGCAGGGAAACTGTTGTCCATGGGGATCCACACCATCGGGGAACTGGCAGGTACAGATCCCGTATGGCTTAAGAGGGTATTGAAAAAACAGGGAGAGATCATATGGGGATTTGCCAATGGCATCGATCTTTCCCCGGTGCTTGCACAGCCTCCGGCAAATAAGGGTTATGGGAACAGCACGACAACCCCTTATGATGTGACGGATGTGGAGACGGCAGAGCGGGTACTTCTGGCTCTTTCCGAAACGGTAGGAAACCGTCTGCGTACTGACCGGGTACAGATCGGTGAGGTATCCGTAGGGATCCGGTATTGGGACCTGTCTTATGCGTCCCATCAGAAAAGGCTGCAAACTCCCACGGATCTGACAATAGAAATCCATACGGCCGCCTGCAGTCTGTTTCGGGAGCTGTGGAATGGAAGTCCCATCCGTCATCTGGGAGTGCATACAGGGAAAGTAAGAGGGGCGGATTCTGGCAGACAGCTGAATTTATTCTCTGAGTTTGATTATGAGAAGCTGTCAAGAATGGACAAGACCGTGGATGGGATAAGGAGGCGATTTGGGGGCGATGCAGTGATGCGTGCCTCATTTCTGGGCCAGCCGATTGACCATATGAGCGGGGGAATATCAAGGGAAAAGCGGTCTGTAGATTATGACCGGGTAATGATCCGGTAGAAGCAGCGAAAGCCAGTGATGTGGCAATTTCCTTTACTGCGGGATTGGAATCGCCATGTCTTATCAATGAAAAGACCCGGGCCAAACTATTCTGAACCAGAGAAACCAAAGACCCAAAGACATGCATTATGGAAATGTGCATAACAGGTTATTCTGTCGCGGATAACTCTATTCACAGCACACGGAAAAGTGGAAAATCCGCTTCCCCTGCGTCTGTCAAACAGAGTTACCCGCAAAAAATTTTCATTTTACCGGCTTGACATTTACAGAGATATTTCATATACTTAGGTTACTAAGTAATGGAGGCAAGGTATGGAACACGATAAACACGCAGCACGTTATGTCAGCAAGCTGTCAAATAAATTACGCAGAAAAATCGATGCTTTTTCAAGTAAGGAATCTTTCAGCGGTTCTCAAGGACGAGTGCTGCATTTTATTTTAGCTCAAAGCAATGATGTTTTTCAAAAAGATATAGAAGAAGAATATAGCCTGCGCCCGCCAACAGCAACCGAACTGCTGAAAAAAATGGAGAAAAACGGCTTGATCTATCGGGAAGCTATGGCAAGTGACGCAAGAATGAAACGAATCATTGTCAGTGAAAAAGCATTGCAGTATAAAGATATGGTGATAGCAGATATTACCGCACTGGAAGAAGAACTGACGAAAGATATTTCGCAGAATGAGCTGGATATTTTTTTCAAAGTAATTGAAAAAATGCTTGATAACATTTCGTGAAAAATGATAAGGCTGTCGAAAAATCGACAGCTGCATTTTTAAATATAAACTTAGGAAACTAATAAATGGAGGTGTCACTATGAATGAAACAAAAGTGGATTACTTAAACGGGAAACTGTTTCCCATGATTTTAAAATTTTCCATACCGGCAGCTGTCTCACTATTGATAACAGCTGTTTATAATATCGTGGATAGAATGTTTGTTGGCAATTTTAATGGAACTTCCGCATTAGCGGGCTTATCAGTCTGTTTTCCCTTATCTTATATGATGATGGCTTTTGCTTTGATGTGCTGTCATATCAAGCGTTATGACGTTTGTAATTATGCCCGCAAGCGGTATCAGTCAAGGCATCCAGCCGATCATCGGGAATAATTATGGCGCTGGAAATTACAGGCGGGTCATAGAAACGCTTTGTCAGGCAGCCGTATTTTCCGTGTCCATTACCTGTTTTATTTGGATGATGGTTCTTGTCTTTCCAAAACAGATTCTTGGTGCTTTTGGTGGAACAGAAGAAATGTTACGAATCGGAATTTCCGGTTTGCGTATAAATTTCTGCATTATACCTGTTTTTGGATTTGTAATGTTAGCTGCCACATTTTTTCAGTCAATTAACCGTCCCGCACCATCTATTATCATAACGGTTTTGCGACAGATAGTTTTTTTGGTGCCATTTATCTATATATTGCCGATTTTTCTTGAAATCAATGGCATTTTCTTTGCACAGCCTATCAGTGATTTGCTTGCAACGGTTCTTTCTGTATTGCTTGTTTTGAAAGAGAAAAAAAGAATGATGCGCAATTCAGTGGTCAGTTAAAGATTGAATTTCTAAATCGAAGCAGGCTATTGAACTGGAAAAGAAAGAGGGGGATTTTGGCGGGCAGATATCGTGCTGCGGTCAACATGCGCATTGACAAAAGGAAGAGGTTGTGATAAAGTATCTTCAATAACATAAGAAAAGCGATGACGGAAAGAGTAGTTTAGTTGGAAGCATCCAGAGAGAACAGCAACTGGTGGAAGCTGTTTATGCGGAGATTAGACGAAAACCATTCCAGAGCTGTAATGCTGAAATGAGTAAGTATTACCGTATGCCTGCGTTAAAGGATAGGATTTGATAGAATCTGAAGTGAAAAGTTAAGGTGGAACCGTGCTGAATGCACCCTTAAGACGATAGGAATATGGTCTTCAGGGTGCTTTTCTTATGTTGTTGCCAGACAGTTAAAGTTGAAAAGAGAGGAGCAACAGAGTATGAAGGTTCTACGAAAAAACGGAGAAATTGTAGAAGTAAACTTTGAAGAACAGGAGGGTAAAAAGGCATTTTGGCATACGAGTGCACATGTGCTTGCACAGGCGGTAAAGCGTTTATATCCGCAAACGAAATGTGCCATTGGGCCGGCGATCGAAAATGGATTTTACTATGATTTTCAATTTGCATTTCCATTTTCAGAAGAGTATTTAGGGACGATCGAAGCGGAGATGCGAAAGATCGTCAAGGAGTCTCTTTCCCTGCAAGTCTATGAGAAGTCAAGAGAAGAAGCGGTCAGTTTTATGGCGGACGCAGGTGAAATGTATAAACTTGAGTTGATTCAGGAACTGCATGATGCAGAGCCGATCAGCTTCTATAAGCAGGGTGAATATGAGGAATTTTGCGCAGGGCCGCATATTTCTAATGTGTGCCAGATCAAAGCGATCAAACTGTTGTCGGTGGCCGGGGCCTATTGGAGAGGCAGCGAAGAGAATCAGATGCTTACGAGAATCTATGGGATCTCTTTTCCAAAAGCGGCACAACTGGATGAATATCTGCATATGGTTGAAGAGGCAAAAGCAAGAGATCACAGAAAGCTGGGGAAAGAGCTTGGAATATTTGCGATCTTTGATGAAGGGCCGGGACTGCCTGTATTTCTGCCAAAGGGCATGATCCTGAAGAACCTGCTGATTGATTATTGGAGGAAGATCCATAGCAGAGAAGGATATGTTGAGATCTCTACGCCCATTATGCTGGAAAGAAGTCTCTGGGAGACATCTGGTCATTGGGACTTTTATAGAGATTCCATGTATTCTCTCAAGGTCGAAGAGGATGATTATGCGATCAAACCAATGAGCTGTCCGGGCGGAATGCTGGTGTATAAGCTGGAGCCAAGATCCTATAAGGAGTTTCCGGTGCGAATGGGAGAATTAGGGCTTGTCCATCGTAATGAAAAGTCCGGAACATTACATGGGCTTATGAGAGTACGTTCCTTTACACAGGATGACGCCCATATTTTTATGAGAGAAGATCAGATAATGGATGAGATACAGGGTGTTATGCGCCTGATCGATGAAATGTACCGAAAGTTTGGTTTTTCATATGAAATTGAATTGTCAACGAGACCAGAGCACTCCATAGGAAGTGATGAGGAGTGGCAGCTTGCCACGCAGGCTTTGGAAAAAGCAGTGCAGGGACTGGGTAAACCTTATGTAATAAATGAAGGAGACGGTGCATTCTATGGACCGAAACTGGATTTTCACCTGAAAGATTCCATAGGGAGAACGTGGCAATGCGGAACGATTCAGCTTGATTTCCAGCTTCCGCAACGATTTGATATCGACTATATTGGAGCAGACGGAGAGAAACATCGCCCCATTATGCTGCACAGAGTTGTATTCGGCTCGATAGAACGATTTATCGGTATTTTGCTGGAGCATTATGCGGGAAAATTTCCTGCCTGGATCGCACCGGTACAGGTTAAGGTCCTGGCGGTCTCAGATAAATATAATGAGTATGCCCGGAAAGTTGAGAAAGTCTTGAAAGAAAACGATATCCGGGTGGAAGTGGACGTCAGAAGCGAGAAACTTGGCTATAAAATCCGGGAAGCGCGCATGGACAGGGTGCCGTACATGATCATCACAGGCGAAAACGAGAAGAATAATGCATCTGTATCCGTAAGACAGAGAGACGCAGAGCGTGACCAACAGGACCTGGGAGAGATGAGTCTTGAACAGGCGGTCGATTTGATCAAGGGGGTATGTCTACTCAACTCCAGTATATGATGGGAAAAATATAAGGTTTTTTTTAGTTGCCTTTTGTATTTGCCATATAATAAAAATCTCAAACTTCCCACATCAAAAATGGGATCCGCACCTTGAAAAATCAATACTTTAGCCCACAAAATATCCTTATGCGGCTACTTCTTTCCGCTCTAAAGCCTCCTGCATATACTTGGGAAGCCGCTGAATAAAACTGACGGTGAACTCATCCAG
>ERZ808046.876-NODE-876-length-17910-cov-9.654068_pt1 | contig 17910 bp, 19 predicted proteins | sample MGYA00380196_ERZ808046 | MGnify/ENA primary metagenome ERZ808046 (study PRJEB31490, sample SAMN06133421) | mouse gut metagenome | isolation source: Z6_2 | host: mice | place: China: Chengdu | collected 2015-05 ...
GTGGAGGCGACACTGCTGGCGGCGGATCACGACTGCCTGTATCTGTATGAGCAGGGAGCGAAGGACTGCGTGGCGCTGCTGAAGAAGCTGGGTGTGCAGGATCAATCTTTATCTTTTGGAGAGAGTCGGTCATACTGGACCTGTACGGTTCCGGTGTCAGTGTTTATCTTTTCTTTTTTCAGAAGGGTATAAACGGCCTGACCTTTTGTGTAATCTCTGTCCTCCTTTGGAAAAAAAGAGCGACAGAAAAAATTCCCGGCCTCGTCTTTTTTGTCGAGAAAGATATACACATCGGTAGATTCTGGATGTTGCAGAAGTAGCGGCTCTTTTTGATATCCTCCAAAGTGATCTGACCGGAAAGGATCTGGGAAAATACTTTTTCACGACTGGCTCTGGAGAGACGCAGGTCGTGCAGCTTATGCAGCCCCACAAGATGATGAAATTCCACAGCCTCAAAGCTGACTGTCAGATCCACGGACTTTCCTTTTCGTCCGATGATGATATGGTATTTTACAGGGAGCAGATCTTCAAATGCTTTCGCACAGGTCAGTAGTCCGTCCATAAGGGATCCTCCGTAAAAGAAAACCGCCCTGACGATACAGGACGGTCTCTGAGCATTTTCTTTCGGCTGCTGCCTACTCCGGCTTGAGGTTTCGCTGCACAACCCCTCTCGAAGGCTCTGCATAACAAGGCTGTCCGGTACGCTGTTATGCTTCATCGCCTGGACAGACACACGCCGTTGCCTGTCTGGTACTATTATTATACGGAGAGAAAAGAAATATGTCAATGAAAATTTGTAAACCGATCTACAGTTGGCCTGTAGCCGAACTGAGCTATAGTCTGGAAAACGGGATGTATTCTGTTTCCCGGAGGGAAGGAAACCATGGCAAAACTGATCTTCACCAGCCGCTACATCCGTGACGCTCCGCCAGAGCATCTGCAGAACTATGTGCGCTATATCAGTACCCGTGAAGGCGTGGAAAAAGCGGATGAAAGCAAAAAGAATCTTCCGGCGACATCCGCCCAGAAAGATCTGATCCGGCAGCTCCTGAAAGACATGCCGGAATCCAAAGATATGCTGGAGTGTGAGGACTACCATCAGCGTCCCGTCATCGGCAATGCCTCCGAATTCATCACTCAGGCGTTGGAACGGAACCTGGACATGGCGGCCATGAAAGAAAATTATGTGGCCTACCTGGCCAACCGTCCCCATGTGGAATGGATCGGTGAGCATGGCCTGTTTACAGATGCGGGGAGGACGGTGATCCCTTCGGAAATACAGAAAGAAGTATCTGGCCACAAAGGACCTGTCTGGACCCATGTGATCAGCCTGCGCCGGGAGGATGCGGCAAGACTTGGATATGACTCCGCCAGAGAGTGGATGGCGCTCCTTCGCTCCAAACGTGCCATGCTCTCCAGGCACATGAAGATCGACAGTGCGGATCTGAGATGGTATGCGGCTTTCCATAATGAGGGGCATCATCCCCATGTACATCTGATGGTCTATTCCGCAAAGGACAATGACGGATTCCTGACGAAAGCAGGGATCGAAGCCATGCGCTCGGAACTGAGCTGACGGCTCCCCACTGTCTAAACGGTTACTATAAGAAGTCCGACGCCGGCAGGCGGTATACATTCAGGTATGCCAAGTGCGCCCGCCTAACTTTCATGTCCGACAGTGCGTCCCCTACCGGGTGCATGCAAGGTTTACCCTGAAATAGTCATCCTCCAGCTTTATCGCCTCTGACAGAGGAACCAGCCCGTCTGTGGAATTAGCCTCCGTCAAATTACAGGCGGCGGCGCAGCTGGCGGCTCTCAGAATATCCGTAAGACTTCTTCCTTCAGCCAGGCCGATAAGGGAAGCGGCGCAGAAGGTGTCTCCGGCTCCTACGCTCCCCTTTATAAAACTGTCCGGAAGAATTAAGGAACCAAGGATGGAAAAACTGCCGTCTTTTCTCATTCCGCAGCTGGCTTCCGGCGCATGTATGATCACACATTCCCTTACGCCTTTTGCAAGAAGCTGTTTGCAAATTGCCTTCAGGGCGGTAGTGTCAAGACTCTTGTCTGTTCTCCTGGGAGATAATCCCGCCAGCTGCCCGGCTTCGATTTCATTGATAATCAGGTAATTGCAGTAAGGAAGGGAAGGAGTAACAACTTCTTTAAAACGGTTGCCGGTTTCACTGACCAGATCGAAAGAGGTTTTAATCCCTCTTTCACTGACCATAGACAGAAGACGGGCCATACGGGTTCCGTACTCATCGTCTTTTTGGTCCAGAGAATCCAGTAAAAGGGCATAACCAACATGAAAGATGGAACAATCTAAGGAATCCACATTGATATGGCGAATATCCAACAGGGAATTGGCGCCCCTGCTGTGGAAAAAGGTGCGCTCTCCGGTGCTTTTTACAGTAAAAACATCAGTAAAGGAAGTGGATGTCTCTGGTTCTTGCCTGATACCGGAGACATCCACACCAAAACCAGCCAGTGTACTTTTAAGCCACAGGCCGTCGGAGTCCTGTCCGGTCAGTCCGATACAGGATACCTCCAGATGGGGAGACAGGCAGCGAAGAGCTGCAGAGGTATTGGCAGCGCAGCCGCCGATTCCCTGGCCCAGCTGGCTGATGGTGCAAAGCATGGTAGGGTCGGGATAAGCGTCAATCATTTTGATTTTATCCACAATGAGATTCCCGGCAACAGTAAGTTTCGTAGGTTTTTTCATAAGCTCTCCATTCTGCCGCCAAAAAGCAGGCAATTGTATGATGCAGACGGCGACTTTTCTGTCAGCCGCCGCTTTTTTCAAGGGAACGGGTAAACAGTGTAAGCAGAACCAGAAAACAAATCCCTCCGATTAATTCGTTTAAAGTAACGGCTTGACCCAGAAGAACGGCAGAGGCCAGAATGGCAAATAACGGCTCTGTCATACTGAGGGCAGAGGTGACAACGGGTCCCAGGAGTTTTAGGCCTTTCAGCCACAGGTAATATCCTGCAATCCCTCCCAGAAGAACATTAAACAGGATAAACCACCAGGTAAAAGGTGCGAAATCCAATTGAAATTTTCCGGTCAGACACGAGAAAAGGGTAATGGTGACGGCAGGCCCGGCATTGACAAATGTATTGGTGAGAGGAGCAGGCATGGCGTGGGAAAGACGGTTCAGGGAAAGAACATACAGCGCATAAGAAAAGGAGGCCGCCAGGGCGCAGAATACGCCGGTTATGCTGATTTCCCAGTTTGGACGAAAGAGAGCAAAACACAGGCTTGCAAAAACAGAAGCCAAAAGGAGCCCGCTTTTTAAATGAAACGTTTCCCTGCCTGCAAGCATCTCCATCAAACTGACAAGAATCGGGTAGGTAAAAAGCAGGAGAACAGAAAGAGCTACCGGTATGTATGTAACCGAATACGCATATAAAAGCGCCTGTAATGCGTAAAGGATACCGGAGGCTGCCAGCAGTTTAAGCGCCGTTTTGAGCGGCGGCAGATGCCTGAAGTACCGGAGCAGGGAAAAGGGCAGAAGTATAGCAGTAACCAGGAGGTACTTTAAGGACTGCATAGTCAGCACATTAATTCCGCCCTGATAGGAATTAAGGGTAATGGACGGCAGAAGGCCGAACAGCAGGGAAGCAGTCAGGACACAGATGCTCCCTTTCAGGATATCCCCGGAATGATAAAAATACTTACGCTTTGTCATAGTTTCCTCCTTATCTGCCCTGCCTTTTGGGCATACAGGTATACCCGCAGGGTGTTTCCTCCTTATCTGCCCTGTCTTTTGGGCTTGCAGGTATACCTGCAGGGTGTTTCCTCCTTATCTGCCCTGCTTTTGGAGCATGCAGGTATACCTGCATGGTGTTTAAGTTCCTGTGAATTTGATTAAAAAACCGGTTTAGTAAAAACAACTTTATTATATATTATAAAAGATAAAATGTCAAATTAACTATTTTAGAAAATAACTCTGGACATATCATTTTTTGTTTAGTATAATGAGCACAGATTAGGTCTTAAGATGGATGCAAAGGCGCAGGGATGAAAGGATCATGAGTATGGAAAAAAAGATGACCATTAAGGAAATTGCCAAGCTGTCAGGGGTTTCTCCTACAGCAGTCTCCTTCGTATTAAATGGAAAAAACGGGGTCAGTGAATTAACCAGGCAGAAGGTGCTGTCAGTAATTGAGATGACCAATTTTGTACCTAATGCAGCTTCAAAACGGCTGACCATGAAGAAAAGCTTTAATGTGGCGCTCATTTATCCTGTCAGTGCTTCGCCTTTTACCGATATGTTTTACTGCGAGATAGCCGCAGGCCTTACAGAATATCTGACGGAAAACAAGTATAATGTAGTATTTGTACCCATCAAGGCGCCTTCTCTTACGGAAGTTCCGGATATTATCAAAATTCAGGATGCGGATGGAGCTATCTTTTTGCAGGGAGTGGATAAGCTGCTGCTGGATAAACTGGATGAGATGGATTTTCCATATATTTTTATTGACATCCACGAGAATGATACGAAAAAAATCCATGTAAGTCTGGACAGTGAGAAACTGGTGTATGAAGCGGCCCGGTATTTTATCAGTCATGGGCATGAGAAGCTGGCTTTTCTGGGATCTGACTGGCTGCCCGGGTATTATATCCGGTGCTTTAACGGATACCAGAAGGCTTTGGGAGAGTCGGGGCTTGGGATTATGCCGGGCTGGATTCAGACAGGCGCCAATGATGAAGAAGGGGTCTATCGCTGCATGGAGCGGATTCTTTCCAGCCCCGATATGCCGACAGCAGTCTGCTGCATGTCGGATATGCAGGCAATTCAGGGGATCCGCTATTGCCAGGAAAAGGGCTTTCACGTGCCGGAGGATCTGTCCTTTATTGGAATTGATGATATTGTGCTGAGCCGGTATACCACGCCTCCCCTTACCACCCTTACTTATGATAAGCCCGGGATGGGGAAGCTGGCAGGGGAGCTTCTTTTGAAAAAAATTGATGGAGAGGAAAGAAATTCCCATATTATTACGGAATTTGGAGTTGCGGAGAGAAAGTCGGTGATGGATTTAAGGAATGGAAGAAGCACCTCATAATTAGTTTTATTTCATTTTAGACAATCAACTTGATATAAAGAAGAATTTGATTAGCTGCAATTTCAAGTTCCTTTACGCAGAATATCCAGATATGCTTCATAGGCAAAGGTACGGTTCCTGTTGGTATCGGATGTTTGTACCAGAATACCGGCCTCGACTAAGCGGTTAATTGCACTGGATGCAGTATTGAAAGTAATGCCTAAAGCCTCAGCCGTTTTTCGAATCTCAATAATAGGATTGGACTCCAAGTAGTTGAAAACAAGCATTACATTTTTTGCAGCGCGTCCCAGCTTAGAAATTATGGCAACATTTGCATCATGAAGAACAATCAGCTCATCTATAGTTGCAATAGCATCTTCGGCAGATTCCATGATAGCTTGCAGAAAGAACTTGCCCCACTGTTCGTAATTTCCTTTTATTCTTACTTCGGTCATACGGTCGTAGTATTCCACACGATTTTTTTTCAGAAAGTAAGAAATGTATAAAGCAGGCGTCGTAAGGATTTTTTTCTCCATTAAAAATAGTGTAATCAGCAAACGACCGACACGGCCGTTTCCGTCAAGGAAGGGATGGATGGTCTCGAACTGATAATGTATCAATGCTGCTCGGATTAAGGCATCAAGCTCATCGTCGGCATTGATATATTTTTCGAGGTCAGACATTGCATCCAGCATATCATCGGGAGATGGAGGAATGTATCGGGCATTTTTAAGAGTGCTGCCCTGACCGCCAATCCAATTCTGTGAATATCTGAACTCACCGGGACTCTTTTCTTGGCCTCGTACTCCTTCCATTAAAACTGCGTGGGTTTCCTTAATCAGGCGATTGCATAATGGAAGAGTCTGTAAACGCTTGATAGCAAACTCGGTCGCCTTGATATAATTTACAACATCTGCAACATTACAGTTTGTATTGGCATCCAGCATTGGATCAAGGATATCTTCCAATGTTGCCTGCGTGCCCTCAATCTGTGAAGACATCAATGCCTCTTTACGCACATACATAGATACGAATAATTCTACATTTGGAATGCGTGTAGCAACACTTTCCAAAACGGCGAGCTGGGAATTGGCTTTTACAAGTAAGCTAACAATGTCTTCCGTCAGCTCAATAGGAGGCGTTGGAGGTAACGGATTCGGCATGAAAGACTTGTATGCCATTTCGCCCGACAAATTTGATTTATAATGACCTGCGCGGTTGTTCACCGGTCTTGGCTCCTTTCTGGGAATTTGAAATATATGCTTTTATTATATGCTTCTTATTTCAAGAAGTCAATTGAACTTGAAATAAAGAAACAAAATATTTACTTTTATTTCATTTTTGGCCGTTGCAGGACGGATTATACTCATATAAATAAAATACTTCACTCATCGTATACAGAAGCGCCGGCGTTGGTGATAATTGGATGAGATGGATTTTCCATTTTTTATCGGGCAAAAGCCTCTAAATTAAAAAGAGCGTAGCCTTTTGGCCGGATTTTCATCTGATTAACAGCATGTTTAAATATAGATAATACTATTTGAGTCTTCATGAAACAACCCTGGAAACTTTCTGTGGCGCTATTGGTAATGTGAGAAATTCGTGGTATACTTTACATGAAAGTAACGACGTAACCGTCGCAAGTGTAAGGTAACTATAATGATTAAACGAGATTCTTATTTAAATCTGATGATTCATCATATGTGGAACGGCGAGGCCAAGGTAATTACCGGTATCCACCGCTGTGGAAAGTCGGTACTGCTGTTTGACTTGTTCTATGAGTTCCTTCTTTCACAGGGAGCTCAGGAAGACCATATCATAAAAATCCAGCTGGATCAAAGACGATACTATAAGCTCAGAAATCCAATCACGCTTTGTGAATACGTCGAGAACCTTGTTGCAGAGAAGAAAGATGAGAAGTTCTATCTTTTCATTGACGAGATCCAGCTTACTACCAAGGTTATCGATAAAGAAAACGGTGGAATCGAGGTTTCCATCTATGATATGCTGAATGAACTTAAGGCATATAAGAATTTGGATGTATATGTGACTGGAAGCAATTCAAAAGGACTGTCGAAAGACATTGCTACAGAGTTCCGTGGCCGCGCTACCCAAGTCCATGTATTTCCTCTATGTTTTGAAGAGTTCTATTCTCATGTGGGCGGTGACGAGCGAAAGGCTCTGGACACCTATATGCTTTATGGCGGCATGCCGCGTCTGCTTGCATTAACAGATGAAAAGGATAAAAAGGCTTACCTGTCCTCTCTGTACAGCGAATTGTATGTAAAGGATATTGTAGAGCGCAATGGTATTGAGCGTGAGGATATTCTGAATGACATTTTGGATTTCCTCGCTTCACAGATTAGTTCTCTGACCAACCCTGCGAATATTGCCAACGCGCTGACCAGCATGAAGAACGAAAAGGTCAATTCCACTCTGGTTTCAAACTATGTACAGCACATCATTGATTCGTTCCTTATTTCGATGGCGAAGCGCTATGATGTAAAAGGAAAGACCTATTTTAAGTATCCGAACAAATACTACTACACGGATATCGGTCTTCGTAATGCCCGATTGAACTATCGTCAGTACGATCCCGGCCACATTATGGAAAATATCATCTATAACGAACTTCTTCGCCGGGGATATTCCGTTGATGTTGGTGTTGTGACCGACCGTACCGGTGGTGCAAATGTACAGAAAGAAATTGACTTCATTGTAAATGATGCAGATAAAAAAATCTACATCCAGTCAGCTTTCCAGATGGGTACGGATAAAAAAGAATCATCTGAGCTTGTATCGCTGATGCTGACAAAAGACTTTTTCAAAAAAATTATTGTCCGCATGGATATTCCTTATAGCTTCTATGATGACAACGGAATTTTCCATTGCAATCTGACAGACCTGCTGCTTGGCCGTGTAGAGTTGTTTTAACAACTAAGCCAAGCTGATACCTTTAATTCCATTTAGGAGTGGCACTTCGGGGGCAATGTCATTTACTTAATCCTTCCCTCTGATTGCGTCAAAGCGTCAAGCTTCAGTTGTTCTAAAATCGGCTTTTCGTTCATGTTACGCGCCCACTCTGTAATTGAGGTATCTGCATCGGGGGCTTGCGTGGCTGCTCAACTGCTTCTTGAGCTACCTTCACACTTTTAGCAACTAAAATAACAATATTTTTGTTCTTTTCGGAAAGCTCGCTAAGAATAGCTTGCATATCTGAAGTTGCTTAGTTAAAATAAATAACATTCTTTATGGATATATCTAACGCTTGTTAGAGGAATAACGCGAAACCTAAATCACACAATTCTGAAAAAATGATGCAGCTACATTCTCACACCTGTATTTTTTCTATTAATATTAAGTTTTCAAGAAAGCAAAAGGTTCTCACTACTCTTACATCCATCCAACAAAACCTGGCAAGGTTTCCATTCCGAATCATCCCGGAGACCTTGACCCCCGTACAATTAGATCCATATTGAAGCAGGCCGGGTTGTAAAACCCGGTACTACAACGCCATAAAGAAGGATTTTTCTATGAAATTAACTTATCCTGCTTGCTTCTACCCTTGTGAAGAAAAAAAGGGAGGGTTTACCGTCGAGGTTCCGGATCTTCCCGGCTGTGTTAGCGAGGGCGATACACTGGCAGAAGCTATCCTTATGGGTACGGATGCCGCATCCGGCTGGGTTCTTGACGAACTGGAAGATGGGAAACCTGCACCCAAAGCAAGTCCTTTGGAAAGCATTCCCCCCGATCCCGGCGGCTTCGTAAGCATGCTGGTTCTGGACATGGATTCCTATGCTGAAAAGTACGGTGAAAAAGCTGTAAGAAAAAATCTTACCATTCCCGCATGGCTCAACACATTTGCCGAAAATAATCACATCAACTTCTCACAACTGCTTCAGGAATCCTTAACCACCCTCTATCAGCAAAAACAGCAGGCCTAAACGTTACCCCGATTTCACATGGAATCGGGGTGGTTTTTTAAAACAGCCGATTTTCAAGGCAAAATCTCCCCTTCTCACGAAATAATCCCCCTACTGGCGTCACTCCAAATAGTGATTTTACAGCAATTGCTCTTGCCATTTTTCCTTATAGTGCAAAACTGCGATATTTCAGATATAAATTTTAGCTTTAAATATATTAGATTGCTGAGAACGCATTTCTATGATATGATGATAAACACAATAGGAACAATTGATTTGAAAATAAATAAATTTAAGGTGAAAATACCCTGCGGGCATCCCTGTATGCCCAGAAAGCAGGGCGAAAAGGAGGAAATATGGCAGTTAGTTACAAAAAGCTGTGGAAACTGTTAATTGATAAAGACATGATGAAAAAAGATCTGCGCGCGCTGACAGGGGTTAGTACAACAACAATGTCTCGATTATCAAAAGATGAAAATGTGAGTACAGAGATTCTATCAAAGATTTGTTCGACTTTAAACTGCGATGTGGGAGACATTATGGAGTTTGTTCCTGATAAAAAAGAGGAATAGCAGGTAGTAATTGTGTCCGATTTACATACAAATCCGAATGATGACAACCAGGGTGAAATTGTTATATATCAATCTGAAAGCAGCGACACAAAGAAAGTGTAGATGCAGATAAACCATCTGTGATATATCCTTAAATTCCCGGAACGGATTCTGGGGTAAAGGAGCGATTGATGTATCAGTGGGCAATTGGATAAAGAGTTACCTGGACTTCGAGGGTTTACATCTCGAAATCTTCGGTATATGCGGACATTTTATGAAGAATGGGAAATGCTGGATTCTATTGGACAACCCGAAAAGATTGCAGAAAATGTGTCCGACAATTTGGAACTTGCGAATTCCAAAACAGAAAAAATTGCAATTTATTCGCAACCAGTATCATCTGGCTGCCTTTGGAGAAGACCAATATATCGCTCTTTTATTTTTTAATCGGGAACTGAACTGTCTTGTTGCTGTGGAAATAAAGAGAGGAAAGTTCAAAACATCCTATCTGGGACAGCTGCAAGGCTACTTAAGCATACTTGACGGATTTGAGTGCAAGCTGCATGAAAATACTGCTATAGGGATTATTCTTTGCAAGGATATGAACAAGTCTTTTGTGAATTACGTGATTCAGGACTATACCAAACCGATGGGAGAAGCTACCTATAAAACATCAAAGGATATGTCTGAAGAATTGCAGAAAGCTCTGCCGGACATTGACGATTTGAAGAAACTGCTTGACGAAAATGAAGAATAAAATTTGTGGAGGTACGATATGGCAATTAGGTACAGAAGCATGGATCATTCTTATCCTTATATCGCATCTTTGACCAGAGAGCCGTTCCTTTTCTACGAAATGCGTTCCACTGCAAAATTGATGTCAAAAGGTATTTCTGATAAAGAAGCGATTGTAAAAGAAATTGTTGAGCAGAATCTTTTCTAGTATCCGACGGAAAAATCCATTACACGAATGGCAAAAGCCCTGTATCAAACGGCTTCATGCGCTGGAAGACAGCTCTTTGGTTTCTGCCATCGCATCACAGTCTGCCGATTCATTATTATACTAGGAGGATAATGATGTATAAGATAAAAAAGATCAAATTTCATGGACATCCTGTATTAGGAGATCTTGTTTTAGATTTCTGCGATTCAAGCGGAAAGGCTGTTGATACAGTTTTATTCGCTGGTGAGAATGGCACAGGGAAGAGTACTGTATTGAATGAGTTATATAAAATTGCTTCGCACACAGTAGATTATCCTATAGAAGTCGATTTTGAAAACGCTGACCGGGAATTTTCGATTGTATACTCTTTTCGTGAAATAGGGGGAAAAAAACCCATAATGTATGCAAATGATGGTCTGGGGATGGATGTTTGGGTTTCTTCGGATGATATAAAACGGGTTTATCCTTTTAATGGTATTTACTCTGATGTAGATATTAATTTTCATGCACAACAAGTGTCCACGGTTACAAGTTTATCTTTAGACGAGAAGAAAGATAGTCGTCGCTCATCAAATAACCTTCCTACACAGATTAACCAGCTTCTAATAGATATCCAAGCATTGGATGACGCAGATGTTGCATTTGCAGTACGCCGGCATCCGGAAATCCCAAAAAAGGATCTTGATATTGAAGAACGCATGCCAAGATTTACAACTGCATTTAACCGAATGCTCAGTGGACTTACGTATAGTCGTGTAGAAAATAGGGCAGGTCATAAATCTATAATATTTCAAAAAGGCGAAACAGACATTAGCATCGATGCATTAAGCTCAGGAGAAAAACAAATAGTTTATCGTGGGTGCTTTTTGCTAAAAGATGCAAATGCAATTAGTGGTGCATTTGTTTTTATTGACGAACCAGAAATAAGCCTACACCCAACTTGGCAAATGAAAATCATGGATTATTATAAGAGTATTTTTACCGATAGTTCAGAAATACAAACATCACAAATATTTGCAGTGACACATTCACCTTTTGTAATCCATAATGAAAGCAGGAAGAACGATAAAGTAATTGTATTAACAAGAAATAAGTATGGTGCTATTCTTGTAAAAGACAAGCCAGAATATTATAAATGTGCATCTGTTGAAGCAATTAAAGATGCATTTTGTATTCAAGGTTTTTCAGGCGATACTCCATGTGTTTATCTTGAGGGAAGAACAGATGAAAAATATTTTAATAAAGCGGTAGAAGTGTTTGGATATGAACTTCCTTTCCAATTTAAATGGATAGGTTACATGAAAGATGAAAAAAATGAAGAAAACACAGGAAAAGATGCTCTAAATAAAGCGATTCACTTCTTAATTGGCCGTAATCTGTCTGTAAAAACAGTATGTTTATTTGATTGTGATACAAATCGTAGCGAACAGATGAAAAATAATGTATATACATGGGTTATTCCGACTTACCCAAACAGCAAGAATATGAAAAAAGGGATTGAAAATGCTCTTATTCTTGATGCTATTGACTTAAATCCTTTCTATTCGCAAAAGATTAAGAATGGTGATTATGGAGATAATAGCACAATCGTTGAATTCAATAAAATGGAATGTTGTGATTACATTTGTTCTTTAGATTCAGAAACTCTTAAAACCATATTTGCTAATCTAAAAAAAACAATAGAAAGACTTGTTTCTATTTTTGATAGTGAGTGATTTTGCTATTAGCAATGCAAAAAAAGGTGGAAGACTATAAATGGTCAAGAGGTTTTTGTAAGATTTTTGTTTTCATAAAAAGGAAAACTTTAACAGACTATCTGAATATACCGTATTTCATATGGGACGAAGTTTGTTGATAGAAGTAGTTATCTGTTCTTCTGAGCATCAAAGTCTGCTCCCTGCTTCTTCAATGCATAGATGGCTCTAACAAGTTTCTTTGCAAGATGAGTGATAGCTACTCTGTGTGGTTTGCCTTACGCGCGCTTCTAGGCATAGTAAGTTGCGGATGTCATATCAAAATGGATTAAGGGAAGACAGCAGTTAATGAGGATATATCAGAGCTGGGATGAGTTGTGCTTCATCATCTGGCCCCATGTGATTCAGCTCTCGATTCGTTTATACCTGGTTCCAATACCTGCAAAGGCAAGCATCTGAGCAGGCGTAGAGAAATTCGATATATCTCCGTATACAGAGTTGATGACGGCGGTAGATATGGGATCGATACTAGGAACGGACATATAGTGTGAATGAACTTCCTCAATCATTCTGTTAATTTCTGCTTCAAGAGTAACAATCTCCTTTACAAGAGATTTATATAGTGTAAGGAGGCTGTTCAGTTCCACTTCGAAGATAGAGTTATTTACGCTGACCGTATGGGAGGCAAGCTTCTTTAACTGGAGAAACTGCTTTGGCGAGAATTTTCCTCTTAATAAGGAACGGAGTTTCTCAAATGATGCGGAATTCATCTGTGCCATTTTTTCAGAGGAACCATAGTTCTCTAGCAGATACAGGGCAGCCTTGGATAAACGCTCATGAAAAAATGGTTTAAATTCTGGAAATGTATGACCCAGAACATTTATGATTTTTACAAGATAAAAAGAACGCTGTCGAATGAAGCTCTTGCCCATGCGTTTTCTTATATGAATTTAATTGAACATTGGGGCAGCGGTATTCCAAGAATTATTGACAAAGTAAAAGCTGCCGGATTGCGGGAACCAGAGTTTATTGGCGGTGAAGTTGATCTGCGTATCAATATCTATCGAGGTCAGATTGATGGCACCGTTGACCTCAATGACATCTATAATGCCGCTAAAATGCCGGATAGAACGGATAAAGTGCCAGATAATGCCACTAGAGTGCCGGATAATGCTGCCAAAATGCCGGATACTAATGATAAAGTGCCGGATACTATTGAAAGACTGCCGGAAAATGACCAGGAGCAACAGATTTATAAATATGTACTCAAAACTGGTTGGATTACAACTGCCAAGGCCATGGAACTTTTAGGAGTAAAGCAGCGTAGAGCCAGAGCGGTTTTGCTGAATATGGTTGAAAGCAATTATTTGAAAAAAGAAGGTGCGGCACGAAGCACTGTTTATGTAAAGAACACGGCGGGGAGGTAACGCAGCATGGACACAGACAAAGTAATACAGGATTTGAACCGCCGGTTTGCTGCACCTCTGCCGGAGTTTTACCAGCGCCGCATCATCTTCTGGTACGATGAAGACAAGGAATTTGAGAATAAGCTGGATCAGGTTGTTCTGGAAAATGCAAAGATAATTGCTCTGACTGGCAGCAATGCATTTTCTGTGAAGAAACTGCTTTCGGCAGATGACCTGACTACAAATTATCTGGTTTACAGTCCTTATAGCTATAACCGCCCGGAGGATAACTGGCTTCTGGACGTGGAGCTTTACAGTGAGGAGTTTCGGGCAGATCTGATTTCTATTTGGATGGACGAGATGGGGATTGAATCGAATCCGGCCATGAGGAAGCAGGTCAAGAACTACCGTGGATATTTCAATGCAAAAGAACGCCGCTTGAAAATCAGCGCTCAGAATAAAGTTCCGGCAACTCCGGCACAGCTGCACATGGCCGTTATGGCGGCAATCTGCGGCCTAAAAAATCCACAGCCGAATAAGATTCTCCGCAGTGTATTCCATGCAGGACTGGCTCCCAATAACAATACAATCTATCAGGATTTTTTAAAATACCATGCGGACGATGCGTTTTGGGCAATGGTTCGCCAGGGATGCGGATTTGTCGGGAAAGAACCTGACCTTGGGCGACTGGCAATTCATTTGTTACTGACCGCTGCCACCCGTACTTTGCGGCAGGAATATTTTGCCGGACTGGACGAATTTATTTCCATGCCCCATCAGGCATATTGCTATGATTTTATTTCTGAATGGCTTCACAGTGATGACGTTCAGCAGCTTTACGATTTGGCCCGGTATGTTGAGAAGGAAGCCCGTTTGCATCAGCGGTTGGAAAAGCTGTCAGTAGATGAACTGGCGGGAACCGAGTGTTTCCCGTGCATCAATGAAGTGATTCTGACAAAGCTGATGACGGAAATCAGCGACCATATCATTGATGTGGATACCATTACCGCGACAGTAGAAAAACGGAGAACCTGTGTATGGTATGAGCCGTTTAAGAACTTCTATGATGGTATTTTGCAGGTAGCAAATATGCAGAGCTTCTTCAAGGAACATTCCGCCGGATTCCATACCGCAGAAGCAAAGGGCATTTGGAAAGAATACACGGAAAGCTATTATCAGATGGACACGTATTACCGTTTGTTCCACCTGAGTTTCCAAAAGAGTCTGGAGACTTCCAATATTCTGCTGGATGATTTGTTCAAGCACGTTGTAGATAAAGCGGAAGGCCTTTATACCCACTGGTTCTTGGGTGAGCTGGGGAATAACTGGTCGGATGTGTGTGCGGACGAACTGGAAACCTATGGTAAGGTTCTGGAAGTTCCTCAGCAGGAAGAGTTTTATCGTTCCCGTATTGAAGCTTCTGATAATAAGGTGTTTGTGATTATTTCGGATGCTATGCGCTATGAAGTGGCGGCAGCTATGGCAGATCAGCTTCGCAGAGAGACTCAGAGCAAAGTTTCTATCAGCAGTATGCAGGGCATTTTCCCCTCTATTACAAAGTTTGGTATGGCGGCGTTGCTGCCGCATAAAAAACTAACGGCAGAGCTTCGGAATGATAGTTTGACGGTACTGGCGGATGGACAATCTACAGCAAGCGGCTATCGGGAAAAAATTCTGAAAAAAGCGGATTCGGCGAGTGTGGCATTGAAATACAATGATATAATTGCCATGAAACGTGCTGAAAGAAGCGGGTTGGTTAAAGGAATGGATGTGGTTTACATTTATCACGATACCATTGATGAAGCAAGCCATACTTCTGATACAGCTGTTTTTGCTGCTTGCGAGAAAGCAATTTCAGAGTTGAAAAACCTTGTGCGGATGATTGTAAATGAGTTTGGAGGCGTCAATGTTTTTATTACATCAGACCACGGATTCCTCTATACATATAGTCCTCTGACGGAAGAGGATAAAGTGGATAAGATTGGTTTTTACGATGTAGACAAAGTAAATTCTGACCAGATAAGAAAAGAAAGTATCAAGGGGTACGTGGAATATGGCAGACGGTATGCAATTATGCAGAGAGGCGTAAAACCTGACTATCTGATGCCTGTAAAGTTCTTGGATGGAAATACAGATTTTGAAGGATTTACACCAAGAGAAAGCATCCGGATCAAAATGAGCGGCGGCGGTATGAATTTTGTGCATGGCGGTATCAGTCTGCAGGAAATGGTAGTTCCGGTTATTGAATATCATCACTTGCGGAATGACTCTATGGAATATAAGCGTAATAAACAGAAATATGATACGAAGCCGGTAACACTCAATTGTTGTCCGCAAATCGTAAAATCAGCAACATGATTTTCTCATTGAACTTTTATCAGAAGGATGCGGTTGGAGCAAATCGTGAAGCGGCAACCTATCAGGTTTATTTTACAGATGAAAACGGGAAACCCATCAGTGATGTTCAGAAGATTATTGCAGATAAGACCAGCGGCAATGGCGCAGAGAGAACATTCCGCTGCCAGTTTAATCTGAAATCACTGAAATATAGTAATACTGCTATTTATTATTTGGTAATTGCAGATGAACAGGGATTGCAGATGCCGCAGCGTGAGCCGTTTCAGATTGATATGGCATTTGAGGCGGATGCGTTTGATTTCTTACTATAAAAATTCGCCGCCGGCAGGCGGCATGCATTCAGGTATGCCCCATGCGCCCGCCAGACTTTCATGTGCGGTGTTTGTTAGCCGCCATGCGCCTGCAGGTTTCGTTATGTACCACTAAAGAAGATATGGAAGGGAATGCTGCAAAAGTAGAGGAATCTTCTACAGAAGCAACCCCCTTCCATTTCTTAATTTTATGATACCAGGGTTAAAGGGGCTGTCCGGGAAATAGATAGTCCTAAGTCTAATTACTTCTTGCGAGAAAGGACTTCTCTGTATTCTTTTGTGATTACATTGCTATAAACGGGAATGATTTCTCCGCTGATCACTTTGCTGACCACTTGAACAGTGGCGGCATCATCCTTGCTTGAGGGCAATGCGGATACGAGCACATTTGTGTCGATAACTGCATAGCAGATAATATTTTACACCTCATCGCGTGCAAGACCATGCTTTTCCACGGTTCCCAGTCTACAATCGGATTTCTTAAAGGCATGAAATCCAGGGAACGCACCGCTTTTTTTGATTCTGTCCACCTGACCTACAGCGATTTCGGGAACTAAAAGCGTAAAGGCGATGTAGGAATAAATCTCCCTTAAATCATCCTTCGCCTTTGGGGAGTAAATAACGGAATAGGAACCGCTCATATGCCAAACTCCCTCGCAAGCTCCGCGTCAACCTCGTCCGCCGTATAGGTTTTGCCGGATTGTAAAGACTCCACGCCCTTCATCAGTTCCGCATCCAGTTCGGCACGGTTCCTATTGCCGATTGCCGCCGGCCCTGCTGCCGGAAGGCGCAGATTCAGGGGAAGGCTTTTTGTCAGAACAATCTGACTGTAAAACATCTGGATGGCGCTTGAGGGGGAAATGCCAAGCTGACTCAGAATATTTTCGGCATTCTCCTTCAGCCCATTATCGATTCTTGCATAGACCGCCGATGTGTTTGCCATGTGTATCACACTCCTTTGTCTATATTATACCCGGGTTTGATAGCAAATGCAAGCAGACGCAAGCAAAATCTTTTGGACTTTTTGTGAATGGAGGCATCCGCTGCGGCGATGAACTACATGGCGATGGCGGACAGGAAAACCGGGGATATGCTGGATGAAATCGAGGGCATCATGAATCTTGCCGCTGCGTCCGGTGAGAACCCCCTTACCAAGTTGATATTTTATATTGGTCGGGATTTTATCCTTCCTTCAGACTTCGGGCCAGGCTGGCCCGAAGCAATAAAAACCGCCAGCGTCAGCCAGCGGTTCCATCGTTACTATATTTTGTTTTATCCTTCGTTGTCGTTCTGCGGCAGATCAGGAAACAGAATCCGGAGATAATCCCGTCTGACGTAGAGAACACGGTCAATGTACACATCCTGCCCATTTACACGGTAGAAAACCATGTAATTTCCACTGATGAGAAATCGGTAGTCGCTTTCTATATCTGTCACAGAGGACAGCGGAGCGCCGGTTTCTGAAAAATTTTCCAGTTCATCAACAGTGCCCATGATTTTGTTTACGGTGTTTTCAGCGGCTTGCGGATTACACAATTCAAAGGTAATATACTCCCAGATTTCGTCCAGGTCGTTCTGGGCTTCCGGGGAGTAGTAGATGTTATTCTTCATTTGCCTTTGCCCGGAAATGTGCTCTCACATCCGAGGACGAAAGCCATCCCTTTTCCTCTCCAGATTTTTT
>ERZ808046.878-NODE-878-length-17893-cov-9.273799_pt1 | contig 17893 bp, 14 predicted proteins | sample MGYA00380196_ERZ808046 | MGnify/ENA primary metagenome ERZ808046 (study PRJEB31490, sample SAMN06133421) | mouse gut metagenome | isolation source: Z6_2 | host: mice | place: China: Chengdu | collected 2015-05 ...
GTTGAAAACTTGTTTTCATAAGCATTTTTCACTCTAAATCTTCATAGGGCGGACGCCCGGCGCTTCTTGTCCGCGGTGCGCGGGCAAGAAGATGCAAGATTGAACTGTTACATAATTTTTAAGTGCTGAGAAGTATTCAATAGTTGTAGTGTCACGAAAGGAATTGACAATGGCAATCAGATACAGCAAATTATGGAAACGGTTAATAGATGAAAACATGATGAAAGCTGATCTTAGAGACCAGGCTGGAATTACAATAAATGCACTGGCAAAATTAGGCAAGAATGAGCATGTGAGTACAGCCACATTAGAGAAAATATGCAGGGTGCTTTACTGTAATATAGAAGACATTATGGAATTTGTTCCGGATCAAAACCGGGATTGAGATTGTTTATTAATTCAAAAAAAGATGATGGAGAAAATGGGGATGGAGAGAAAACCATATAGTGCCGGAGCAGTGAAGTTCTCATTCTGGTTCACAGAGTTCAGAAAAACGGTTCAGCTTCTGGCCGATGGGAAGTCCTTTGCCGACATTAAACAAATGAACGAAGAAGGAAATATCTATGCTGCGTCCACGAAAGCCCGTGCACGGATGATTTATTCTACGGTGACGGCCCGGATTAAAATGCTGGACTCCAGTTTCTACCCTGTGTTCCTGTCCGGCGATCTGGCGACACAGAAGATGTTTGCGCTTTCGGCCGCGCTGGCACATGATATGCTTTTCTTTGATTTTGTATATGAAGTCGTTCGGGAAAAGATGATCCTTGGCGCAGATGAACTGACAGATGCTGACATCCGCATTTTCTTCAAAAACAAGCAGGCGCAGAGCGAAAAAATTGCAGCGCTTCAGGACTATACGCTGCATCGGCTTGGCTCTTCCTATAAAACGCAGTTGACGGAGGCCGGGCTGCTTGAAGCCAATCGCGGCAGCAGTATCAGAACAATACGAAAGCCGATTTTGGATATGGAATTGGAGCATTGGCTGCAAGATCATGGCTATGCCATCATGGTCAATGCTCTTACGGGGGTGAGATAATGACAGACAAGGGGAATTTCAGCGAAGCTGCAAGACAAGGAGAACCCGTAAGGGCGGAAAGGCGGCCTGGGCCGGAGAGTGGCCTGGGCCGCTTGAATCATCGATTGGATGAGATGGAGCTTGCAATTCATAAGCCATCCTTTCACAAAGGTACCGGTCGTGCAAATGAGGTCAGCTACTGGGTGTTTGATTATCCGCCGGAAAAAGAACTGGAAGTCCGGGAACGGATTGAATATATGAAAAATAAGAACCAGCGGGGCGATGATGATTTTGAGCTGGTCGTGTTTGATCTCTATGATATTATCATCGACTTCCTGGAGAGCAGGCACTTCATGGAAAAGTGCTATGATTTTGAAAAAAAGCGTGGAATTGAGCGAATCGTAAAGGCTGTAACCAACTCGATGAAAGTAAACGATGATGACAGCCTGATTGTACAGTATATTAAGGAACATACGCCGGACAATGCCATCGTTTTTCTGACTGGCATCGGAAAGTGCTATCCGATTCTGCGTTCCCATAAGGTATTGAACAATTTGCATCAGGCGTTTGTTCGCTGCCCGGTAGTAATGTTCTTTCCGGGAACTTACAATGAGCAGGAGCTGATCCTGTTCAATGAAATCAAAGATGATAATTATTACAGAGCGTTTAAGCTGGTAAAGTGACGGAGGATATGGAATCATGCAGATCAAGGATATGTTCCGCAAAAAAATTGACCGTGAGATTCAGGGCGTTATCATTGTTGGTCAGGGTGAGGAGACCAATGTGGCGCAGGAGCTGGAAGAGTATGTTGTAACCCGTGAATTGCAGAAACATTTCATGGATTTCTTTGGGGCTTATAAGAAAGGGATTCTGGGAACGACACCGAAGATGGGTGTCTGGATTTCCGGCTTTTTTGGAAGTGGTAAATCTCACTTCCTGAAAATTCTGTCCTATCTGCTTCAGAATAAGCAGGTCGGAGACAAGCACGCCATCGACTTCTTTTTAGAGGATAAAAAGATCACCAACCAGATGGTTTTAGCGGATATGCAGCTTGCGGCAGATACGCCGTCTGATGTGATTCTGTTCAATATTGATTCCAAAAGCGATGGGGGTGGCAAGGAAAATAAGGATGCCATTGTGAATGTGTTCCTGAAAGTGTTCAACGAGATGCAGGGCTTCTGCGGTTCCATGCCCCATCTCGCGGATTTGGAGCGCCGCCTGACCGAGGTGGGCCGTTTTTGTGAGTTTAAGGAAAAGTTTGAGGACGAGTACGGCGACCCATGGGAACAGTCCCGTCAGGACTTTGATTTTATTCAGGATTCCGTGGTGGATGTACTGGCGGACATGGATTTTATGAGTGAATCCGCCGCCCGCAACTGGTGCGAAAAGGCTGCGGAAAGCTATCAGATCAGCATTGAAGATTTCGCAAAGCGGGTCAGGTCCTATATTGACAAAAAGGGCAGCAACCATCATGTGGTTTTTCTTGTGGATGAGATTGGACAGTATATTGGGGATGACAGTAAGCTGATGCTCAATCTCCAGACCGTGACCGAAGAGCTGGGCAAAGAGTGCATGGGTAAGGCCTGGGTCATTGTGACTTCTCAGCAGGATATTGATTCCATCACAAAGGTTAAGGGAAACGATTTTTCTAAGATTCAGGGCCGCTTTGATACTCGTCTGTCGCTGTCCTCTGCCAATGTGGATGCGGTCATCAAAAAGAGAATTCTGGATAAGACGGATACCGCAGCCGAAAGCCTGCGGCTGCTCTATGACCAGAAAGCGACGATCATCAAGAACCTGATCGTGTTCAGCGATGGCGCAGAGAAAAAGCTTTATGGCGGCGCAGAGGATTTTGCGGAAGTCTATCCGTTTGTGCCTTACCAGTTCAACCTTTTGGCGAGTGTGCTTACCAGTATCCGTACCCACGGCGCATCCGGCAAGCACCTGTCCGAGGGCGAGCGTTCCATGCTGGCTCTCTTTAAGGAATCTGCCATGCAGCTGATGAATGACGAAGCCGGTGCAATCGTTCCGTTTCATAAATTCTATGACGCTCTGGAAAACTTCCTCGATCATAGTCACAGCAACGTCATTATCCGTGCATATGACAACAGTTTCATCAACCCGGAGAAAAAAGACAAGGATGTTTTTGCCATCAATGTGCTGAAAACTCTCTTTATGATCAAATATGTGCTGGAGTGTGAACCCAATATTGAGAACATCACCAGTCTGATGATTGAGGACATTGATGATGACCGTATTGCTTTGAAAGCGAAAGTGGAAGATGCGCTGAAAGTTCTCCTGCGCCAGATGCTGGTACAGAAAAACGGCAGCCACTATGTGTTCCTGTCCAATGAGGAACAGGAGATCAACAGCGAGATTGAAAAAGAGAATGTGGAGATGGCGGAAGTCATCATGAAAATTGCCGAGATGATCTTCGAGGATGTCTTTTCCAGTAAGAAATATCAGTATCCGGCCTTTGGCGGCCGCTATGTGTTTTCGTTCAATCAGACGGTGGACGACCGCCTCTATAAGGCGAATCAGAACTATGACATTGGTCTGCGTGTGCTGACCCCGTGGTACGAGGGCGGCACCGATGACGCTACCCTGCGGATGCTCTCTGGTCAGGGAAAGGAGGTTCTCGTGGTTCTTCCCAATGACGATGCCTTCCTGACGGAAATGAGGGCATACCTGAAAATTGAGCGGTTCCTTCGGAAAAACACTTCGGCGCAGCTTGCAAAATATGAGACCATCAAGGAAGCCAAGCGTGTGGAGATGCGGGAACGCAACGGCAACGCCAAACTCTACCTGACAGAGGCGTTGAAAGAGGCAACTATCTATGTGAACGGTGATGTACTGCACACCTCAGGCAAGGAAGTGACCAGCCGCATCAATGAGGCCATTGGCCGGCTGGTACAGACCGTTTATCACAAATTGTCCTATATTGATGCCGCTATGGGCGAAGCGGATATCCACAAAATGTTCAAAACCAGCAATCAGATTTCACTGGCATTAAATAACACGCAGGAGACCAACGTCCATGCGCTGGATGACCTGCTTTCGTTCATCGCCGGCAATTCCCGGATGCACATGAAAACTTCCATGAAAACGATCAAAGACCGCTTTATGAAAGCTCCCTATGGCTTTGTGGAAGATGACATTCATTGGCTGGTTGCCCGTCTGTTTAAGCGTGGAGATCTGTCCTTTACGGTCAACGGTGAAAGTGTAACCGTGAATAATCGCTCAGATGAAGAAATCATTGGCTATATTACGAAAAAACAGTTCGTGGATAAACTGTTGACCGAAGTCCGTGTGCGTGTGCCGGAAAACCAGAAGAAAGCTGTCCGAAGCGTGATGAAAGACCTGTTCAGGGTTACGCCTTCTGCGGATGATGAAGATATCATCATGAAGAATTTCCAGCTTTACTGTGACAATCGTATCCGTCAGATTGAAGGCATGGAACCGAGGTATCAGAACTACGCATACCCTGGAAAGAAAGTTCTGGAGGACGGAAAGAAAATGCTGTTGGCCCTGACGCAGATTCAGGCTCCTCTGGAATTTTTCAGGACTGTCTTTGAAAAACAGGACACTCTGCTGGACTTCGGTGAGGACTTTGAGCCAGTCAAGAGCTTCTTTGACGGCGAACAGCTTACCATCTTCACCCGTGTGCTGGATATGCTGGCAATTTACGAGGACAGCAAAACCTACATCGTGGACGCCAGTCTGGAAGATGTGGTAAAGAAAATGCGGACAATCGTCCGTATGGACAAACCCTACAAGGAGATTCCCAGACTGCCAGAACTGCGGGAACAGTTTATGAACTGCTACACCAAAATTCTGGAAGAGCAGGCCGCTCCGGTGATGAATTCCATCAAACAGGATCGTGACCGTGTGTTTGAGGTGCTGAACGCCAAACCCTATAAGGATATAAAATTTAATGGATATCTGGAGAAATTCGAGGAACTGCTGAGCGGGGCTGACCATTGTAATAACGTATCTACCCTGCGTAGCTTTGCAGATAAGGCCGAGGCTTTGAAGCTCCGTCTGCTGGATGAGATGGATAAGGAAGATGCCCGCCTTGCAAAAGAGGCGGCGGACAGGGCAGAAGCCGGGCGCAGGCGTCTGGAAGAGGAAGCCCGGAAACGTGGCGAAGAAATCAAGTCCGCCGAAAAAGTGGCAGGACCTGTCCCGGTCTATAAGGTACGTACCACTAAGAATGTCTCCATCAGGGCGGTGGCGAAGACTTCGTCCTGGAGACTGGAAAGCGTGGCCGACGTAGACAAGTACTTAAAAGCCCTGCGGGAAAATCTGATGAACGAAATGGATGATGATACGATTGTAAATGTTGAGCTGTGATAAACAGCAACAAATCGTAACAGTTCAGCCTGCTTTGAAAGTAGATTTTAAGGCAAAAATGGAGAAGAGACCATGAACAAAACAGCTATAAAAAATTTTGCCATCTGGGCGAGAAATAAACTGATCGCTGATATCAGCTACCGGGCTGGATTGATGGGCATTACCGAAAAAGGCATCGCAAATGCTCTGCCCCAGAGTACCGGCGATACCGAGTTTTATGACATCGGTGCGGCGCAGCCCTATTCCATCAGCGGAGGAGCCATCCGTCAGCGCAAAAAGCTGGTGGAGGTGATCCGTACAAAAGAAAGGGGCACCGACTATAAAACTGCATATCAGTACATCATCGAGGAAGTTGCCTACACATGGTTCAACCGCCTGATTGCGGTGCGCTTCATGGAAGTCAATGACTATCTGCCAGGCCATATCCGTGTCCTCAGTTCGGAGAGCGGCAAGCTGGAGCCGGATCTGGTCACAACGCCGTTTGATGCTGACTTTGCTTTCTCTTTGGCAGAAGAAGCGGAACTTGTAAAGCTCAAGCAGGATAACAAACTGGACGAGGCATTCCGGCTGCTGTTCATCAAGCAGTGTAACGCCCTGAACGAGATTCTCCCCGCTCTGTTTGAAAAGACCAGGGACTATACTGAATTACTGCTGAATCTCTCTGTCATTGACCAGGAGGGGGTGGTCTATCACCTGACCCATGACATCCCGGAGGATGACTTTAATATCGAGCGTGGCGGCCAGGTGGAGATCATCGGCTGGCTGTACCAGTATTACAACACTGAGCCGAAAGCCGCCGCTTTTGCCAAAAACGGAAAGATTACCAAAGAGGAAATTCCTGCCGTCACCCAGCTGTTCACCCCGGACTGGATCGTCCGCTACATGGTGGAAAACAGCCTTGGCCGTCTCTGGCTGGAGGGACACCCGGACAGTAATCTGAAAGAAAACTGGAAATACTATCTGGATGAGGCAAAGCAGGAGCCGGAAGCACAGGTCAGGCTGGCAGAAATCCGCAAGGAGTACGCCGCCCTCACCCCGGAGGACTTAAAGCTCATCGACCCCTGCATGGGTTCCGGCCATATTCTGGTTTACACTTTTGAGGTGCTGATGCAGATTTACACCAGCGTAGGTTACAGCGAGCGTGAGGCTGCAAAGAGTATCCTCGAACACAATATTTACGGTCTGGACATTGATGACCGTGCCTACCAGCTCGCCTATTTTGCGGTGATGATGAAAGCCCGGCAGTATCACCGACGTATCCTGGACGGTGGGGCCGTGTGCCATGTCTATGGTATTCAGGAGAGCAACACAGTCAATCGGGAACATCTGAAATACTTTGGCGCAGGTTTGAGCGAGATTGAAAAGAACACTGCTAAAATACAGATGGAAGGTCTGCTGGATACCCTGACTGATGCCAAGGAATATGGGTCTATTTTGAATGTGGAGAACTATGACTGGGAACTGCTGCGCCGGTTTGTGGCGGGCGTGGATGTGGGAAGCCAGATTACAGTGGATAGCTTTGGGGTGGAAGATACCGCCGTGCAGTTGGGGCAACTTATTGATATTGGCGAGACGATGGCGCGGAAGTATTGGGTGACGGTTACGAATCCGCCGTATGCGGGGACAAGCAACCTGAGTGCAAAGGTCAACAATTTCGTCAAAAAGAATTACCCGGACAGCAAGACAGATTTATTTGCTGTCTTTATTGAGCGTTGCCATATGATGATACGGCAAAACGGTTATCAGGCGATGATCACCCAACACGCTTGGATGTTCCTTTCCAGCTTTGAAAAGTTGCGGGGAAAAATGATGTTGACAGATACCATCAATATGGCACATCTGGGTGCAAGAGCTTTTGAAGAAATCGGTGGTGAAGTGGTGCAGACCACTACTTTTGTACTTCGCAACTCTTATACAAAAGAGTACAGAGGAACATATTGCCGTCTTGTTGCATCAAATAGTCAGCAAGGTAAGGAAGACTTGTTTTTGTCAACTCAAAATCGTTTTATTTCAGGTCAAAGCAGTTTTTCTAAAATACCGGGAAAGCCGATTGCATACTGGGTAAGCGTTAATCTTCAGAATGTTTTTTCTTCGGCAGATAAGTTGAAATCACTTGGTCGGGTCACATTGGGCATGCGAACGGGCGACAATGAAAGATTTTTAAGATTGTGGCATGAAGTCCCATTACCAGAACTGTGTTTTAATGCATTTTCAGCGCAATTTGCTAAGGGCTCCGGTGCAAAATGGTTTCCATATAATAAAGGTGGGGAATATCGAAAATGGTATGGAAATACCGACAATGTTGTCAACTGGAAAAATGATGGATTTGAGATAAAAGAAAATACCCGGCGGGTATATCCTCAATTAGGAGATAATCTAGCTTGGAAAATAACGAGTGAAGATAAGTATTTCACGAAAGGAATTGCATGGTCAAGAATTAGTAGCACAAATTTCGGGGTACGTATATGTTTAAGCAATTTGATATTTGATACAAATGCACCAATGTTCTTCCCGAATAATGATGAATGGCTACTGTATATTGCATCATTCATGTGTAGTAAACTTGCCAGTCAAATGCTCGGAATACTCAATCCAACATTGACTTTTCAAGTAGTCGATGTCGGAAATTTGCCGGTGATTTTTGATAAAAGAACCAAAAAGGACATTGACAATATAGCTGATAATAATTTTGCAATTGCCAAAAAGGAATGGGATTCCTACGAAACCTCATGGGATTTCCAGCAGCATCCGTTACTCCACAAAGTTACTACTATTGAAAAGGCTTTTGAACTGTGGATGGATGTGTGCAACACTCGCTTTAATCAAATGAAAACCAATGAAAAAGAATTGAACCGCATTTTTATTGACATTTACGGCTTGCAGGATGAGCTGACACCGGATGTGGAAGACAAGGATGTGACCGTGCGTAAGGCCGACTTGCAGCGAGATATTAAGAGCTTGCTCAGCTATGCCGTAGGCTGTATGTTTGGGCGGTACTCGCTGGATGTGGAAGGGCTGGTCTATGCTGGTGGCGAATGGAACAGCAGTAAATATAAAACCTTTATCCCTGATGAGGATAATGTTATCCCTATTACGGATGAGGAATATCTGGACGATGACATTATTGTCCGACTGTGCAGTTGGCTGAAAGTGGTTTACAGCGAGGATACGCTGGAAGATAATCTCGACTTTATCGCAAAAGTCCTTGGCAACAAGGGCAATACCAGCCGAGAGATTATCCGTAATTATTTCATCAAGGATTTCTTTGCGGACCATGCAAAGATATATCAAAAACGTCCCATTTACTGGCTGTTTGACAGCGGCAAGCAGAACGGCTTTAAGGCTTTGGTCTACCTGCACCGCTACACCCCGGATACCATCGGCAACCTGCGTATCGACTACCTGCATAAAATGCAGCGTGTCTATGAGAGTGAGATGGAGCAGATGCAAGATATGATCGATCACAGCACAAACGCCCGCGAAGTATCTGCCGCTACCCGGCGCAAGGATAAGCTGGCAAAACAGCTTAAAGAATGTCGTGACTACGATGAAAAGATCGGCCATCTGGCTCTCTCCCGCATTGAGCTTGACCTTGATGACGGCGTAAAGGTCAACTACCGCAAGCTCCAAACTGCCTATGACGGCAAATTCTATGAGGTGCTGGCCGACAGTAAGAATATCATGGCGAAGCAGCGAGAAAAAGTGTGATCGTGCCTGCACGGGTCACACATTGGCGAGCGCCGATATTGAGGCGATCGCCAGGATGACAAAAGTTATATGAATATAGAATCCCATTCCAAAGGTCAAAATATATTCGATATTAAAGAGGATGTATAATTATGGATGAAGAGACAAATATGATTGGGGGTGAATTTATGGACTATATAAAGTTATCTTTGGTGAAAATATATGCAGTTAATATAATTTGAAGTAAGCTATCAAGACCTTTTCCAGTAGAAAATAAGACTGTTCGGAAATATAAAAACATGGAATGCAGTTTAACAGAGAGTTGAATCAGAACATTTTTCGGAGCGATAGGGAGTTTGATGAGGAAAACGTTTCTTTCTGTTAAGCTTTCCATGAACATGGCTAATTCGGAAAAGGTATATATACGAAAGTCTACTTGTGGAAAGATGAAGTTAAGAAAGGCAGATATAAACGAAGAATGGAAATTACTGCAAGATATTGTGTATTATTTGTAGACATATAACAATATAAGGAGTAAAATATAAGATGGATATATTGAGAATACTTAGGAATTGGAGAGGTTATGAATATCAATCGAGATATAGGAAAAGTATTGCTAAAACTAGATGATGCCTATTATGAGAAGGGTATGAAAAAAATATTTGTGTCTCTAAATGGAATAAGAAGCGAAAAGATTCCACATCTGAGTCGAAAGGTAATCATTCCTCAACTAGTAGGATCAAAAGAGTTTGACAAGTTCATTCAGCAATTTATTGAAAATCTTAGAGGAGAATTAAACATTTTGCTTGAAAATGAATATATAAAAGCAATAATAGAAAATCCTTCAGAAAATGAGAAAATAGAAAAAATAAGTGAAACCAATAAGCAATTATTGTATTTATATTTAGTATCGTTGCGTGACGGAAAATATGAAAATATAATGCAATTACTGCTAGAAAATATTTTGCAAGAAAAAATCAACGAGTTCGACACGGATACAAATATTTCTGTTGTGAAAAGAGAAATATTTGAATTTAATAATAAGAGTAAGCTATATGAAGAAAAAATTGAGAAATTAAAAACTATAGCGAGACAACGGAAAAATAAGATAAACGAACTGGAAATGAAATTAAATATTGTCCTTGATGAAAACGAAAAAATTAAGCAAGAAAACAAAAAATTGTTGGTGGAAATTCAAAGTCTAAAAATCCAAATTGAGAATAATAATACTCAATGTACTCATGAAAATCAAAAATTCGAAGAAGTGTGTGAACAAAAAGAAAAAAATCCTAATGTTGTCATTATTTGCAATGATAAAAAATTAATTAAAAATCCTAATGTTCTTCAAATGACTCAAACGGAGTTCCTTTTAAAGAATGAAAAAGAAAGAAAGGACTTCGAACAAATATGTGTATATAAAAAAGGAATACATATTTCCAAACTTAGAAAGATAATGCAATTCGCAGGAGAGAAGGCTATTTTTTTTGAATCAACACAAGAACTCTTGAGATTTGTTAATGCAATGGAGGATGAAAATGAAAACAGAAGTAATTGATTGGTTAGGGGTATTAGCAACTGAGGAAGAGATAAAAAGTAATAATTTGGGAAGAAGTAATTGCATTGTTAACAAATGGGATACATTACAATTTTATTTAAAGGTTATTTCTAGAATGCCTGGTCAAGCATCCAATACGCAATATGTGGTTTGCTACAGTAATAGGTTAGATAATGAGACGATTATTGATAATGAAGCGTATGATGAGAATGTTCGTATTGATGATTATGCAAAACAATTGAAAAATTACTTTTTCCGCTTTAATTATGAAGAAAATCAGGCAGGATATTTTGTGGCGAAAAATATTGACGCTATTGATTTGAGTGGAGATTATTATCCGGGAAAAGGATTTACAACTATTCCAATGATTGTGAGTAAACATCCGGTTTACCCAAACGATCGAGTATACGATAATTTTGAACAACTACAAAATGCTTTGAAAAATGATGAGTATGTTTCTAAATTAAATAAATACAATACTTCTGGATTAGATAATATACCCTATCTTGTTTTCCATGACACCGAGACTTTGGAGTATCGGATAATAGGAAATTTTACTGGTTTTGATTATGATGTTACTAGGGGAATACATTATGATTACAATGAGTTAAAGAGTTTTGTTTTTGAAGAAGATTGGTATGACGATGTTGTGTCATTTGAGAATAATACTTCTCTGCTTTATGTTGGTGATTATGTTCATAAAAAGATTATGGCAAAACTAGATGAAACAGAAGCGATTGTAGTAAAAGAAAAAATGAACAGTAATCAAGAAGAAGTAAATGATTTATTTTTTTATGATTCACAGGACGATGAGTGGGATTTTATTGAGCATTTTGAAGCAGTTGCCAAGAAAGATGGATTGTTTTATACAAAAAAGGATTTGATAAATTTTCATACGGCTGTTAAAAGTAGTTCATTAGTGATTCTCTCAGGGCTAAGTGGAACGGGAAAGTCACAACTGGTGCAATGTTATGCAAAAGCATTAGGGTTAATTGATGATGGTTTTCATATGATACCGGTTAGACCTAATTGGAATGATGATAGTGATTTAATTGGTTTTGTTGATTCGATGCATATGGTTTATAGACCAAGTGATGCAGGTTTTATTAATATTTTAATGGAGGCTTGTCAAGAACGTAATAAGAATAAATTATATATCATTTGTTTTGATGAGATGAATTTAGCTAGAGTAGAGCATTATTTTAGCCAGTTTTTATCTATTTTGGAAATGCCCGAGAAATCAAGAGTTTTAAGGTTGTATTCATCCGAATATGAATCTAGATTGTATAATTCGGATAAATATAAACCAACTGTTGAAATAGGTAATAATATTAGATTTATTGGCACAGTAAATATTGATGAATCTACATTTCATTTTTCTGATAAAGTATTGGATCGAGCTAATGTTATTAAACTGAAAATCATACCTTATACAGAATGGAAAACCGGAGAAGTTACTACAAAAGGAAGCTTCGTTAAAGAGTGGACGTATGAAGAATATCAGAAATTAATTAGAGTGCCTAAAGATAATATGCTTTCTGATAGAGAAAGAGAGTTTATATGGAAAGTGCATGAAATACTCAACTCATGTGGGAAGAATTTAGGGATAGGACCTAGGATTTTAAAACAGATAGCTAAATATTTAGCGAATCTACCTATCAATAATAATAACGAGAATATTTCAAGAAAAGAAGGGTTTGATATTCAGTTTGTTCAGCGGATTATGACAAAAATTAGAGGGCAGAGAGAACAATTAACGGCTATTTTTGATATAGAAACCGATAAAGGTTTGGTAAAACTGTTTGATGAGTATTCTGATGTCTCGGATTTTCTTAACAGTAGAAGTGCATTAGAAATTAAAAAGCAGGAGTTAAATGATTATGGTTACACTTTATGATTTAGGGATTTCTATCAGCTTTATTGTTGGAAATTCTAAAATAAGTGTTAAAAATGTGGGGGAATCGGAAAAGGACTATGATTCAAACAAGTTAACTAATATTCTGTTTAGAGAGTATGAAAATGTCTCGCTGGAATTTACATCTATCTCCGATGAAGATCGTATATATTTCGATGGAATAGACTTACTTCCGGCAGAATTATGTGAAATAGATGATGCTGGAAATTTATATCTGAATCCTCAAAAAGATGAAACGTTTTATCCCTTGTTTGAATATTCGTCAGAATACTACGCAATGCGTGTTGGAAAGTATGAGCTAAAGATATATCATGATGGAAAAATATATTTTCAATGGTTTACAGTATTGCCTAAAAATATTAATAGTGCTGAATGGGAGATGATGCAACAAGAATTGGAAATTGAAATGAAAGGATTATCTACGGATATAATCAGAAAAAATATATCATTAGGTAATAATAAAAATGAAGTTGTACCTAGTCGGGAACTTTATAAATTTTTTGTAATAAAAAAACATTTTAATAATATTTTAGCTGCATTAATTGACTTAAAAGACAAACCTAAATATAAGGTTCAAAAAGAATATAGATTGGAACCCTTGTATAGAGCAACATACATAGATAATGTAACTGTTAAAGATTATTTAATGAAAGGAACAGGAGAGGAGGAATATTTGGTTCCGAAAAGGATTTATAATTATGATCTACCAGAAAATCGATGGTTAAAAAAAATCATTGGAGAATATGAGAATGAATTAAGAATATTCAAAGAATCTACATATAAGTATTGTGAGTATGTTAACAAAGAATTGTCTGAATTAAATAAATTTGAAGATGCAAATAAAGCAATAATTCGTGCTAAGAAAAAAGCACTGACAGAATTAGACAAGTATTTGGAAACAGCAAAAACAATATTAGGCATTTCGGAGTTGATTAAAAGTCAAGAGTGGTATAGTCAAATACAAGATGTTAACTCATTGATTGTTCCGCATGTGCTTATTTTTGATGTAAGATATAATGCATTCTATAAAATGTACAAAGAGTTGCAGCAAAATAATGTGAGTATCCAGTGGAGTGAGAATTATGCCTATTCATGGAAGTTATCAAATAAGATGTATGAAATTTGGTGTTTTATAAAAATGTGTAGGTTTCTGATTTCTGATGAAATTGGATTTGAAGCTCAAGGATGGATATTTGATGAATTTAAAAGTGAAAGTATACTTATCCCTGATTTGGTATCTGGTACGAAGGTAGAGTTTCACAGAGAGAATATAAAAATAAAAGCATATTATGATGCCAAAATACCAGGAGGAATAAGCAGTACAAATAAAGAAAATGCCCCAGTTTTTGCGGCCACAAAGCATACAAGACCGGATATAAAATTTGATTTATATAAAGATAATATTTATTGGTGTTCATTGATTTTTGAAGTAAAATATAGAAATATTCAGAAATTGTGGGCTTATAATGATTCAAAATGTAAAGAACAAATTAGAGCTTATAAAAATGATTATAAGTCAAAATATTGTAGAGGATTAAATCCAGAGTTTGTTGTGAGAAAGGTAAATCCAGTGGATAGAGTATGGGTGTTAAATCCTTCTCACTCATCTGGGGATGTTGTAGATAAGGGAAGTGAAGGAATTAAATTTGTTCAACTTATACCTGGCGAAAATCATGATAATGTAATCAATGAATTACTGAAAGAAATAGATACGGCTTTGGATGGAGCCTTGATTTAATTTTCTGTTATCTTTTGGCTATATAGTGTTGCTTTTCTAAGCAAAAACGCTTATAATTTGAGTCAGAACATATTGCTATTATCCGCTGTTACAGGGCAAGCGCTATCAACACCGATAACAAAATGATAACATTAGCCCATATAGACAGGATAATATGGATATATCAAATAATCAAAAGAACTACAAACACGACAGAGAATAATCTCTAAACAAAATTGATTAATGCTTGTCGAGTTCGAATGATGAAAAATTTTGCACAGATTATTTTATATGGCAGGCAGTCTATGGATTGTCTGCTGTATTTTTATTATGGTTAATTACTATTGCTTAAAAAATTTTGTTGCCAATGATTCTTTTCAGGTTAAAATGAAATATTATTCATATACTTATATTAAAAACCAGAAGAACAATGCTTTAAATGAGAAAAATGCAAAAAAGCAGCAAAAACAATTGACAAAACATTGAAAGGGAATTAATATGAACATATATCAAGTGAAAGAGGTGTCGAAGATGTTATTAGAGTTTAAATGTTCAAATCATAGATCAATCAAAGAAGAAGTGAAATTTTCTATGATTGCAGGAAGTGATAATACATCTGAAGAGCTTTTAAAAGGATTTGGCAATTTTAGAGTTTTGCGTTTTGCAGTTATATATGGAGCAAACGGATCTGGAAAAAGTAATTTTATTAGTGCTTTGTCATTTATGCGTGATTTGGTTAGCAATAGTATTAATCATCAACCGGGGCAAGGAGTATTTCAGGCACGTCATAAATTGAGTGCAGAAGAAACTCCGAGTGAATACAGTATTCAATTTGTACGAAATGATATCAGATATGCATATGGCTTTTCTGTGAAACAAAATTTGATACAAGATGAATACTTGTATTATTTTCCAAAGGGAAGACAGGTGAAAATATTTGAGCGTAATGGATTGGAGATCAGACCCGGAGATAGATACAAGGGAGTGTTTGATGTAAGCATTAGCATATTGAAAGATAATAGGTTATTTTTATCTTGTGCCGCTAATTATAGTAATATAAAAGAAATTGAAGAAGCTTTTATGTTTTTCAATACGGATATAGTGGTGTATAATCCGGAAATTAATAACTGGACAGAGTATTCGATTGAGTTAATGCAGAATAACGATATGATTAAAAAGGTATTTGTGAATATTCTGAGGGCATTAGGAACCGGAGCTAAAGATGTAAAAGTAAAACTTGAAAAAATAAAGTTGGCGGATTTACCACAAGAGTTACAATTACCAGACACATTGAAAAGCTTGCTAGGGGCTCAAGAGGGTAACAGAATAGAAGCAAAAGTGGTATATGATCAATTTGAAGTTGATTTGATGACTGAAGAGTCAACCGGAGTAAAGCGCTTATTTCAAATGATTTGTCCAATTATTGATATTTTGAATAAGGGTAAAATACTTATTTGTGATGAATTAGAAGCTAGTTTGCATGAATCGGTAATTTTCCAAATTGTGCAATTATTTCAATATTACCAGAAAGATAAATTTGCACAATTAATTTTTTCAACACATGACACAAGTTTGTTAGATACAGATTTGTTTAGGAGGGATCAAGTGTGGTTTACACAATTAAATAAGGAACGTGCAACAGATTTGTATTCTCTTGTTGAAATTAAAAATGTACGTAAGTCTGAAAATTTGGAAAAGGGATATGTTTCAGGAAAATATGGTGCGATACCTATGCTTAATAAAAAATTTTTTCATGAATTGGAAGAAAATATTTTAGGGTAGGGAGTACTGTATGGAGGAAAGAAATCTTGATTTAGTGGCAAGGAATGAAAATACACGAGATAAATTTCACACGGAGGTTATTAGATTTGAGTTAGATCAAATACTGCAACATTTTGCAGAGGCCATACAAACCATAAATGCACAATTTGATGTGGCGGATGAATTGATTGAATCTGGAAAAGTTATCGAAGGGGAAAATATTTGGCGTGCACAGATTATATTTCTGGCAAGTGCTCTCGATTTTTATATGCATGAATTGACAAAATATGGTTTGTGCGAAATTTATAATGAAAATTGGGATCGCACAGATAAGTATGAGAATCTTCAAGTAAATATGAAAGTTATAGAGGTGGCATTAAAATCTGGTGAGGATATAGATTGGTTTCTTGAATATATAAATAATTATTATCGTTCAATTACAATGGTTTCATATGAGTCCGTGAAAGATCAACTTAAATTATTGGGAATTAATTTAGCACCTGTTGCAGATGGAGCTTTCTACCAAAGAGGAGGAACAGAAAATACAAAAGATAAATTCAAAAGACGTCTGAATGAGTTGTTCGGTAGGAGAAATATTATTGCACATCAGTCGGATAGAGCCCATAAGGATGCACAAGTTAATATTATTACAAAAGAGATTGTTCAAAATTTTATATGTGATATTGAAAAAATAGTGAGGTCAATAGATACAGAAGCAAGAAATAAATAATACTATATATTGATGCGTGAAGAATGAAAAACACAATATATGGTTGAAAATGTATGGAATATATGATAGGATATAAAATGACTACAGCAAAGCTGTTATCATAAAAAGCTGCAAGGCTGACACCTTGCAACTTTACATGATTTAGTGAAAGGAAAAAACCATCCACTAGTTATTTAAGCATTTCTAGTATATCAAATCCTTTTGCTAAAATCAATTCAAATCGTTCATTTTGAACGAAATAAGAGATGGAGGTATTAGGCAATGAAAAAAGAAAATCCAAAGCAAAGATATATTTTTCGACGATACATTACCAAAAAGGGAAAAAGAATTTATTCTAAAAATGGTAAAGTGTTTAAAATTCCTGTAGAATAGGTAATTTATAGTGAAAATGTTTTTGGATGGTTCATTTTCACTTTCCTGTAATTGATTAGTTATAGATTGACTGGAGGTAAGTGAAATGGGAAAAGATCAATTTGTTGTAAGACGTGGTGATAAATGGGCTGTTGTAGGTGCTAATAATGAACGAGCCACGCGTATAACAGATACGCAAAAGGAGGCAATTAATATAGCAAGAAACATTGCAATTAATCAGCAGTCTGAAATGCGTGTTCAAGATAGAAATGGGAAATGGCGTAAATGTAACAGTTATGGTAATGATTCATGTCCGCCTAAGGATAAAAATTATTAATATAGCGAAGCTGGCAACATTTTGGCAACAGAAAATCAGTAAGCCATAATAAATGATGTAATTGATGTAAAAATGGGTGTGTATTTGTATAAGACTTAAATAAAAATAGTTAAGAATAACAAAGAATACGCCGAGTTCGAGTGATGAAAATTTTTACACAGATTATTTTATATGGCAGGTAGTCTGTGAGATTGCCTGCTATATTTATAATCTATTATTTTAGAGAAATTAACGTAGTGGATTGTTGCCAGTATAACTTATTTTTATAGATTATAGAAAAGATAGCTAAGAAACAAGCATATGTATCGCAAAATACTTTACAAATGCTTCGATGTGTGATATGTTAGTAACATCAAGAAAGAAGAGGTGATATTATGGCTCAAATTAGTTTGCGCATAGAGGATGATGTAAAAAAAATGGCAGAACAGGCTTGTGCTGATATTGGTATGTCTTTATCAACAGCTATAAATAT
>ERZ808046.879-NODE-879-length-17886-cov-3.734123_pt1 | contig 17886 bp, 15 predicted proteins | sample MGYA00380196_ERZ808046 | MGnify/ENA primary metagenome ERZ808046 (study PRJEB31490, sample SAMN06133421) | mouse gut metagenome | isolation source: Z6_2 | host: mice | place: China: Chengdu | collected 2015-05 ...
TGCCTCCCGTAGGAGTTTGGGCCGTGTCTCAGTCCCAATGTGGCCGGTCACCCTCTCAGGTCGGCTACTGATCGTCGGCTTGGTGGGCCGTTACCCCACCAACTACCTAATCAGACGCGGGCCCATCCCATACCACCGGAGTTTTTACCCCCGCACCATGCGGTGCTGTGGTCTTATACGGTATTAGCAGTCATTTCTGACTGTTATCCCCCTGTATGGGGCAGGTTGCCCACGCGTTACTCACCCGTCCGCCGCTCAGTCGCAACTCTCTTCCTTCCGAAGAATTCAGAGTGGAGCGCTTCGCTCGACTTGCATGTGTTAGGCACGCCGCCAGCGTTCATCCTGAGCCAGGATCAAACTCTCGTATAAAAAAGTCAGGCTTGGTCTTTTCAAGCCATGCTGCTTATACGCTCCGCACGTCCTTACGAGGTTTCCCGCGTGTTTAGAACTGTCGGAGCTTTTTGTTTGCCTTGGTCAAGAACTACTGCTAGCAATTCTTTCCCTCTTTACTGTCTTGGTTTGTTTAAACCGTTCTTAAAAAATATCTCTTAAAGAAATTTTCAAGGGTTGTTGTCTATTGTTTAGTTATCAAGGTTCTTTATTTGTTCTGTCTCAAGAGACAGCTCAAACATTTTATCACACTTTGCTGTCTTTGTCAAGAACTTTTTTGTTTTTTACTGTTCTTGCATTTTCTTGATTACAATCTTCAAGTGACAGCCTGTATATATTATCACGTCACTAGTTCTTTGTCAATAACCTTTTCAAGTTTTTTCGACATTTTTTGCCACATTTTTTCTACTTTTTTAGTACAGCTTTTTTCGGTAAGATTCACGGTTGCTCTCCAATCCCTTGCGGCTTCCCTTCCTCTTGTATCAGCCTTTATAAGGCTCCCGTTTTTAGCGACGAAAATTATATTAACATCATCGCCTTAAATTGTCAATGTTTTTTCTGTTTTTTATATATTTCACGCAATTCAGACAATTTCACGCTGAAAATCCCATGATTTCTTTTCTGTCAAAAAATACTTTCCATAAAATTCTATAAATTTTGCAACAGTTCGATAGCAGCTTCTTTCGCTTTCGCACTGGATCCATTTTTTTCTTCTACATCTCTCATGTACACACAAAAGTAACTTCTTCCATTTATGGTATCAGCAAAACCTGTAAACCATGTATCAACGAGATTTTCTTGAGATATGCCCATTCCCGTCTTGCCATAAATAGATATGTCTGCATTTTGCTGCTCCTGTACAAGCATAACTTGTTTCAGATAATTTTGGGTTTTCTGTGAGTAAACCGACTGTTCTCCGAAAATACGTTCCATAACTTCAACTTGCTCTTTGGGTGATATTTTCAATGATGATTCAATCCAGAAACCGTTTAATGCCTGGTTGCTATTATGCGTATTCATAAATCCTTCCCAATCAGAAATATCACAATTCCCATAATACAGCTCATCTAATTCTTCCTGCATCAATTCCATCCCGATTTCATCGATTATCTCTCTAAAATACCAGACACAGGATGTCCGGAATGAATCCGCCCAGTCTATATCTCTATTCCAGTTTTCATTCCAAAATACTTCCCCGCTCCATGTACGGACAGAATCCTCCGGTACGACAATTTTATTTTCCAACGCAATCAAAGAGGAAACAATCTTAAATGTAGAACACGGGGAATGCTGACTGAGCGCCACTGCCTGATTGTATATCTGATAACTATTATCCGAAGGGGTATACACAACAGCAGCACCGTTGATTCCATCAAAATAATGCTCCCAGTCCACCTCGGTAATCGCAGGCCCGGAATCCGGAAGTACTTTGTCAATTTCGTCCGTGATTTCCTTTTTCATATTCTTCTTTATATTTCTATTTCCTACAGTCTCTTCCATTTGTTCCTTGCTCATCTCATTTCCATCTGCATCATATGAATAAACGCAGCCTGACATAAACATTGAGACTGACATACACGTTATAAGTAAAAACCTGCGCATGATTTTCTCCATCCGCTTCTCCTCCCATCACACTTTCTTACGGACCCTGCAGCAAATACAAGGCCCGGCACTGAACTGTCACAGTTATTTTCCACATCTCCCAGCATTTTTAATCATAATCCACCACCTCATAAGCAATGTATTCATGTGAAAATTCATACCCCAGTTTTTCAGCCAGATGCACTGACCAAAGTGTATGTGCATCCCAACTGGGATATAATTTTCTCTTTAGACACTCCAAAATCAATTCCGCACAACAGACAGCGGCCAGAGATTTCCGTCTCTCGTCCTCTCTGGTGTCAACTTCTATTTCAATACCGTCTCGGTATATTGAATAAGAAGAAGCTCCAGAAACAATTTCTCCGTTTTTTGTAATCACAACTCCAAGTCCATATTTCATATATGCAGCTTTTGATTCAAATCCGGAAACTAAATCCCTCGACCATTCATATGCTATGCATTGGTCATATAATTCCTCGTCTATAGGTTGAAGCCGGTACTCTCTGGGAAGTTCTTTTATCATCCTTTTCAACCGTTCTTCATGAAAAACCGTATCTTTTCTCATTGCATATCTGGTAATCTGTCTGGCTGTTCCAAGAAAGCAATCTTTAATTACAGACGCCCACTCTTCTGTCTGAGGAACCATAATAACATAACCGTCCGGTTTTCTCATCACCAGCTCTTTACATGGCTTTCCGGCAAAAAACATAAAATCGCCAAGACATGCCGCCGCTGATTCCAGACACTTGCCTCCTAATGAATCCTCGGCAGCATAGAGCTTTCCCATTACTTTCTGAAGACAGGAATAGATAATTGTCTCCTCCCAGCCTTCAAATAATTTTGCAGCCCGATCTGTTTCCGTCAATTCATAAACCATCTCTATCCCCTTCTTTATCCGTCCTTATCACTCTTACCACCATTCTCTATTTTTGTTTATCAAACATCCCAATATATTTTTGCATATCAAAAACCATCGCTGGTCACAACCGATGCCTTTTCTACAATTTTGTTTTCTTCTCCAAATATTCTATCAATGGAATCAAATACTTTTTATCTGTCCAATCACATACCTGCCCCACTGAGCACATAAGCGCCTTCATCCACGGCTCATAAGTTTCGGGATCCTTTTTTGCCACAGCTTTTTGCAGCAATTTACACAGGGTTCTGTCTTTAAAAGTCATTTTCCCCTCATCCCATGCACCTCTGCCATAAAAAAGAGGAATATCTTTTAAATCCCCTTTCAGGTTATAGCTCCTTATTTCGCCAAGGGCATCCTCATCATAGGGAGACGCACCTACGCAAAATACAGCAACGTCCTTATCTCGTAATCTGCCGCTATTTTTCTTCAAAAACGATAGTCCGGCTATTCCAGAAGCATAAATACCGCCGCACAGCACAATGATTTCATATTTTTCTGCTTTATCCATCACTGCTTTCGGTGTTTCAATGCAGTCATACCCTGTCATTTCCGTCAGCCAGCCGGCATATTTTTTTACTGCGCCATACTTCGATTGATAAATAATAATCCCTTTTTTCATATCAGACCCACTCTCCGTTTTCTTTCATCTGACTCAAAAACGCCCGATAAGTCATCTCCTGCTGCTCATAGATTTCACTGATTGAAATTCCCGGTGTTGTCACCGAAAAAATAGTTCCAATACCAATTGTAAATATCAGCATATTCAAGTGTAGTTTTTTTGCCTGTGACTCGCTGATGTGTAATTCATCTGCAATAGATTTTGCCATCTGCGGATTTGCCTCTGTCTGATATAAATCCTCCAGTGATGAAATCCCTTTTCTTTGATGTAAAACGAAAATACGGAATAAGTGTGGTTCTTCTTCTGCCAATTGAATATATGCTTTACCCGTACTCCTAAACAGATCCTCTTCATCAATATGATTTATGATATATTCTTTTATAAATTCCCCTGTCTTTTCTGTCACATCCTCCCGCAAGCCTTCCATATTTTTACAATAGCTGTAAATAGGCTGTACAGAGCAGCCTATTTTGCCGGCAATGTTTTTTACCATAACCTGCTCCATTCCATCCTTCCTTGCTATTTCAAAAGCCGCATCCACAACGATTTCTTTAGTAATTCTCTGTTTTGGCAAAATAACACCTCCTGTATAATGCACTTATATAAACATTTTATATAAATGCATTATACAAAAGACATCTTTCCATGTCAACACCGAATGTGATACACTATGTATAGTCGGTCTGCCATCGGTCACTGTTCACGGGGCCGGGCACACGTGGTGTCAGGCCTTTTTGCTCCTGGTATCTGCATAAACATATTACATTTATTCATAATAGTAGAGGAGAGGTTATTATGCTTATCAAAAACGGTACTCTTATCGATCCATTTACAAAAACAACTCAAAAAGCTGATTTACTTATAAAAGACGGTGTGATCCAGAAGATTGCCTCTGGGCTGTCCGATGCTGCCAGCCATAATAATGAAACAGTGATTGATGCAAAGGGGTTGATGATTGCTCCCGGATTGATTGACACACATATCCATTTCCGCGACCCCGGCTTTACTTACAAAGAAGATTTGCACACAGGCGCTCTTGCCGCTGCAAAAGGCGGTGTAACTTCTGTTATCTGCATGGCAAATACATCGCCCGCCGTCGACTCCGTTCCAGTGTTGGAAGATATTTTAACCCGCTCAAAGACAGAAAGCATTCGGATTTTTCAGGCTGCGGCGGTTTCCCAGTCTTTAAAAGGAAAGGTACTTACAGACATGGCAGCCTTAAAAGAAGCTGGAGCCTGCGGATTTACAGATGATGGAATCCCGCTGAAAAATGCCGCTTTCTGTTTTGAAGCAATGCTAAAAGCAGCTGAATTTGATATGCCCATCAGCCTTCACGAAGAAGATCCATCCTTCATCCAGAACAACGGAATCAATCATGGCGCGGTCTCAGAAAAATACGGTATCTACGGTTCTCCGTCCATTGCTGAAGAATCTCTGGTTGCAAGAGATTGTATGCTTGCCCTTCGTTCCGGCGCCCATGTAGTCATTCAGCACATCAGCTCCGGCGTTTCTGTCGACCTTGTACGAATGTTCAAAGCCCATGGTGCGAAGCTGCATGCCGAAGCAACTCCGCATCATTTCACATTGACAGAAAACGCTGTGCTTGAACACGGTGCCCTTGCAAAAATGAATCCGCCGCTGCGTACTGAAGCTGACCGCCTTGCAATCATCGAGGGCCTGAAAGACGGAACAATAGATTTGATTGCGACAGACCACGCACCGCATAGTATAGCAGAAAAAGCAAAACCGCTGACGGAAGCCCCGAGCGGAATCATTGGTCTGGAAACCTCTCTTGCTCTCGGAATCACTTCCCTTGTGCGCCCGGGACATTTGACACTGATGGAATTGCTGGAAAAAATGACGATTAATCCGGCGAAGTTATATCACCTGCCTTACGGAAGGATTGAGGTAAATTCTCCGGCTGATCTGGTGATTTTCAATCCTGATGAATGCTGGACACCGACAGAATATTTATCCAAATCCTGTAATTCACCGTTTACCGGACAAGAACTTTACGGCAAGGTGAAATATACGATCTGCCGCGGTAGGGTTGTTTATTCGTAAGCATTCAGCGTAAGCCTTTGCACTTGCTGCAAAGGCCTGCGCTGAACTGTTACTACAGGATTTTCCAATGATTTTCCATAATCTATTCTGCCTTAAATCCCTCTCCAACTACTTCATTTGACTCCATAACAACAATAAATGCTTTTTTATCCACTTCTTTTATCATTTTCTTGATAATGTACATCTGTTTGTTATTGCAGGCGCACATAACGATTTCCTTATCCTGCCCGGTATAGCTCCCGTGTCCGTGAAGAATCGTTGCCCCGCGCTCGATATAGCGGTCAATCACATCCACGACAGCCCGTCCGTTCTCTGTAATAATAAATGTCATCTTACCCGCATCAATACCGTACATAATCTTATCGATTACATAGGTCAGCAGATACGTGATGATCAATCCGTAAATCGTTGCATCCACATCTCTGAAAATCACGCCTCCGAGCAGTACAATGACAAAGTCCAGTACGAACACTATTTTACCAAGGGAAATGTGGGGACGCTTTGTACGGATAGCCATGGATACAAAATCCATGCCGGCCGTTGAGGAATTATTCATAAAAATCATTGCATATCCAAGTCCTGAAAAAATTCCCGTGCAGATAGCCGCCAGCATACGGTCTCCTGAGTACACAGGAAACAGCGGAGCTACATAGTCTGTCAAAACAGATGTAATTAAAAGCGAGCGGATAGAACGTACAAAGAACTCCTTCCCCAACGTCTTAAAGCACCCCAACACGATCGGTATATTCAGCAGGATGCTTCCCATACCGATTGGTATGCCGGCCAGCCGATAAAAAATCAATGCAATACCAGACACTCCCGCAAGCGGAAATTCTGAATTTGCTGCAAAATTATATACGCCGACACCAATCAGCACTCCGGCAGCGATGTCAATAAACAAGTCATATGCAAGCTGTTTCCAATTTATTTTCTTCATTCCAAATCCTTCTTTCTTTCTAAATAACTCCAAACAGTCCGCCAGCCTGTTTATCGTATGTATAGCAATGTCAAAGAGATTTATTCTATCCCTCTGCACAATAAAAGAGCACTTACCAATTATATAGATATAATCCGCAAATGCTCTTTCCTTTATCCAGTCTATTTCATTTTCTAAATATTGTCAATAAATTTCTTACAACATCTCGCTGCTTCTGCGCATATTCTTATACTCTGCAACAGAACGGTCAAAACCTTTGATGTGTCTGTACAGCCACTGGATTACATTTTCATTGACCTGCGCAACAAACGCATCTGTCGGTCCTTCTTCCTCTTCCAGCATCTCATGCAGCTCTTCTACAACCTGAATCAGCTTCTTGTGCTCTTCCTTGTGCTCTTTTATTCCCGGATACTCGATTTCTTCCTGCAGCTTCTCTTCTTCTCCAAAATGAAATTCTGTATAATCCGCCAGATATTCCAATGTCTTTACTGCCGCAATCTTATCTTTACCAAGCTCACAGCTCTCCAGAAGCCCGTTGATCTTATCAATCAGCTCTTTATGCTGGGAATCAATCGTCTCATTGCCTGTTACTAAAGAATCGTCAAATTCTGCTCTCATCGTCAGTTCCTCCTAATCATATGAAATCCATTCACTATTTTACTCTATCTTACAGATTTTTACAACGTTGCTTTTCCGCCGTATTTAAATTTCATCATCATTTCATTCGTCAGGCTTTCATGGGAAGTAACCTCCGGGATGTCTTCCCGCTCAAACCACTCTGCCAGCGCCAGCTCTTCTGCATCCAATGTAATATTGTCCTCTCCGTCCAGCTCACAGAAAAACCCAAGAAGCAGTGTATCTGTAAATGACCACGGCTGGCTCTTATAGTAACGGATATTCTTTACTTTCAGGCCGACTTCTTCCATCACTTCCCGCTTTACCGTCTCTTCCACAGTCTCTCCGACCTCCGTAAATCCGGCCAATAAAGCATATTTCTTATAGGTTCTTCCGGCATACTTAGACATCAAAATCCTGTTTCCGTCTGTCACTGCAATAATGACCGCCGGACAAATCTTCGGATATTCCATATTTCCGCAATTCTCGCAGTACAACATCCTCTCCTTTGTATCCTTCCTGGTTCTCGAACCACATTTTCCACAGAAGCGGTGCGCCTGATACCAGCGATACAACTGATAACCTGTAATCCCTGCAAAGGAACAAAACCGTGGTTTTTCCCCGCGGAAAATCTCTGTATTTTCCAGCGTAAATTTTGACAGCGCTTCCAGATTCAGCTCTGTCACCAGATAATATCTCTTGTCATCGATAGAAAATAAATATGTATAGTCTTCATATATTTCGGGATTCAGCTTTTCTAACTCTGCGAATGTAGGAAACTGTATCCCATCCCGGCTCAGATTTACCAGACATTTCCCTGTTTCATAATAAAGGGCAATGCTGTCCCGAGCAGGGGCTTCCGGCTTGTACGCATTATTATATTGATGCGGCGCAATATCTTGTATCATCGTCTCACCTCATTTTTCTTGTCTCATCCGAGAATTTTCTGAAGCATACCCAAAGGGCATCCCATAATGCAGATCCCTGCGGGACGGGCGGACTTCGTCCGGCAAAGTATAAACCATAAAAACAGCAACAGTTCAGCCTTCAGCTGAACTGTCACAGGAATCCAGCCCATAATAAGCCCACCTCCGGCGAAGGGGCCAGATCCTCTCTCCATCACTCTTTTTACGGACTTTGCAGCAGGCTCAAAGTCCTATGGCTGAATAGTTACTAACTATATGCTTTTATATATTATTTTCTTCTCTTCTTAAATACCGATGCCAGCAGTACCATCATTCCCCCCGCTGCAATCAGAAAGTCTGCAAGGTTATATGTCATCGCCGTCACTTTTTTCCACTTCGTCTGAAAGCCTACATAATCAATCACATATCCCCTGAACCAACGGTCAAATGTATTACTCCATGCCCCTGCTGTCATAAAGGACAGCCCCCACTTCTTCAGATAATTCTTTTTCCGAAGCAATGTTATCAGCTGCCAGATAGTCAGAATCACAGTTGCATATGCGGAACCGTATTTGACGGCATCCCTCTTTCCTTCCAGCAGGTTAAAACCAAAACCTTTGTTATAGACCTTTCTGAGAATCACCCTTCCCTTGCAGGCTGTACGCTCTTCCTTACGGGTCATGTAACCTTCAACGGTAGACTTGAGAGCAATGTCTGTCAGCGCCAGGCAGATCGTAAGGCCTATTAAAACCAGAATTCCCATATTATCCCTCGATTCTTATTGTTCCGTACAGCGAATATAACAACCATATACACGTATCATTCGCCGTCTTCTGTCTTTTCCTTTAGCTTATCTACTGCTTTTTCTGCAGTCTCGCTCACCTTCTGAGCCGCCTTTTCTGCCATATCGCCTGCTTTTTCCGCAAGGTTCTCCGCCTTATCTGCTGCTTTTTCTGCGGCATCAGAAGCCTTTTCCGCCAGACTCTCGGCTGCGTCTGCTGCCTTCTCTTTCAGCTCCTCGGCATATCCTGCTGCTTTTTCCTTAAATTCGTCCGGTGTCTTCTCACCGCAATATGGACAGTACGACATTCCCTTCGCAACCTTTTTACCGCAGCTTCCACATTCAAAATCACCCTTTACCTCAGCAATCTGCTTCTCATATACTTCGATACTCTCTTCTCTGCTCTGGATTGCCTCGCACAGTCCGGCTGCCTCAACACCCATTGTTTCGCCATTCTGGAACTGTTCATAAACCATACGTCCGAGGTCAATAAAATCACTTTCATTGCCTCTTTCCAATGCCCGAATCTGGTTCTTCAGCTTCTGTATCTCCATCACCTCTCCGGCTTTATTTGTTACAGTTTCAGCAGTCTCTCCAAATTTTTTGCCTATATCTTCTTAAAAAGTTCCCATAGTATATTCTCCCTTCATGATAAATTCTATTGCTATTTTATCATATTCTCATCTCACTTCAAAGGACTTCTTCCATGTTTATGTTTATTTAATAGATTGTGCTTTTTCTTTCATAAAATACATATACTGAAAGAAAAAAGGCAGAATATTTTTATGATTGACCCTGTACTTTGCAAAGAACGAATCCTTTCCGAAGATTATTTTGATTTTATCGTAAATGATATCCGCACACCATTTTTATCCGGTCTCCCTTTGGAAAATGTCTGTGAGCAGCAGGCTGGCTTTGACTATCGCTGTGTCTATCTGTCCCGCATGCAGACAGAACCCATTACCTTGGAAAAATTCAACTACAATTCCATCCCCAATTGTTATGCCCCCACCAGCATGGACGCCATGAATCAGGCGGGAATCCTCCCGTTACAGACATATCCTACACTCCAGCTGACAGGAAAAGGCGTTCTGATCGGATTCTTAGACAGCGGCATTGACTATCAGAATCCTATTTTCCGAAATCTGGACGGAAGCACCCGGATTGCCGCCATATGGGATCAGACAGTCCAAAGCGGAACACCGCCGGAGGGGTTCGCCTATGGAAGTGAATATACAAGGGAAATGATCGATGAGGCTCTAAGTCTTGACAATCCATTAGAGCTGGTTCCGTCCACAGACACCGACGGACACGGTACATTTACCGCAAGCCTTGCCTCCGGAAGCGGTAATCCGTCTGAGGCATTTCTGGGGGCTGCACCGGATTCCGTCATTGCCGTTGTGAAATTAAAGCAGGCAAAAAAATACCTCCGCGACTTTTACTTCATCCCCGAATCTGCCGTCTGCTATCAGGAGAATGACATCCTTATCGGACTGCACTACCTGGCCCTTCTGGCAGAAAAGCTGAAACTCCCTCTTGTATTCTGTATCAGCGTGGGAACGAATGCCGGCGGTCACATTGGTGCGCTCCCCCTTCCCCAGGTACTGAACTCCTACGGTTCGTCTGCCAACCGTATCCCCGTTGTCAGCGTTGGCAATGAATCTGATAAACGACATCATTATTATAACGAAATCCCAGATAACAACACAACACAGACTGTTGAAATCCGCGTTGGGGAAAATGTTTCCGGATTTACAATGGAATTATGGACTTGTATTCCAAATATTGTTTCTATTTCTCTGACCTCTCCCTCCGGTGAAGATACAACCCGGATTCCGATCCGGGCAAATACCAGCACAACATTTAATTTTCTCTTTGACAGGACACAGGTTGTAATTGATTATCGGCTGATTGTAGAAAAGGAACACTCAGAACTGATTTTCTTTCGCTTTGACGCACCCTCGCCCGGCATCTGGAAAGTCAATGTAGAACCGGTCCGTATCATAGACGGTCCGTACCACATCTGGCTTCCGGTCACAGAATTTTTAGACGGCGAGGTATTCTTCCTCACTCCCAATCCTTACTACACATTCACCAATCCGGGAGATGCCTCAAGCGCCGTTACTGTGTCTTACTATGATGGCAATACTAACGCTGTCGCTTTGGCCTCCGGCCGGGGATATGGGCGCACCGGACAGATAGAGCCCACCATTACCGCTCCCGGAATCAATATCAAAGGAGCCCTTCCAAACGGACGCTATGCCGTCCGCTCCGGCGGCAGTATTTCCGCCGCAATCACTTCCGGCGCGGCTGCCTTATTACTGGAATGGATTATTTACCAGCTTGGCAATCCCTCCATTGATTCATTCCAGATTAAAAGCCTTCTCATCCTGGGAGCCGTCCGGTCTCCAAATATGGTTTTCCCTAACAGAGAATGGGGATACGGCCAACTAAACGTCTATAATACCCTTGAGGAAATCCGGCAGCTTTAAAAAGCGATTTGAAATCGCCTGAGGCGTTAGACTGTCCAGATTCCTGCCATAACGTACATCCTCCCGGCCAATCAACGCAGTGATTGACCGGGAGGTAAAAACAGCCCCTTATATCAGATATGCGGCACTCCCTCTTTTATGACAGCAGCGGCACGCTCTGCCCCCTCAGTTCAATCACAGGACCGCCGGTTCCTTCGATGTACTCCCGGGTAATCGTCACCTGTCCGATACTTTCATCCTTTGGAATCTCATACATGATATCCAGCATAAATTCCTCAATAATTGCGCGCAGCGCTCTGGCTCCGGTATCCTTTTCCATGGCTTTCTCGGCAATCGCCTCCAGAGCGCCCTCATCGAATTTCAGGCACACTTCATCCAATGCCAGCAGCTTCTGGTACTGCTTTAAGATTGCATTCTTAGGCTCCTTTAATATCTGCACCAGCATATCCTTATCCAGCCCTTTCAAGGTGAAGATAATCGGCAGACGTCCGATAAACTCCGGAATCATTCCAAAATTCCGCAAATCTTCCACTGTTACCTTACTCAAAATATCTTTCTCATTATCATATTTATCTTTCAACTCTGCATTAAATCCCATAGAAGCCTTGTTTGTCAGACGTTCCTTGATGATTCCTTCCAAATCTGGAAATGCTCCGCCGCAGATGAACAGAATATTTTTTGTATTGACAGTCGTCAATGGAACCATCGCATTTTTACTGTTCGCTCCAACCGGAACTTCTACTTCGCTTCCTTCCAGAAGTTTCAGCATTCCCTGCTGTACAGATTCCCCGCTGACATCGCGCTGGCTGGTATTTTTCTTCTTGGCGATCTTGTCAATCTCATCAATAAAGATGATTCCCTGCTCTGCGCGCTCCACATCATTGTCCGCAGCAGCAAGCAGCTTGGAAACAACACTTTCAATATCGTCGCCTATGTATCCCGCCTCAGTCAGAGAGGTGGCGTCGGTAATCGCAAGCGGTACATCCAATAGCTTTGCCAGTGTTTTGACCAGATAAGTCTTACCGCTTCCTGTCGGTCCGATCATCAGCATATTGGACTTTTCAATCTCAATGTCATCCATTGTATTGGACAGCACTCGTTTGTAATGATTGTAAACTGCAACAGACATTGCTTTCTTTGCATATTCCTGTCCGACTACGTATTCATCCAAACGCGCTTTGATTTTGTGCGGCGCCGGAATGTCCTTGATATCCAGCTTTTTCACCGGTTTTTCTGTAGTCTGTTTTTTCTTTTTAATCTTCTGCCTCTTCGGAACGCTGTTTTCCAAATCTGACAAATTCAAAAACTGCACTCCCGGAATGTTCATCATCTTGCTAAAGTCAATCGGCATATGATTCATTGCGTCAAAACTTCTCTGCATACAGTCCTTGCATACCGTTATATTGTTCGGCAGATCTATCATCTTCCCAGCAGCGCTCTCCGGACGGTGACAGAGAATGCACACCTTTTCATAATCATCATCCTCAGAAGAGTCCGGATCCTGCACCTCTGATACGGTAACCTCCGTCTCTCTTCCTGTAATATCTCCATCTGCTGCTTTTCCATCTGACGGATCATCCTTCGCACTGTCTGTGTCCACTTCCCGGAAATCTACGGTCTTCCCCTCGGAAGCCTTTTTATCCTTCTCATCCTCATCAACTATGATAAAATCATTATCAGACATAACCGTTCCTCCATAATCTATTCTTACTATATTATTTTATAGATACCAGGGTCAAAAGGTCTGACACCACGTGCGCCCGCACACTGGTGGCAGAATGACCTTGAGCCCCCGACATCTTTTATAACATTTTTAAAAATTCTTCTTCTGATATAATCGGCACTCCCAACTCTCTTGCCTTTTTATTCTTTGATGAAGTCGATTCCACATCATTATTAATCAGATAATCCGTCTTAGATGTTACACTTCCGGTTACCTTGCCACCCATACTCTCTATCAGTTCCTTCACTTCTCCACGGTTGGCAAAATGATTCACGCTGCCGGTAATAACGAAGTTCTTCCCCTCAAAAATCTGTTCCCCCGCAGTTTCCTCTTCCACGGGAATCTCTACTTCCTCCAACAGCTTCCTAAACAGCTCCCGGTGCACATCCTCTGCGAAATAATCTGCATAAGTCTTTGCAATGACTTCACCCACGCCTGAAATACCACTCAATTCTTCTACCGTCGCATGTATGATTTTTTCCACATCATTTCCAAACGCTTTACAGATTACTTTCGCATTTGCCAGACCGATATTGGCAATTCCCAAACCGTACAAAAGTTTTGGCATTGTGGTCTGTCTCGCCTGCTCCACACTATTTATCAGATTCACATAAGACTTTTCTCCAAAGCCTTCCATCGTCTTGATTGCTTCTTCATGCTGCTCCAGATGAAAAATATCTGTAAAATCTTTGATAAATCCCCGGTCTATGAATTTCTCCAGCGTCGCCTCGGAAAGTCCCTCAATATTCAGCGCATCCCGGCTCACAAACAGCGCAAAAGATTTCACCTGCTTTGCCTGACACTCAGGATTTGTACAATACAAGGTCTTAGTATCATTCTCCATGGAAATCCGTGTCGCTCCGCCGCAGACCGGACAATGCTCTGGTGCGCGGCAGGTACCGCTTCTGGTCAGATTTTCAGCAATCTGCGGAATAATCATATTTGCCTTGTAGACCTGAACCGTATCACCCGTGCCCAATTCCAATTCTTCCATGATGCTGATATTGTGGACACTAGCGCGGCTCACAGTTGTTCCTTCCAGTTCTACCGGTTCAAAAATTGCCACCGGATTGATTAATCCTGTCCGGGACGGACTCCACTCTATTTCTTTCAATGTTGTCTCACGGATTTCATCCGCCCATTTAAATGCGATGGAATCCCGTGGGAATTTTGCCGTTGTTCCCAAAGACTGTCCATAAGCAATATCATCATACACAAGCACTAATCCGTCAGACGGAAATGCATTTTCCGTAATCTGTTGTGCGAACCATTCTACTTCAGACTCAATTGTATCTGCTGTCACCGTATGATGTTCTACCACCTCAAATCCCTGATCTTTCAGCCATTCAAACTGCCTCGTCCGGGAATTTCCAAAATCCATACCCTCTGCACGCACAAGAGAAAATGCAAAGAAACGGACATTCCGCTTCGCAGTCACCTCATTGCTCAGCTGTCTGACAGAACCGCTGCATAAGTTCCGTGGATTTTTATATTTTGCGTCTACCTCTTCGATTTCCGCATTGATCCGTTCAAAATCCTCATAACCAATCACAGCTTCTCCCCGCAGAACCAATTCACCTTTATATGCAATATGCAGCGGCAGGTTTTTGAATACTTTCGCATTATTGGTAATGACTTCTCCAACCTCTCCGTTTCCGCGGGTAACTGCCTTTTGCAATATCCCGTCCCGGTAAGTCAGCACAATCGTCAGACCGTCCAATTTCCAAGAAACGACTGCCTGATGGTTTCCGAGGAATTCCTTCAGTCCAGACACCTCCTTCGTCTTATCCAAAGACAACATCGGCCGCTCATGCCGTTCCTTCGGCAATTCACTTAACACTTCATATCCTACATTAACGGTCGGACTGGATGCAAGGATCGTTCCCAATTCCTGCTCCAAATCTTGAAGTTCGTCATATAATTTATCATATTCATAATTGCTCATGATTTCTGTGTCTTCCTGCTCATAAGCACGACGCGCACGGTTCAAGAGCTCTACCAGCTCCCGCATTCGTTTCTTTTTTATGTCCATCCTCTATCTCTCCATTTTTGATTTTCTAGTAACCGTTTTACCACACCGTTTGGTTAGAAGAACCCTGAATCTGCTCATACAGACAATCCAATTCCTCGTCGGTCAGCTTCCGGTATTCGCCTTCCTTCAGGCTGCCCAGCTCAATATTCATAATCCTGGTACGGAGCAGGTCCTTCACCTGATATCCCAGCGCCTCGCACATCCGCCTAATCTGGCGGTTCAGCCCCTGAGTCAGGATAATGGAAAATGTATACTTCCCTATCTTCTGCACCTGACACGGTCTTGTCACTGTATCGAGAATCGCAACTCCCTCCGCCATCTGATGCAGAAATCCCGGTGTTACCGCTTTATCCACAGTCACCTTATATTCCTTCTCATGGTGGTTGCCCGCACGCATCATTTTATTAATAATGTCCCCATTATTCGTCATCAAAAGCAAGCCTCGGGAATCCTTATCCAGCCTCCCTACATAAGTTACCCGGACAGGGTAATTCAAGAACCTCACTATGCTGTTCCGCTCCCTGCGTTCTTCCGTGCAGACAATCCCTGTCGGTTTGTTTACTGCAAGGATGACCATCTCATCCTGCTTTGATACCACCTTTTTCCCTACACGTACAACCTGTCCCGGTGTCACCTTCATTCCGGTTTCTGCGCGCTTTCCGCCCACGGTCACCCTTCCGCTCTCAATCAGACGGTCCGCTTCTCTGCGGGAGCACACCCCTGCCTCGCTCAAATACTTATTCAGACGTACAGTCTCCTGCTTTTCTCTATATTCCTGTTCAATCCTATTTCCCACTGCCCAACACTCCACTGATATGATTATCTTGAAAAAATGTATTCCCCCCATATAAAAACAATGTATCTGTAATCCGGTATGTGTCCATAATATCCTGGATCGTTCCGCCATAATACTTCGGATCCACCACCACGATTTCGCGGTAATAAGGCGTCAAAAACGGAATGAAACTATTGGCAAAGGAATCCTTAATCACAAGCAGCCGGCCTGAATTCTCAGATACGGTCTTAATATCGATCACTGACGTATCTCCGCCCAAAAATACCTCGTACTGATTGGCGCTCTCCAACTTCGAAGAATCATAAAGGGAGGCTGTTTTCCTCTGCTCGTCTACATAGCTGACAACTACATCTGAATCCCCTTCGGTCTGAGCATAAATATCAATAATCTCCTTTACATTCTGTTTATATCCGCTTCTGGATGACAGGCTCCCATGAAATGTTGCTGTAATCGGATATGTTGCGAACTTGACCGCTGGGTTCTTTCGGATTCCAAGCTGTTCCGCCGCCTCCTCAAATACATAATATGCTCCCAATGATGTCCAGTGTTTATCTGTCTTATAGTATATCGCTTCGTCTGTATGCTTACTCAGAATGCTCTCTACATCAATCCAGTTCACACTCTCTTCCAATTCCCTCTTCACCTGTGCAATCATACGCTTCTGATCTGTCACAGAATACAGTGCGGGAAGTTCCTCTCTCAATACGTTCGCCGCATCAGGAACTAACATCATACTGACTTTCATATTTTTGTGGCTCTTTGTAAACTTCTCAATCGCTTCCAAATTTGCCGTCAATGACTCCTGCTTGGGTACTGTAATTGTTTCCAGCAATTGACCGCCTTTTCCCAACAGCACGCCATTTTCTTCCCTGCCTCCGCCCAGCCGTTTCAACGTCAGCTTCAGATTCCGAAGCAACTCCCTTCCTGCAAACTGATCCTTCAGATAGACCTCGTATTTTTCCATGTAATCACCTGAAATCAGGCTGTCCCAGTAAAGCTTCGGCCTGTCTGCAAGCCGTCGGTCCTCATCAGAAGACATTTCTTTATCCGGCGTCAAAATATTTACTGTCATCAGCAGAACAATGACAACACAGAATACAATGGCAAAAATACTCCCTGTCTGTTGTTCCGCTCTTCTGTTCCGTCTGCTTCTCTTTCTGCTTTTCTGCATATCCTCACCTAATATCAAAACTGAATAATCAGCCCGCTGTCAACACTTCCCGTCACCAGGAACGCAAGGCTGACAATAAAAATCATCATATATACCACGCACACCGCTATCTTCTTTCCCTGAACAGACTGCGGCACCTCAATAACGGAACGAAGCACGCCTGCTCCCCTTGGGGAAGAACCGACAACACAAATAGCCAACAATAGCCAATTGCTCATAAAAAAGTACAAAGCCTGCGTATCTGCCAATCCACTCGCTCCCGCTCCAAACATGACACCGATATAATCCAATGCCAGCCCCAAATCAGGACTGAAGAATAGAGCCCATCCGATAAAAATGATTACGACCGAATAAATATGCTGAACTGACTTTGGCAGCCTTATAAGCCATTTTCCCCAGACAAACCGCTCTGCCGACAAAAGTGTTCCAAAATAAATCCCCCACCAGAGAAGCTGCCATCTTGCACCGTACCAGAATCCGGTCAATGCACCTACAATCAACAGATTCCACATCTGCCGGGAAATATCCGCCCGATCGCCCCCGAGCGGCTCATACACATAACTATGGAACCATGACGCTACGGAAATATTCCACCGACTCCAGAATTCTGTCACACTCCGGGAAATATATGGATAATTGAAGTTCCTGTAAAGTTCAAAACCGAACATCCGCCCTAGTCCTGCCGCCATATCTGAAAACCCGCTCAATTCAAAATAAAACCGAAAAGCAAATGCCGCACATCCGATCCATGCCGTCAGCACAGAAAATGTACCTATCTGCATTCCTGTAATCTGCTCTTGAAGAATTCCCAAAGAATCTGCCAGAACCGCTTTTTTTGCC
>ERZ808046.881-NODE-881-length-17845-cov-3.773919_pt1 | contig 17845 bp, 14 predicted proteins | sample MGYA00380196_ERZ808046 | MGnify/ENA primary metagenome ERZ808046 (study PRJEB31490, sample SAMN06133421) | mouse gut metagenome | isolation source: Z6_2 | host: mice | place: China: Chengdu | collected 2015-05 ...
ACGGGTACGGCGGTCGGGGCGGTTTTTCAATTCCTCCGGCGTGGCGTCCTTGTCAATGGCGTGGAGGGTGGCGTGGGCGATCTCATGGATAGCAGTTTTCAGGTTTTGCAGCTCACTCATGCCCTCGTCAATGGCGATACGCTTTTCCTCCAGGTGGTAATAACCGTGCGCCCCGCCCTCGATGTTCTCAAAGGCGATGGGAACGGGAGAAGTCCGCTCCAAGGCGGTGAAGAAATCCTGATACCGTTCCACGCTGCCGGTCAGCTCGTCCACGGCGATGTCGGGTATCTCCCGGCCCTCGGTTTGGGACACGTCGAACACCGACACCACCTTAAAGGCGGGAACGGTCACTTCCTGTTCCTCGGTCAGCGGCTTCCCGTCCGGGCCGGGGATGGGCCTGCCGCTGGCGTCCAGCTTTTCCACCTGCCGCCGCACCTTGTAGGGGGCCGGGGCAAGGATTTTGATAGCCCGCTCTCCCCGCTTCACATGGCGCTCGAACTCGTCTTTCCATTTGTTATAGCCCGCCACCAGGGAGGCGTCCGGCTTCTGCATGGCGATCAGGAGGGTGTTGTTGAAGCTGTAATTGTGGAACTTGGACATGGCGGTGAGGTAGTTTTTGTACTGCTCACTCTCAAAAAGGGCCTGAATACCGGCTTCCAGCTTGTCGGTGATCTCTTTCATGCGCTCGGCGTTGTTTTTGCCGTTCAGCACAATGGGAATGACGGGCTGGGAGGCCGGGGCCGTCTGCTCCGGCTGGGGACGGCTGGCCTCGTCCCGTTCCACCTGCGGAGGCGGAAAGGACAGCACCCGGTATTCCTCCGGCACGATCTGACCCTCATAGACACGCCGCCACTCGTCGCCGCTCCTGACGAGATAACCGTACTCGGTAAAGGCCCCCTGTTCCAGCCCGGCGATGTGCTTCCCCAGCGCCGCCGTGTCAATGGCAGGCTTCCAGGCGTCGGGCATATCCACCATACCGGAACGGTTCAGATAGTAGTCCCCCAGCGCGGCCACGGTATGGATGTCGGGAAGATTGACATAGTAATCCAGATTGTCGGCGTAGTCGATCATGCGCCAAATCGTCCGCATTTCGGTGTCTTTCTGCTGCAAGGCGGCGTTCAGTGTGCCGATCTCGTAGTCGTTCAGCTTTTCCAGCCGGGCGGCAAGGAAATTCAGCTCGTTCACGCCGGAGGCCAGCACCATGTCGTGGGGAATAGCCAGGTGTCGGCCCTCCGGGGAGGAAAAGCCGCTGATAAAATAGTCCCACGGATTATCCTGCGTGACGCCGATCTGTCCCATAGCCGCCTGCACCTGCTCCGCCGTAGCGGGCAAGTCCAGCCATACGCCGGTTTTGCCGTCCGGCTGGGTGGTGTGATTGCTCAACTGTATGGAAAATACTTCGCTCACTCGGTCGCTCCTTTCAAAAAGAAAAGCAGTCAAACATTAGCTTGACTGCTTGAAAACTACAACTATTTAATTGAGGAACATATAAATTTGTCCTTCCAATTTTTCAAGTCTCTCTGGTGCAATTTGAATATTTGAACTATCCAAAATCTCACCGAACTCATGTAGCGCAATAATGACTTTTTCTGAAAGAAAATTGAGATAGCTTTCGATACTTGTATATCCGTTACATTGATACCACATTGATGATGTTGGGAAAGAATCTTCTTCTAAATCAGTCTTAGTTATCATCCAGCAAGTGTGTCGCAAGGCACTAAATTCTTTACAAGCCGCTTGGTATCTATGTACGTCTGCTTCTTTAAGTTGCTCAAAAGGAAAATGGAACGGACTAATATACTCCGACAAAGGGACAGATTCTCGTTTGATCTTTTTTAACTGATATAAAATCCATTTGTCAGCAATCAGGTCTGTGAATTGCTTCCAAGTAAATAACTGAACATTGGAGTATTTCGCTGCTTCAATAGCACCTGATTGGAAGCCGCACTTTGAAATAATCAATCCCCAATATGCCCCAGAATCAGAAACAACAGTCCGGAAAGCGTGTACTTTTTCTTTTGGAATTGGGCTGTCCCAATATTTGCACTCACAAATAATTTTCTTGATAAGTTCATCGGGAGACTCCACCAAAACATCAACCTCAACACGCCCACGAACAGTCTCTATTGTGCATGGGCTTATTGCGTGATAACCAGATTGGTTTAGTAAAAGGGCAACATCATCTTGTAACTCTTTCCATGTTGAGGGGCATCTGTCTGTAAATTTCATTGACCCACCTCCATTTAGATTATACAGCATTTATGCCCCTCTTTCAATTAAATACTAATACGGAAATTGACGTATTTACCTCCAGTGTCGGCCAGAAGCACCGTGCCGTCGTAGGTCTTGCCGGTCTTGGGGGAGAACAGGCCCTTGATTTTCACCTTTCCATGTTTGAGCAGGGCGGCGGCGATCTTCGGAGTGAACGCCTTTTTCCGTTCCTCAAAAAAGCGGTCGTTCTTCCACATGACAAACTGACAGGCCCGGTTGCCGCAGTAGTAGTTTTTCTTCCCCTCGTAGACGGCTTCACCGCAGCGGGGACACGTCCCAATGGCGGCACGCCCCGTCTGAAACAATTTCTGCTTGTCCTCGCTGACGCAGGAATAGGTTTTCACCAGGTCACGGGCCTGCGCCTCAATACCGGCCATGAACTCGTCCGGGTCGGCCTCGCCCATGGCAATCTCGGTCAGACGGCTTTCCCATTCAGCGGTCAGGGCCGGAGAGGTCAGCGCCTCCGGCAGTACCGCCGCCAGGTTGATGCCGTCTTGGGTGGGAAGAAGCTGCTTGCCCTTGCGCTGGATGAAGCCGGTCTGCACCAGCTTTTCCAGGATAGCGGCACGGGTGGCGGGCGTCCCCAGCCCCTTGCGCTCGGCATCATCAGGCATATCCTCGGCCCCGGCCCGCTCCATAGCCGACAGCAGGGTATCTTCAGATAAACTTTGTCAAGGGTGTTTTAGAAAATTTCTACCGCATTTTCTCGTGATTGATAATCCGCCTTCCCTGTGCTAAAATGAAAGCAAAATAATGGGAGGGATGATATGCCCAAAATCATGATAATCGAGGATGCTTTGGACATCCGGGAGGAGCTGGCGCTGCTGTTGGAGAATGAGGGATACATTCCTCTGCCAGTGACAAACTTTGATGATATTCCGGGGCAGGCGGTTCGGGAACACCCGGACCTGATCCTTTTGGATATTGGCCTTCCGGGTAAAGACGGGTTCTCCCTGTGCGCCGCATTGCGGAGAGCCGCCCCTACGCCGGTAATTTTCGTTACCAGCCGGGACGCCGGTGTGGATGAAGTGCGGGCCTTGAGCCTGGGCGGGGATGACTACATCACCAAACCCTACAGCGTCCCTGTTCTGCTGGCCCGTATCAAGGCAGTCCTGCGCCGGAGTTCCGGCGATCTGGAGCCGGCTGATATTCTGGAGGCTGGAGGACTGCATTTGAGCCTGAGAAAAGGAACTGCATCGGCCAATGGAAAAACTTCGGAGCTGACTCGAAACGAACTTCAAATACTGGTATGTCTGATGTCTCATGCAGGGCAGATCGTTTCCAGAGCCGATCTGATTGATGCGCTATGGGACAATCAAATTTACATTGACGACAATACTCTCAGCGTCAACATGACCCGGCTGCGGGGAAAACTGGCGGAGATTGGCCTTCCTGACGTCCTTAAGACCCGCCGGGGAATGGGGTATCAACTATGACCCTGCGAGAATTTTTATCGGACCGGATGAGCCAGATTGCCCTTCGGCTGATTTGCACTGGATTGGCGGCGTTATTCCTTCTTGCCACAGGAACACAGCCGGGAGTTCTGGCGCTTTTGCTGCTGGCCATGCTGCTGGTGTTTACGGCGGTCCAGGTTTCCGATTTCCTTCGCCAACGTGCCCGCCTTCTGGAACTGGAAGCCATTTTGGACGGCCTGGACCGAAAATACCTGTTCGCAGAGTGCGCCCCGCCGCCCAAGGGCTTCTATGAGCGGCGGCTGTTTGACCTGATGCGCCGGGCGGGCCGGGCCATGACGGGGGCGGTGTCCGATGCCCAGGCCGCTCAGCGGGAGTACCGGGAATATGTGGAACGGTGGGTGCATGAGATCAAGGCTCCCATCACCGCCGCACGGTTGATTTGCCGGGATCTGGACGGGAACATCCGCCGGAAGCTAACAGCGGAACTCAGTCAAATTGAGGCCCATGTAGAGCGGGCATTGTTCTATGCGCGGGCGGAAAACCCGGAGCAGGATTGTTTGTTTCGACAGGTGAACATGGGGGAGATTGCCGCGCAAGCCATTGAGAATCACCGTCCTCTGCTCATTCAAAGCGGAGTTCGGGTAGAAACGGATGGGCTGGACTGCACCGTCTATACCGATGAAAAATGGGCAGTCTTTCTCTTAGGCCAACTCCTTCAGAATGCCGCCCGCTATCGGGGACCTGAGCCGCTTATCACCCTTTCCGCCCAGCCTCTTGGGAAGCAGACACAGCTTATTGTTCACGACAACGGCATCGGCATCCCGGCCCATGAGCTGCCCCGTGTGTTTGACAGGGGCTTCACCGGCAGCAACGGGCGGAGCCGGGGCGGTTCTACCGGCATGGGTCTGTATCTGTGCAAAAAACTGGCGTCTTTTCTGGATTTGAGGCTGCACATTGTTTCGCGGGAGGGAGAAGGAACGACGGTAACGCTGACGTTTCCCGCAAAGGAGAACCTTACAAAATTGTAAGGAAAATCAATATCAATTCGATACCACCCACTTTGCATCCGGTGTATCATAGGACGCAAAGGAGGTTCGATCATGCTTCAAATACAAAATATCGAAAAGTATTACGGCAGTAAAAACAACGTCACCCGTGCGCTGGACCGGGTAACTTTTGATGTGGAGGCCGGGGAGTTTCTGGCAATCATGGGCGCGTCAGGCAGCGGGAAAACCACTCTGCTCAACTGCATCTCTACCATCGACACCATCAGCGCCGGGAAGATTTTTCTGGACGGTGTGAGTATTGCCGATCTGTCTGAGGAAGAATTAGCAAAATTCCGCCGTGAGCGGCTGGGCTTTGTATTCCAGGACTTCAATCTGCTGGATACCCTGACCATCGAGGAAAACATCGGACTGGCTCTCTCCCTGAACCATACCGACCCTAAAATAGTACAGAACCGGGTGCGTGAGGTGGCCGGGAAGCTGGGCATTACCGACATCCTGTCCAAGTTTCCTTACCAGGTATCCGGGGGCCAGAAGCAGCGCGCCGCCTGCGCCCGAGCAATGGTGGCGGGGCAATCCCTGCTCCTGGCTGACGAACCCACCGGGGCATTGGACTCCAAGGCATCCAAGAATCTGCTGGAAATCATGACCACCATGAACCAGGACATGGGCGCTACCATCCTTATGGTTACCCATGATGCATACAGCGCCAGCTACGCCAAGCGGGTGCTGTTCCTGAAGGATGGGCGGGTATTTAACGAACTGCTCCGGGGAGAACGGGGACGGCCTGTATTCTACCACGAAATCCTGGATGTTCTTGCCGCACTGGGAGGTGACGTCAGTGACGTTATCTAAGCTGTCTCTGCGCAACGCCAAACGGCAGGCAAACGATTATCTGGTATACTTTGTCACAGTGGTGATGGCCGCAGGACTGTTGTATTCCTTTAACGGATTAGTGTTTTCCCAGGAGATTCAAGAACTCTCCGAAAAAATGAATACGCTGCCTATGATAATCGTTCTGGCCAGCATCGTAGTGGTGTGTGTCTTTGGTTGGCTCGTGAGCTATGCCACCGGCTTTATGCTCTCACGCCGCAGTCGGGAACTTGGAACCTATATCCTGAGCGGTTTGACAAACCGGCAGGTAGCGCGGTTATTCTTTCTGGAAAACTTATCGGTAGGCGGCGCGGCTTTGGCGCTGGGGCTGATGTTGGGCGGATTACTATACCAAATTCTGCGGGCAGTCTTATTCGCCATGTTCGGCCTGCCCTATCATTTCTCTTTGGTGTTCTCTGTTTCAGCGGCAGGGCTGACCCTGTTTTATTTTGCTTTGATCTATCTTCATGCCCTTCGGAAAAGCCGAAAGCGTATCCGAAAAATGAAAATATACGATCTCATTTACTTTGAAAAGCAAAATGAAGGCATTGTGATTCAAAAGGGGAAAAGCCGTCGTTGGGTTTTTGCTCTTTCCATTTTTCTGGGCGTGATTGGAACCGTACTGCTGATGTCCAGAGAATTGATGATCGGTATCATCGGCGCTGGATGTTTGATTGCCGCACTGTTTTGCTTTTTCCTCAGCTTCGCTTCCGGCGTTCCCGCTTTCTTTGACAAACATCCGGCTCTCAAATATCAAGGACAAAACTTGCTGATTTTTCGCACTCTTGCAGCCAAACTCTCCACCATGGGGATCGTTATGGCAATCATCTCCATGATTTTTGCAGCTACGATTTTGACAGAGGGAAGCGGGCTGGTAATGAACGGTATTTTCCGGGGACGGTCCGCAGAAAACTCCTGCTTTGACCTTTACTTCGCCATTGAAGGGGAGGATCAAGACCCAAGCCCATATCTGGATTACATTGCGGAGCATATTGCGGTGGATCAGTCGGTCTTGTATCAGGTCTATCTCACTGACAGCCCTACAGTTCGGGATTATATCGAATCCCAGACAGTCTATTATTACTACAACTATGACCAGGACCCCATTCTTCGCTGGAGCGATTACGCTGCTCTGCGTTCCATCGCGGGCTATCCGGCGGTAGAACCTGAACCGGGCCGGTATCTCATCCACTGCATGACCTATTTGCAGGAACCTCTACGGAATTACGGACAGCCGGTCACCCTGGGAAACATCACATTATCTCCGGGGAGCGTCTATACAGAACATCTCTCTCAAGGTTTTGGCGTGGCGAATGGGCGTGGGTATATTCTGGTCGTTCCGGATGAAGCGGTGGACGGACTGGCAGTTCATCATTTGGCCTATGCCGCTAAGACGGTTCAGCCAGTACCCACGGCACAATATGACGCGCTAGCTGATATAGCTGTCATAGAATACAACAAGCAGGAAAAACCCACGAACTACGCTTTTGTTTCAACAAAGGCCAGCGAGGATGCACAGGTGGCTGTCCAGACTGCGCTTCTGGTGTTCCCGCTATTCTATCTGGCATTGGCCCTCACCATGACCGCTGCTACTATCCTCACCATCCAGCAGCTCAGCGAAACAAACCGCTACCAGCGGCAGCTTGTATTGCTCAGAAAATTGGGGATGGCCCGGCGGGAGATGGCCCACGCCCTGGGCCGTCAGTTTGCAATTTACTATGCGATGCCCGCCGTTCCGCCGGTGCTGATTGCGGCTCCGTTTATCTTCCATTTGGCCCGAACCCCGGAGCCGGGGGTCATGGTTGGCCTGAACAGTCCCGGTGTTATCGTAGCAGTTTCGCTGGGGCTTTTCTTCCTGATTTACGCAATCTATATTTTGTTGGCCTATACCAGCTTGAAGCGGAATGTACTGTCCAAATAAGGCAGCGGCAAAATAAATATCCCCCGGCGAAGCCAGGGGTATTTCATACAAAAGTAAAGAGCTTTTTATATTTTTGATTACATGATACATTGAGCAAAATGTCAGTAGTTCTTTACATTTTCCCGATTCAAAAAGGAGAGGGCAGGGGTCATACCCTGTCCTCTCCTTTCGGGTCAGATAGTCATTTCTGAAAATGTGCCAGCCATCCGGCCCACAAAGCTCCATTGCCGCTCCATATAGGACTTTAGCTGCTGAGTGTCTCGCTGGTAGTCTGCATAGATCATATCCAAAGCGTCAACGTGATTTGCTATGGCCTGGGCCACGCAATAGCCGCTCTCCATCCCGGCGGAAATCCCCTCGCCCATCGGATTGAGGAACCCAGCAATCTCACCGGCGAACAGCACCCGGCCCTGTCCATAGGTGATGGGGCAACCGGGCCGGATATGAGGCATCAGCCATTTTTCTGCCTTGACCTGCTGCTTGATCTGCAAGCTATGATGTGTTTCCATGTAAGAGATAAACTGCTGATAGAAATGCTCAATCCTGCTGGTGTCCTTGACCGAAACGCCCAGCACCAGCATTTCATCCTTCACGTTAAACCATGCGTCATACTCGGACAACTCCGGCTGTAAGTAAGCGTAGAAGTAATGCGGGTCTAACTGGATTGTTCCCCGGTTGAACGTCTGAAAAGTTGTGATGAAATCCCGGCTGTTTCCAAGGAGTTGCCGTTTTAATACGCCAGTGACGCCTCCGCAGTCAATGACGTATCTGGCCTGCTCTGTGCAGGAGGATTCCCCCCGTAGCGTGACGGAGATTGAATCGGGCTGTTCCTCACAGGAAATGGCGCTGGTGCTGTCCCGGACTTCCGTGCCGGATGCTGCCGCCTGCTCCGTCAGCCAGTTGTCAAAGGTACTGCGCCAGACGTTCAAACCGCCCTGTTCAAAACGAAACTCCCGGCCCTTATCATCCGTGAAGATCATGCCACGATTTTCCACGGGGGTACACGTTGCAGACAGCGGCACATCCTGTCCATAGTAGCGCCGCACCAAGTCCATCGTTTTCTGGATCAGGATGCCGGAACAAGATTTATAGCGGGGAAGTTTATGCCGTTCTACCAGCAGGACGTGAAGCCCTTTGTCAGCCAGTACCTTTGCGGCGGTACTTCCGGCAGGGCCAGCGCCGATAACAATTACATCGTACATTTGCAAAACCTCATTTGCCCAATCTTGCTTATAGTATAATCTCATACCAGCCATAATGCAAGCGCAAGAACAAGTTCAAAGTTCCATAGTAGTTGATGGGAACGGTTAGGGTAGCGGCAAGCAATGCGCCGGTATATACCCGGCGCGTGCTTGTTGGTGGCTGCCGCCCCCAAACCCCTGAAAGGACCGGCGCAGTTGCGCCGGTCCTTTCAAGCCGCCTCCGGCGTCTGCTGTTACCCGCAGGGAGAGAAAAATCATCACCGCGCCCCCTGCTGGCGGTCACGATTTTTCTCTTTTTCCGTCACACCCAAAATCCGCTCCACGTTGTTTTTGGCGGTAAGCAGTTCTATCATTTTTTCTCTGGCCTGCTTGTACTCTGGATACCGCTTTTTGTTTTCAGCCTGCAACATGGCATACTCCTGTTTCAGTGATTGCATGGACGGGAGTTTTTTCAAACCGAGAGAATTAAAGTACCGCTTCGCCGCTTGACAGGCTGTGATCTCACTGGTATGCTGTTCATAGAATTTGCTCTGTTTTCTGCCCGTCAGTTTTCGATATTGGGCATAAACCTCATGGGTCTTGGAGTACGTTCCAATGTTCCGTTGCAGTTCGGAAATGTCCTTCATTCTTGCGCTGGCCGCTTTCGACTGGTCAGATAAATCATTGAATTTCTGGACTGCAGCATCGCAGACTTTCTCCAATTCTCCAAGGTCTGTCAGACCATTCTCCTGCAAATACATGACCGTCTTTGCCATCTCTTTGAGATTGAAAATCTTTGCCCAACGTTCGAATCCGGGAGAGTTGATTTTCTGCATCCGGGCTTGAATGTCAATCAGCAAATTGGGCTTGGACTGTGCCGCTGCCTTTGCCCTGGGAGCGACGATCCGCTTGCCGGAAATGCGCTCCATAATCGCCGCTTCAGTATAATCGTCACCAAGAGAATCACAACGGATGAACCGTTTTCCGTTGGGAATTTTGAACGCTAAATGCTTGCCCCGCTTTACCTCCACTCCCGCCGCCTTCATAGCGGCGAGGAAGCTGTCAAAATCCTTGCAGCCATGACCGAGGGCGGTGTCGATCATGTCCTCCAACTGCCCCCGGACGGTAGGCGGCTTATCCTCTCCCAGCCATGTGCCATAGCTGCCCCGGCTGGACTTCGGCTCCGCAATCACTGACAGGCCATTTTCCAAGCACAGCATATCGGAGATTTTACGAATTGCGAACGAGGACCGCCAGAAGTTTCGGAATTTTCTGGTGCAGTCTATGGCAGTCGAGTTGAACACGATATGCGAGTGAATATGGTGCTTGTCCACATGGGTACAGACGATGAAAGCGTGTTTGCCCTTGGTCAATGACATAGCGAGGTCATAGCCGATCTTGTTCGCCAGTTCCGGGGTGATTTCCTCAGGCTTGAAGGACTGCCGCAGGTGGTAGGCGATCACATCATTGTCCTTTCGCTCCCTGCCGGTAATGGCGGCATACTGCCGCTTGGAAAAAAGGAACTCCTGGTCAGCGATGGAAGGGTTGCATTGGTAGGCCGTGACCAGATCGCCGCCGTTGGTTTTCTCTGGATTCTCTACATAGTCCGTCACTCGGCCCAGGGCTTCGGCCACGGTTCGTCCCTTGCCGCTGTGTAAGGGCATCAGGCGTGTTGTCGCTATCTTCAAAACCTCCCCTCAAAAGAAAATGGTGGTGAGCGAAAAATCTTCGCCCACCACCAGACCGTTATTTGATTTTCGATAACTGCTCCAAAATGTTCCCGAACAGGCTGCTGGCCTCCGCCAGCTTTGCAGTGATCTCGTCCACTTCATCAGGATAGACGCCACCGCCGGAGTTGACCCGGCGAGCGATCTGGTTCACATTGTTGGATGTGTAGCGTAGCAGCTTGGCGCACTCCGTCAACTCCGGGATTTGCAGATGAACGGTGTAACCGTCAATGCACATCTTCCGAATGTAGGCGCTCATGTTCCGAACACCCATTAGCGCCATCCTCTGCTCAATCAGTTTACGATCTTCCCCCGAAACCTTGAAATAGATACCGCTGGTTTTCTCTTTTGCCATGCTCCCCCTTATCTCCGCTTCTGCCAAACGAGGTCATAGCCGAGAGCGTCAGCCAGTTCCACCGCCTCCTTGTAGCGCAAGGATTCCCGTCGCAGCTTGTCGGAGAGGTTAGGGACGCTGGGACTCCACCCGTACTGCTCCGCCAGCTTTTCCACTAACTCGCTCATGGTGAAGCCCTCCCGGACAATGTAGGCTTTGATTTCGTTCCTGATATTCATAATCATGTCTCCTTCAATAATCGTATTTGCCATAAGGCGTAGAAATAGAAAATGCTCCCAGCGATCCGCGCAGGCTGTTCGCAATACCCAGGCCACAGGAGCGCACATTGGATTTCAGCGTTCAGCGTGAAGTTATGCGAAAACGTGAAAACCAACAGAGGACAGCGTACCATGTTCGCCGTCCGGCGTTGTGTGTTTCCACGAAAAAGCGCAATTCTGACGCTGTTTTCTGCGCTGATTTCACATGGATTGAAATTTGAGCCGCAAAAAGGGCGGTCTGCTTGACGCAAACCGCCCTCCGGCACAGCATAGTCAATTTTGAGCCGCCGCCCGTTTCTTCTTTTCACGGGAGCGCCGGGAGTATTCCCGCTGCTTCTCCCGCTTCTGCCGTAGCTTCTCCTGCTCAGCCAGTTCCTCTGGCGTAGGCTCCGGCAAAGGCACGTCAAACTTGCCGATAAACTTCAAGTAAATGTCAACCTCCTGCACCCGTTCACCGCTGGACCTATCCGGCGCGTGGACAACGATCTTGTCCACAAACTCTAAAATCATCGGCGTAGTCAGCACCGAAAAATCGGTATACCGCTTGACCAACTCCAAGAATTGATCGGCCCGGTCCGTGTCGGCATTGAACGCATCCAACTCCGCCTGTTCCCGCACGATTGCCGCGTCCAATTCCTCCTGCTCACGCTCATATCCGTCCGACAGCAGCTTGAACCGCTTCTCCGTCAGACTGCCCGTGGCAAAGGATTCATAGAGTTTCTTTATCAGCCCGTCCAACTCGGCGGACCGCTTGCGATCACGGTTCAGCTTGCGTTTCAATTCCTTTGCGGCGTGGTCCTGCCGAAGCTGGGAGGCTGCGCGAATCTTCTCGACAAAGCCCTTTTCGTCGGAGATCGCATAGGTGCTGACAGTTTTGATGGTATCCAGCAGCAGCGCACGGACTGCCCTGGTGGTGATATAGTGACTGCAACACTTCTGCTCGGAGTGTTTGGCGGTCAGCATATAGGTGGAGCAGTTGTAGTTGTCGCTGGGGTAGAGGCCACTGTCAGCGTCCGGCTTCCAGCCTTCTCTTAGCGCCCTGCCGCCGCACCGATGGTTATACATCCTGGCCCCGCACTCAGCGCAGAATAACAGCCCCGTCAGGGGATTGGCCACGCCTGTGGTGTCCGTCCGGCGTACTGTCTGCCTTGACCTCTGGGCAAGTTTCCACGTCTCCGCATCCACAATGGCTTCATGGGTATTCTCAAAAATCAGCCATTCCTCCGGGGGACGCTTTATCATCTTCTTGTCCTTATAGGAGGGCTTGTAGGCGCGGAAATTGACCGTATGCCCCATGTACTCCGGCTTGGCAAGCATATCCGCAATCGTGTTGCCCGTCCAGTCATAGGGACGGGACATATCCGTTTTGCTCTGGCACGTTCCCCGGCCCCGCTGGGCGAGGTAGTAGGAGGGGCGCTCCACCTTGTCATTCATCAGGATTTTGGCAATGGTTAAAGGGCCTTTGCCCTCCACGCTCAACCGAAAAATGCGGCGCACAACATCCGCCGCTTCTTCGTCCACCAGCCAATGGTGCTTTTCCTCCGGGTCCTTCTTGAACCCGTAGGGGATCGTGTTGGTGACGGGCTTGCCGGACCGTCCACGCACCTGATACTGCGCTTTCTGTTTCCGGCTACAGTCCCGGACGTACCACTCATTCATGATGTTCAAAAAGGGCGCAAATTCCCCCGAATTGTGGTCAAAACTGTCCACACCGTTGGAAATAGCGATAAACCGAACACCCTTCTCCCTAAACAGGATTTCCGTATAAAATCCTGTTTGCAGGTAATCTCTCCCGACCCGGCTCATGTCCTTGGCGATCACGCAGCCGACCTTCCCGGCCTCAATGTCCGCCACAAGCCGTTTCCAACTGGGCCGCTCAAAATTGGCCCCGCTCCATCCATCATCCGTGTAATGGACGCAATTTGTGAAACCATGCTGGGCGGCGTAGCTTTCCAACATGGCCTTTTGATTCACGACCGAGTTGCTGTCCCCAATCAATTCATCGTCATGGGACAATCTCTCATATAATGCCGTGATTTTCTCCTGCTCCAACCGCTTCTCGCTCATAGCGAACTCCCTTCAAGCGGCTGGCTCGTTTGTGGTGTGCCTATTATACCACAGTCAGCACCGTTTGTCACGGCTTCGCGCTGAATTAAACGCAGAATTTTGTCATTGATTGTCTCCTGGGCGGTGTCGCTGAAATGAACTCTGACTTTGTAGGTAGTGGAACCGATGCGGCGGTAAATGGTGGCAGTTTTCGCCTCTGCTGGTTGAATTGTAGCTATATTGGCCTTCCTTTCTTGCGGTAGGACGCAACCCGTAGTATGATGGTGGTGGACATTCCAGGCAAACAAAAACCAGCCCCCGGCTGCGTAATGTCGTTTGCAACCGAAAGCTGGCTTATTGTGCCTATTTACTTTTATCGTGAAAGAACGATGGTTTCACAGCATCCATACTGTCCTCTCACTAATAGGAGAAAAACCGGGGGCATAGCGGAACCATTTTCAGAAAAATCTTGAAAAAATCTTCATGCGCCCCGGTTTGTTCGCCCAATGATAATATACGGTCAAAACGGACCGAACTGAAAAAATATGGCGATAATGCAAGATTGGCCTGTGCTGAACCGAAAAATTGCAAAAATGCAAGATGGAATCAGACTGCATTGGGCTTGTCCTATCTCCCAGCCTGAAACTGAAAATCTTTATTTTAAGGAAGTAGTTGTAAAAATTGCAAAATGCAATCTTTAGAACGTGAGTGCGCTGGGCGCTGTCACGTTCCTATCAAGCAAACACTATCGTTCTCTCAAGTATATTATGGGCAAAATCAGAAAAAACAGGCTAATGGCATGACAGTCCCATTTCAAAAAACATGACACCGCCCTTGAATATACTTCGAGCGACAATTTGTCGCTCGAAGCTGTGCAGATGTTGGCATCACCCCCCTCCATAGCACCGTCATTCACCACAAACGAGCAGCCGCTATGTTGTATTAGGCGAAATCTCACATTCACCCTTTACAACATACATCATTGTAAGCCGTGATCAATCACTCGTAAAAGCGGAGGCAGATGAACTCACAGCGCCATTGGCGGCGGAGAATTTTATCAGAGACCCCTATGTGCTGGAATTTCTTGACCTGAAAAATTATCCGGCTTTGCGCGAGTCCGATCTGGAACAAGCCCTTCTTGATAAGCTGCAGGAATTTTTGCTGGAGTTAGGTCGAGGATTTTGCTTTGTTGCCAGACAAAAACTGATGCGCTACGAAGATGAGGTTTTTTATCTCGACCTTGTATTTTATCACAGCATTTTGAAATGTCATGTACTGATTGACTTGAAAATCGGCAAGCTGACCCACGGCGACATTGGCCAGATGGACAGTTATATTCGTATGTTTGATGCGCTATATAAAAATGAAGATGACAACCCTACCATCGGCATCATCCTGTGTTCTCAAAAGAATGAGGCAATCGTCAAATACTCTGTTCTGAATGATGCTCAGCAAGTTTTCGCCTCACGGTATCGTCTCACGCTGCCGTCTGCGGAAGAATTACAACATGAAATCGAAGCCGAGCGTAAGCGGATTGAGGAGCAGGAGGAATGAATATGGCATTTACAAATACAAGAGAAAACGGCTTTGAGACCCTCATTGTAAACTGGCTTGTGGAGCATAACGGTTACGAAGAAGGAAATAACACCGATTACAATAAGGAATATGCGATTGATGAAACCCGGCTTTTTCGTTTTTTGCAGGATACCCAGCCCACACAGATGGGCAAGCTGGGCGTATTTCAATCTGAGCAAAAAAAGCGGCAGTTTTTGAACCGCCTTCAAGGAGAACTGACCAAAAGGGGGATTATTGATGTCCTCCGTAACGGCATCAAGGTCTATCCTGTTGACCTTATCATGTTCTATCTAACCCCGACCGAAAACAACGTCAAAGCAGGGAAAATGTTTGAAAGGAACATTTTCAGTGTCACCCGGCAACTCCGCTATTCGCAGGATGCTGGAAAACTTGCCCTTGACCTGTGCTTATTCATCAATGGATTACCTATCATCACCTTTGAACTGAAAAATCAGCTGACGAAACAGAATACAGATGATGCTGTCCAGCAGTATAGGGATGACCGGGATCCAAGGGATTTGTTGTTTTCTTTCAAGCGTTGTATGGTGCATTTTTCCGTTGATGATGCCTGCATCAAATTCTGCACAAAGCTCGCAGGGAAAGACAGCTGGTTTCTGCCATTTGACAAGGGATATAAAGATGGCGCAGGAAATCCGCCGAACCCGAATGGCATGATGACCGATTATCTTTGGAAGGACATACTGACCAAAGCAAAGCTCACCCGCATCATTGAAAACTATGCTCAAGTTATCGAGGAAACCGACCCGGACACGAAAAAGAAAAGTGTGAAACAGGTATTTCCGCGATACCATCAGCTGGATGTAGTTGAAAAATTGTTGGCTGATGTCAGAGAAAACGGCATTGGGAAGAAATACCTTATCCAGCACAGCGCGGGCAGTGGAAAATCCAACTCCATTGCATGGCTGGCTCATCAGCTTATCGGTTTGGAGAGAGATGGGCATCCGATGATTGACTCTGTTATCGTTGTCACTGACCGCCGCATTCTTGATAAACAGATCAGGGACACCATTAAGCAGTTTATGCAGGTTAGAAACACCGTTGTATGGGCGGAACATTCCGGCGATTTGACAGACGCGATTACCAAGGGAAAGCGCATCATCATTACGACCATTGAAAAGTTTCCCTACATTGTGCCGCAGATTGGGGCGGAGCATAAGGAAAATCATTTTGCGATTCTGATTGACGAAGCGCATTCCGGTCAAAGCGGCAGGAACTCCGCTCAGATGAACCTTGCTCTTTCTGGCCTTGCGTCTGATGATAAGCTCGACAATGAAGACAAGATCAATGCCATGATGGAAGGGCGAAAGCTGCTTGGCAACGCCAGTTACTTTGCCTTTACCGCTACGCCGAAAAATAAAACGCTTGAAACTTTTGGTATTCCCTATCAAGATGGCGATGATATCAAACATAGACCGTTCCATGTCTACACGATGAAGCAGGCAATCCAGGAAGGTTTTATTCTGGATGTGCTTCAAAATTACACAACCATTGACAGTTTTTATAAGCTGATGAAAACTGTCGAGGATGACCCAATGTTTGACAAAAAGCGGGCGCAGAAAAAACTTCGCAGTTTCGTGGAAAGCAGCGAATATACGATTGCGAAAAAGGCTGCTATGATGGTGGAGCATTTCCACGAACAGGTAATCGCCAAAGGCAAAATCGGAGGACAAGCCCGGGCGATGGTTGTAACTTCGAGCATTCCTCGCTGTGTGGAATACTATTATGCCATCAACAAATGCCTTTCTGAAAGGCACAGCCCCTATAAAGCAATCATTGCCTTTTCAGGTGAACATAAATATCAGGGGCAGGAGCCGACGCTTACTTCTGCAATCATGAACGGTTTCCCGGACGCAAAGATCCCCAAAACCTTTAAGCAGGATCCTTATCGGCTCCTTGTTGTGGCGGATATGTTCCAAACTGGATTTGATGAGCCGTTGCTCCATACGATGTATGTGGACAAAATGCTCTATGACATCAAAGCTGTTCAAACGCTTTCAAGATTAAACCGCTGCCATCCCCAAAAGCACGACACATTTGTTCTGGATTTTGCCAATAAGCCTGAATTGATAGAAGAAGCGTTTTCACGTTATTACCGAACAACAATTTTGTCGGGAGAGACGGATCTGAACAAACTTTATGATTTGATTTCCACCATGGAAAGTTATCAGGTTTACTCAGGTGATGATGTAGAGAGGCTTGTGGATCTGTATCTGAATGGTGCTGACCGGGATAAACTTGATCCTACGCTGGATGCCTGCACTGCAATCTATAAACAGCTTGACACGGATGATCAGATAAAATTTAAAAGTGCGGCAAAAGCATTTGTTCGTACATATGGATTTCTCGGAGCGATTCTTCCTTACGGTAATGCGGATTGGGAGCGCCTTTCTATCTTCCTAAACCTCTTGATACCCAAACTGCCATCTCCTCGCGATGACGATTTGTCGCAGGGCATCCTTGAGGCAATTGATTTGGAGAGTTATCGCAACGAGGCGCGTGAGTCTATGTCCATCAAGTTAGAAGATTCTGACTCCGAGGTTGCGCCCGTTCCCGCTGGCAAGGTCGGCTACATCATCGAGCCGGAGATGGATCTGCTTTCCGTTATCTTGTCTGACTTTAACGATATGTTTGGTAACATCAACTGGAATGATGCGGACAATGTACATAGACAGATTCTCGAAATCCCCGCCATGGTTTCCAGAGATGAGAAATATCAGAATGCTATGAAAAACTCCGATGAACAAAGTGCAAGGCTTGAAAGTGAGCGGGCATTGCAGCAGGTCATCTTTGCTATTATGGCGGATAATATGGAACTGTTCAAGCAGTTTCAGGATAATCCGTCCTTCAAGAAGTGGCTGTCCGACCTTGTGTTTAATCTCACCTACAACAGAGAAGGCAAACCTTATGAGTTGCCCACGCAAGAACATAAGGTTATTGTTTATGATTTTGAGCCTCGACAAGAAGTGCAAATGGTAGCCGAGGAGCAACCTCCTTACGGAAAAAAGAACGAATAATTCAAGGTTCACACAAGCGGTTGTGCGCTACTTGGCAAGCAGTGTCTTTGTTCCCACAAAGACTCGAAACTGCGGTTTCCGGCGATGCCGGAAACCGCAGTTTCTGCTTGTTGGGGTAGCACCCCAAACCCCGTGAACAGCCCCTTGGCGGGGCTGGCTGCGCGTTCGTTTCACGAACGCTGTTG
>ERZ808046.882-NODE-882-length-17845-cov-3.508386_pt1 | contig 17845 bp, 20 predicted proteins | sample MGYA00380196_ERZ808046 | MGnify/ENA primary metagenome ERZ808046 (study PRJEB31490, sample SAMN06133421) | mouse gut metagenome | isolation source: Z6_2 | host: mice | place: China: Chengdu | collected 2015-05 ...
CTTATTCTTTCTGCTAAACTGTTTCCTGTATCAATTATCAATACAATAGTCCAATGGATGATTAAGATGTAGACAAAATTCACGTTCTAAAATCAATACATTTTGTAACTGCCGCACGACGGCAAAAGAAAAAAAGCCGTCGTACAAGCAGGAGTATTGTCACGCCCGAAGCGGCGGCTTTGAGAAATCAGAGCCGCCGCTCTTTTGCATTTCGGCGGCAATAGGAGGATGCCGCCATGCGATTGCGAATAGATAGGCACTTGTCAAAAAAAGCCTGACCCCTGCAACAGCGCACTCCACCCAAGATTGCGAAAACAGTCGTTTCCAGTCTACCCATACCATCATCCCCTGCGCCCGAATAGCCTTGTGCTGTTCGGGCGCTTTTCTGTTTTTAGGCTGGCAATCCCATCCCCGGCCCCGGTGTCGCGGCCCGCCCTTCCTGTTCAGATTTCGCATTTCCCCAAATCTGAACAGGAGGACAACAAGATGGAAATTACCATCAAGCGATATAGTCGCAAAATGACCTACGAGGACGCCGCCACCCTTGAGGAATTTTGGGAACTGGCCAAGCGCACCGAGCGGAGCCTTGACCGGGAACAGAGGCGGCATTGGGATGGCCGCGAATGTGATGAGTACATAATCGCCGCCCAGGGCGTTCTGCCCTACTGCGCCACCCCGGAGGAACAGGTCTGCCAGCGGGAAACGCTGGAGGAAATTCTGGCGGTGCTGGCCCTCTGCACCAAGACCCAGCGAAAACGATTTCTGCTCTTTGCGCTGTACGATTACAGCTATGCGGAAATCGGAAAAATGTGCGGTTGCTCCAAGGGGGCCGTCTATGACAGCATTGAGGGCGTGCGGAAAAAGTTTTTCAAATTTTTTCGCTGACCTACCCAACGATCACCCCGGCATGATGGCTACAAGGTGAGGGGCAATCGCCCTATCACCGGGAGGGACAAGCTGCTCCGGCGGCTTGTCCCTCCTATGCCAAGGAGGTCACAGTGAACACCATTATTTTTCGTGCCGGAAACCCCGCCTGTTTCCAACAGCGCACTTATACACCGTTCCGGTGTCGTGCGCCCTGCCGGGGGCGTTGCGTCCTTCGGACGCGATGGGGAGCTGCACTCCCCAAACCCCTTGCACACCCGCAGGAAAGGAACACCCGCTTTGCGTCTGTTCCTTTCCTGCGGGTCAGGTATCGTCAACGCCAGATTGGCACTCACGCTAAAAACGCAAATCTGACGCTTTTAGGATTTTGCAGAGGGAGCGTGTGAAATGGGCGCATCCGAAATCCCACACATGACCTATCAACAGTACCGGACGGCCCGGAGGCTGGTGCGGGAGTGCTGCAACTACGATTGCGGAAACTGTCTGCTTCTGGACGATGGCGAGGAATGTATCTGTCCTCAGAGCATCACCTACTCCCTGATTTGCAAGTGGTTCCGCGCCGCCGTCCTTCCTCTGGACGCCGGCCTGTGCGCCGCATTGTTCCCGCCTTCCTCTGTCAGACGGCGGCGCTGCCGGGAGTGCGGGAGGCCGTTTGCCCCATCCAAGCACAACACCCTCTACTGCTCCACCTGTGCCGCAGAACGTGCCAAACGGAGCAAGCGGGCCTGGGCAAAGAAAAACCGGGCTGATGCGTAGAAAAAGTACCCTCTGAAAATGCCGTAATATCAGGGCTTTCAAGACTGCCCTCAACGGGGGCCTGGTACATTTCCTTTCCGCCCCCGAAAACGGGCCTCTAACGGCCCACAGCGGCGGTCTGACAGCCCCACACCAAGGAGGCTAACCATGACCGACTACATGATGATAACTACCGAATTGCCGCCCTATTTCTTCTTCCCCTGGTTCCTGCTGGACATGGGCTTGACCCTTACCGCCAAGTTGACCTATGCCCTTTTGCTTGACCGGGCGCGGCTGTCCCAGCTCAACGGGTGGACGGACGAGGCCGGGAGAGTTTACATCATCTTCCCGATTGAGAAAATAGCCGAAATGCTCGGCAAGAGCATGACTACCGCCAAGAACGTATTGGCGGAATTAGAGGCGGCGGGGCTGATTGAGCGCAGGCGGCAGCAGTTCTCCAAGCCCAATCATATCTATGTGAAACTGCCTGATGGACAAAGATTTAGCCACCCCTGATGGATAAAAACTTGTCCTTCACCATGGCCGGAAAATTGTTCTTGTAATAGGGCAGAAATCCGGCTGACGCAGGCAGAAAAGCTGGCCCCTAATAAGAACTATAAGAACAATAACAAGTATAAACAAAACGAGTGTGAGTAAATAGCGCCCACTTTTCGGACAAATGTCCACCATGAAAATTTTGAAAACAAGGAGTTGCCTATGGAGCATATCAGCTACAAGAAACAGACCGAGATTGTCAATTTCCAGGGCCGGGAAATCCCTCTGGAAAACCTCACGCCCATTCTCACCCCGGAGCAGGAGACGGTGAAGCGCCGGGAGTTGGAGCAGCGGCTCTATGAGGTGTTCCGCAAGTACGCCAGCCACCGGCAGACGGAGGAACCGGCCAGCTAAATTTTCGCCGCGCCGTTGCTTTGCGGGGCTGCTGATGGTATAATCATAGCGTCAGCAGCTCCGTTTCTTTTCAGAAAGGGAGCGCAAAATGAACAATCGAATTGACGCAATTTATGCAAGACAGTCCATCGACAAGAAAGATAGTATTTCTATCGAAAGTCAGATTGAGTTTTGCAAATACGAATTGAGAGGCGGGAGTTGCAAGGAATATCAAGACAAGGGTTACAGCGGCAAGAACACGGACAGGCCCCAGTTTCAAATGCTGGTGGAGGACATCAAGCGCGGGCTGATCGCCAAGGTAGTTGTTTACAAACTCGACCGCATCAGCCGCTCCATTCTCGACTTTGCAAACATGATGGCGCTATTCCAGGAGTACAACGTGGAGTTTATATCCTCTACAGAGAAGTTCGACACCTCCACGCCGATGGGCCGGGCGATGCTGAACATCTGCATCGTGTTCGCACAGTCGGAGCGCGAGACAATCCAGAAGCGGGTGCAGGACGCATGGCATTCGCGGTGTCAGCGCGGTTTCAAAATGGGAGGCCGAGCGCCCTATGGATTTCGGACAGAGCCTATCATCATTGACGGCATCCATACCAAGAAGCTGGTGATTGAGCCGACCGAGGCGGCGTTCGTGCGGAAGATGTACGATATGTATATTGACCCCCGCATTTCGCTCCACGACATCGCTGCCCAGCTTACCGCCCAAGGCGTGAGGTCATTCTATGGCAAACCGTTTTCCAGGTCAACCATCAGCCTTATCCTCCGCAATCCCATTTACGCAATGGCTGACCTGGATATTTATGAGTTCTTCAAAAGTCAGGGAACGGAGATTTACAACGATGCCGCCGACTTCGTGGGGATAAACGGTTGCTATTACTATCGAAGCAAGGGCAACACCGACAACAAGCACAAGTATCTGCAAGGCCAGATGTTGGTGCTGGCCCCCAGCGAGGGCTTTATTCCGTCTGATTTGTGGCTTCGGGTGCGGAAGAAAATCATGGCGAGCCAGAGTTATCAGCCTGCGCGGAAAGTCCGCAATACCTGGATGGCCGGAAAAATCAAGTGCGGCAACTGCGGCTATGCTCTGATGTCGGCCCACTCCTGCGGGTATATCTATCTGCGCTGTACGAAACACGCTGAAAACAAATCCTGTCCTGGCTGCGGCACAATTAAAATGCGGGAGTTGGAGGCGGTAGTTTACCAGCAGATGGTGAAGAAGCTGGAGGACTACAAGACGCTGACGGGCCGCAAAAAGAAAAGAGCCGCCAGCCCGAAGCTGACGGCAAAGCAGGCGGAATTGGCCCAGGTGGAGAGCGAGATTGAAAAGCTGCTGGACACGCTGACAGGCGCGACCCCGGTGCTGATCTCCTAAGCCAACGCCAAGATTGAGGAATTGGACAGCCGCCGCCAGACCCTTGCCAGCGAGATTGCTAAGCTGACCGCCGAGGCGGTGTCCCCGGAGCAGATTGACACCATTTCCGGCTACCTGGACGATTGGGAAAATGTCAGCTTTGAGGACAAGCAGCGGGTGGTGGATTTGATGATTACCGTTATTCGCGCCACCAGTGAGAAGCTGCAAATTGAATGGAAAATCTGACGGCGGGCATACCGTCAGGCCATTATTCTTTTATGCCCTTGTCCAGTGTAGTTCCCGGTAGATACCATCCAGTAAAGAGGGACCAAACAGCAGAAAACAGACCGTTAAGCAAAGATAAAGCATCGCCACTCATAAGTACCTCCCCTATAAAAACGGAATGGCGTCCAGGATGAAAGCCACGATTTTGAACACGATGATGATAACGATAACAGCCAGCACACCCAGAAGAAAGGCTTGGAACCAGGCCGGGAAGAACCCGAACAGCATTTGCCAAAGGACAACCATAGAATCACCTCAGACTGAGCAGGAGCTTGACCACCACAGAGATCGCAAACAGCCCCAGCATAAGATTAAACAGCGCGATAAAGGGAGACGGAATCACAGACATAATCCCCAGCAGGAGGTTATAGGCGTCTATCAAAGGCTCTACCATGACATCACCACCCTATCAAACGGTGCAGCTCATCCATCTGAGGACCATAAAAATCCACGATATCGGACCCGCTGGGAACGACAGGCCGCAGGTCAAGGCCTCTGACAGCGGAATCCACCATAGAACGCACTGCCGATTTTCCAGGCACACTCAAAGCCAAATCAGAACGATTCATGTAATAAGTAGTACCCATGCTGAGGTCAACCTTAAAGCGACTACCTGAAACCCCTGTGACCGTCACCTGGAAGCCATAGGGAGCAGTCATAACAGGAGAAGATGCGGAGGCAGAAGCATAGATAGCGGCAGAAGAAACCGATACATACGCAGTAAAGGGATAGGATGGATTGGGCGGGATAGGCTCCGGGGTAGGTTCAGGAGTAGGTTCAGCAGAAGGCTCGGCGGAGGGCTCCACCGAAGGCTCTACGGAGGGTTCAGCCGAGGGTTCTACCGAGGGTTCTACCGAGGGTTCTGCCGAGGGCTCGGGAGGCTTAGACGTAGGCTTAGCGGTAGGCTCAGGGGGATAAACAGGCTCAGGCGGCACATAGTCGGGCCCATTAATCGCCATGGCGTTATCCGAGGAAAACCAGGACCACACAGAGGAACCCGAATTGCCAATTTCAGAAAACACGTTGCCGATATTGCCGCCAGTGTCCAGCAGATTGCCGGCTGAGGAGGAGATATCACCCAGGGAGCCTATCTGGCCGCCCTGCACGCCATTGGAGCCGTCACCAAAAAAGTTATCCAGGAGTTCATCCTTTTGGCCCTCAGATTCATCCTTGAGTTCTTCATCTTTAGGGTCAAACAGGACATCATAGAACTCTGAAAACCATTGATGAATCATGGGGAAGCCGCCAGTCACAGAGGTATCCAAAACCCGATACTGAGATGCTGTGTTGTTACCAGCCAGGGCTTTCAAAATACCCTGATAGTTGGTATCCAGCTTCTTGCCCAGAGAAGTGAAATTAGAATCAATGTTCTTACTCATGGTAGAGAGATGAGTATCTAACGTTCCGATACTCGTTTTGATGGAGCCAAGACCCTTAAACAGGGAACGAAATCCATAAAACACATTATCATTAATGGCCGCCAGAGCCCCCTTGCCGCCACTATAAGACGGATCTTCAAGGCCGGAAGAAACACCAGCAAGCGATGAAAAAGACGAGAGAGAACCAACCAAAGCGGTTTTAAGACCGGTCAAATTAGTATTCAAAGTATCGCTTTTCTTCTGAAGGTCATAAAAGCCGCGATTCACAGTCCAAAAGCCATTGCGCAGGGATGATGTCACCGCCGCATAAAAATTAGAGGCCGTACTATTGGTACTGGTGCCCTGGGGAACATAGCCCGAATAGTTGGCAAAGGAGCCGGAAGGATAACTCGGCGTACTGGAGGCGGCAAAGGAGGGGACAACGCAACAAGCGAAAACAATGCCTATGCCGGTAAGCATCGTCAGAATCCTTTTCACGTTATCCCCTCCTTATGGGTGCGGGGACTGGATTCGAACCAGCAAGCTCGGCCTTACTAAAGCCGCGCAGATACCATTTCTGCTACCCCGCCGTATGGAATTGTCTGTAAGGCCCTGTCAGCTTACACCCACTGATACACCGCCGACGAAGGACAGGCACAGCGTATCGGGGAACGGTACGCAACGGCGGGCCAGCGGTGTTGTCACGCGATATCGCAAGCCTATGGCTTGCTATCGCTCTAACTTCGTTCTCTATCCCCTTCCACAGTTCCAGTGGTACGTAAGCGGCGTGGAAACCGCAGGCCCGCCGCCGTCATAAGGTCCTGTAACTGGAGGTTCAGCAGCACCTCACAGCGGTAGCGGAACTCCACCTGATTATACATCTGCTGGAGGGAGGCAAGCTCACCTTCCAGCGCGGCCACCAATGTTATTCTTGGATATAGGACAACTTTTTATATGCTCCCCACTAATACTAATACTGGCTATAACAGGAATATTAATATTAGTTTCACTAATAAAAAGAGCCCGTAGGGGATAACCTCCCCGCGGACTTGACTGGCCAAGATGATTTATGATATGATGCCACTATCAAATACTTCGGGAGGGCACAAATATGACAGACAATGAGATGCTTCAAGCAATGAGAGATATGATAGTACCGCTTCAAGCCCAGCTGGGAAGTATAGCGGAGGCTGTACACAAAACAAACCTCCACATTGAGACCGAGATGTGGCCCGCCATCCAAAAACTGGCGGAGGGCCACGACATGATTCTGGAGCGCATGGACGATAAAATCGAGCGCCGGGCCGAGCAGCTTCAGGACCAGCTCGATGTGCACCAGGCCGCCATCATTCGGATTAACCGTGAGATACAAGAACTGAAAATGGCACAGTAAAGGGCAGGGGATAAACTCCCCTGCCCTTTGGCATACTAAGATTACATTTTAATTTTACAGCATCTTTGTAAATAAAGCATATGCCAATCAAGGCCTATTTCCCTGCTTCATCGGTTTTGATTGCTCTGATAAATGGGGTGATTCTTTGAGTTTAATTCCGTGCACTCAGAACTGTAAATTTCAGAATGAAGGCCTGTGCACTCTGGCTCAAGCCAAATCTGTCGAAAAATCTGTACCAAATGATGTGTGTTTGAATTTTACGCCGCGTCAATTAAACCAGCACAGCAATAGCTTCTCGGATATTACCCACTCGGATCAGGTCTAAGCCAGCAGGAACGATAATCTTTCCGCTATTTTTCGCAGGAACCAAACATTTGGTGAATCCCAAGCGCTGAACTTCACTGAGCCTCTGATTGATGGCGTTTACTGACCGCAGCTCTCCTGTCAACCCTACCTCCCCAATAGCGGCCAAATCATATGGAACGGACTTGTCTCGAAAACTGGAGGCCAATGCTACAATCAAGGACAAATCAGCGGCAGGCTCATTTAACGTCAGTCCTCCAATGACATTGACATAGAAATCACAGTTTGATAGTGACAATCCGCCACGCTTTTCCAGCACTGCCAGCATCATCATTGCTCTATTGTAATCGAAACCATTGCTGGATCTTCGGGAATTGCCGTAGCCCGACGGCGATAGCAGCGCCTGAACCTCTGCCAATACTGGCCGGACTCCCTCCATGACACAGGTAACACAGGAGCCGGGCATATTTTCTGGACGCCCAGAAAGCATAGCTTCAGAAGGATTCGGTACCTGTACTAATCCTTTGTCCACCATTTCAAACACGCCGATTTCATTTGTGGCTCCGAAGCGATTTTTGGCCGCCCGCAAAATACGGTAGGAATTGTGCTCCTCCCCTTCAAAGTGCAGTACACAGTCCACCATGTGTTCCAACACCTTGGGACCAGCCAAGGACCCTTCCTTATTGATATGCCCCACGACAAAAACCGTTACCCCTATACCTTTTGCCAGGTGCATCAGTGCCAAGGTACATTCCTTTACCTGCGCTACACTACCAGGCGAGGAACCGGAATCTCCGTTATAAATGGTCTGGATCGAATCTACAATGAGAATGTCCGGCTGAAACTCCTGAACCGCCGCCACAATATCGTCCAAATTAGTTTCCGAAAACAGGTAAAGTCCCTTATCTCGAATACCTAAGCGCTGTGCGCGAAGCTTAATTTGACGCTCCGACTCCTCCCCAGATACATATAGCACGTTGACAAAACGGCACAAGTTATCGCAAATTTGCAGCATTAGCGTAGATTTTCCAATACCAGGCGCTCCGCCTACCAACACTAACGAGCCTTTCACCGCCCCGCCGCCCAACACACGGTCTAATTCACTCATACCCGTATTGAAACGCAGTTCATCAACCGCCTCAACCTCGGAGATCGGCTTTGGTTTATGTAAACTTCTACCTGCCGCAGAAGTACTTACTGATTTCTTTTTTGCCTCTGCGGCTGGTTGCTCCACAATCGTGTTCCATGCGCCGCAGGCAGGACATCTCCCCTGCCATTTCAATGTTTCATTTCCACATTCCGAACAAAAAAACAGACTTTTGGCCTTCGCCATAATCATTCTCCTCCCCAAACTTCGGGTATCATTTGTACTTCATGAAAATAAGCTCCCACCAGTGCCATGGAAATCTTTCGCTGATAAGCATCTGTCAGTAGCAACGCCGCATCCTCCCCATTGCTCAGAAAGCCACACTCAACTAAAATAGATGGACAGCTGACGTGCTCAAACAGATAAATGCCGTCTGGCATAGGCTTAGCCTTTCGTTCATTGCTTGGGTTCAGTATCTGATGCAAAAGCTCTTGGGTGTTCTCTCCCCATTGGCGGCTGACATCACCCGCGTTATAAAACACTTGTGCTCCGCTGTACCTCGAATCTGTAAAGTGATTTTGGTGTATACTCATTAGCATCGCATTTGAGTAGCTTTCTACGATAGCAGCCCGGTTTTTCAGGTCGGAAACCTTTTTTTCACGAAGCGTGGCCGCCCCCTCGCTGTGAATAGAAACATCCTCAGCACGGGTCAACGTCGTATCTACTCCCAAAAAGGCCATGAGCGATTCCAGCTTCAACACAATCTCAAGGTTAATATCACTTTCTCTATTCCCGCTGGCAGAGCTGGCTCCTCCGTCCTCACCGCCATGTCCCGCATCCAGAATCAACACAAAATCGTTTTTAATTGGCACAGAAACGGCAGCAACCATATGATCGCAGCCAAGCCAGGAAACTCCGACTAAAACACACATACATAAAGAAAGCAACACCAAATCTCGTTTCATAGGCACGTCCTCCCTTCTCCTTCCACTGTATGAGAAAGAGGGACGTTTCATACCTCACTTCAAAGATAAGAAAACACCTCATGATGGCGCTGGGAGATGGATGTGGTCACCTGAGGAAACCGCTGCATTAGCCATTCCTTAAGTACAGGGCATACTACGTTCTCAGTCGGAAAATGCCCTGCATCTATCAGATTCAGTCCGAATGCTTTCGCCTCTAAAAAGTGATTGTATTTTACATCAGACGTGATAAACGTGTCGCACCCCAGAGCCAGGGCATCCCCCATCATGGAAGCGCAAGCACCGCCTCCTACCGCGATTTTATGTGCTGGCCTTCCCCCGTCTACTAAGCGAATTCCATTCGCGCTAAGCAGCCGCTTTACCGCCATGGCAAAGTCATAGAGGGGCTGCTCTGGCACAAGACCCACCCTTCCAATTCCATATGGTCTTCCCTGCCGGTCCACTCCGTCCTGATGAAGCTGACCAATATCAGTCAGCCCCAGGCGTAACGCCAGAGCCTCATTGACTCCGCCCCCTGCCGCATCCAAATTGGTGTGCGCACAGATGGCAGAAATCCCATTTTCCACCATTTGAAGAACAATCCGGCCGGTTTCCGTTTGGTCAGTAATTGTTTTTGTGCCGCCAAAAATTACCGGGTGGTGCGCCACAATCAGCTGTGCCCCCTGTTTGACAGCTTCTTGCACCACCGGCTCCGTGATATCCAGCGACACCAAAATTTTACTGACCGCTGCATTCTCCCTACCTACTAAAAATCCCGAATTGTCAAAGTCGGCTTGTAATTCAAACGGAGCCTTTTCCTGTAAAAAGGTAAATACCTCACCCACCGTCGTCATTGTACTCAGCTCCCCTTCCATTTGATCTAACCCAGACAGCACTGCCTCTAACTCCCCAATCATGGCCAAATCCGGCGCACTGGCGGCCTTCTGACCACGCATGGCCCTTTCCGCTTTTCCACGCATATACGCCAAATATTCCCGTCTGAGCGGGTCCTTGCTGCTCCGCCCGGCCCAAAGCTCCGCAGGAGACATGGGCGGCATCGTTCCACCCCTGACACTCCAGATACTGTATAGCCTTTTTCCTTCACGAATAGTTTGCTCGTTTAGGATTTCATATCCATTACATTGGAGCCAGTGACGCAATTCCGGGAGATGCGTCATGGGCTGTAGCAGCAATGCCGTCTCCCTCTTAGTCCAAGGGGCACCGCTGAGAATAGAGGATATGGTCTCTCCTCCCATTCCCGCAATTACAACTGTATCCACTTCGTCTGGATAAATCCCATTCAAGCCATCGCACAAACGAAAGGACATCTGATCCGTTATGCCAAAATTCTGCGCGGTCTTCTTGGCATGGTTCAGCGGTCCTTCCCGCAAATCCGCGGCTATCGCCCAATCAATACGTCCGTTCAGTAACAACCATACCGGAAGATATCCATGGTCTGTACCCACATCAGCCACCCGTGCGCCCACAGGAACCTGACTGGCAATCGCTTGAAGTCTTGGGGTGAGTTCCATATCATTTTCCCCGCTTTCAGAAAATAAACGAAAAGAGCGGAAATTCCGCTCTTTTCAAAAGCTGTCAAATTACGCAATCGAGGCGTTTAACTTATCCAGCAACGCCTCCACATCCACACCATGAACCATGCAGGCCTGCTCCACGGTTTCTCCACGGGAAGACGGACAGCCCAAGCAGTGCATACCAATAGAGAGGAAAATGGGAGCTGTATCAGGCGCAATATCCAAAATATCGCCGATGATGGTATCCTTTGTAATTTTAGCCATTTGGGGATAGCCTCCTTGCATTATTTGTCGAACAACCTATAGTATACCCAATGCTGCAGCATTTTGCAAGCGTTTCCCCAAAATTTCAACAATCAACCGGCTAAAAACGATTCCAGGCGATCCATCCCCTTTTTGATGTTGCTCATCGAGGTGGAGTAAGACCAGCGAACAAAGTTAGGCGCTCCAAATCCGGTTCCAGGCACAGTGGCCACCAGTCCATTTTTCAAAAATGCTCTACAAAAATCGTCTGAGGATTGGATTGACTCCCCATGAATCGTTTTCCCTATCAGCTTTTCTATGTTCATCATGACATAGAACGCACCCTCCGGTTTTATGCAGCTTACCCCGTCAATCTGATTCATCCGTTCCACAATATAATTCCGCCGCGCCTCAAACGCGCAGCGCATCTCCTCCACACAGTTTTGAGAACCGTCAAGCGCAGCAAATGAGGCAGCTTGGGATATTGTGCACGGAGATCCTGTAGAATGGCTGATAAAATTGCTCATGACCTTAGCTGTACTCTCATTGGCAAGCATATAACCGATCCGCCATCCGGTCATGGCATAGGATTTGGAAACCCCATTGACCAAAATGGTACGCTCCTTCACCTCATCTCCCAAGGAGGCAAAGGATGCAAACTCCATCCCATCATATAGCAGTCCATAATAGATTTCATCTGAAATCACGTAGATATCTTTCTCAACGCACACTCTGGCGATAGACTCCAACTCCTCCCTACGATACACCATACCAGTAGGGTTTCCAGGATTGTTTAGTATCAAAGCCTTGGTTTTTGGTGTAATGGCAGCCGACAGCTGCTCTGCGGTTATCTTAAAGCCGGCGCTCTCCTGTGCGGTTACAATCACCGGATTAGCTCCTACCATCTTAATCAACTCTAAATAGCTGACCCAAAATGGCGCGGGCAGGATCACCTCGTCCCCAGGGTCAATCAACGTGCGCAACGAAATATAAACGCAATGCTTTGCACCGCTGGACACAACAACCTGTGATGGTTCATAATCAAGGCCGCAATCCTCCCTCATACGTTTACAGACCGCTTCCTTTAATACTGCTGTACCAGATGCCGGCGTATATCTGGTGATGTTATCTGCAATGGCCTGATCCGCCGCCACTTTAATGTGATCCGGTGTATTAAAATCCGGTTCCCCAGCACCAAAGCCAATCACATCGATTCCATCTGCCTTCATCTGTTTGGCAAGCGCATCCATCGCCATTGTGCTGGATACCTGCACAGCGGACGCGATTTGAGCAAGCTTCTTCACAACGATCCCTCCAAACCATCGTTTTGCCATATTATATTCTTTATCTTGCAAAAACGCAAGCACATTTTAATATATAGCTGAATTTTTGCACTTTTAATAGCTGATAATTGCAAATGGTATCAAAAACATCCCCATCTGTCCAACAGACGGGGATATTTTTTAGTGGCGAGTATTCTTTTGATAGAGCAGGTACAGCCCTTTCACCAACAGGTCGTGATCATATTGAATCTCGCGGCGACAATGCTGATAAAATTCCGGCGTTTGGCTTCCAGTGGCCACAACGGTGTGCGCCGGCGCCCCCGCCGCTGCCTCCAGCGACTCAATCACTCGGTCAAACGCACCGCTGTATCCATACAAAACCCCTGCCCGCATAGAATCTACTGTATTACGGCCCAGCGGAGTATTTACCTGAGCCATAGAAATCTGAGGAAGCTGGGCCCCATAATTGGAAAGTGCCTCCAGCGCAATATCCATACCGGGCATAATGGCACATCCCTCAAAAGTATTTAAGCTCATGTAAGAAAAGGTAACAGCAGTGCGGGAATTGATTACAATGGCAGGAGTGGGATAGAGCGCGGCAGTCGCAACAGCAGACGCAACAATATCACTGCCCAGCTGATTGTGAATTTCTGCCTTGATGTTCAGCCCTGTTTTCAGCCCTGGCCCCACCACCATCGGAGGCTTGCCGATAAACCGCCGAAGGGTTCGCACATAAGCAGCTGTAATGTGCGGCACAACACTTGACAGGATAGAACCCTTTATAGATGAAAGCTCCGCCTGATAGAGTTGAAACACCCCCATAAGATCAACGGCGCAACGATCGTCCGTCATTTTTAAGTCCGTTCCCAATTCAGACTGGAATGAAAGCGTCCCCTTCTCACTAAATAGCGCAATCGTAGTGCTGATGTTTCCAATATCTATGGCCAAAATCACAAGTTCTCTCCCCTTTTCTGCTGTCAATTCAAAATAACCATAACTTGTCGATATTTATCCTGGGATAGCTCCTTGCTTCTGATCCGACAGTTTCTGAAAGCGCCAGTAAGCTCCCATCTCAAGGCGCAAGCAGCTGCTCAAGCGGCGTCTAACCAAACCTGCAAAATATTATATCTCATCTCATATGCACTTTTCTATAATTTTATCATGAACTGTGCTTGATTGCAAGATAGGGCAAGCCAAGGCCGGAGCATTTTATGCTCCGGCCCTCCTACGTCATATGTTTTCCTGGATAATCTCACCCATTTTCATGGTTCCAATCGTATGTTCCCCAGGTTCAGCAATATCTGCCGTCCGCCAGCCATCTGCCAGCGCTTTATCCACCGCCGCTTCAATCGCGTCTGCCTCAGCGGGCAGGTTAAAGGAATAGCGGAACATCATAGCGGCAGATAGGATGGTAGCGATTGGATTGGCTTTATCCTGTCCCGCAATGTCTGGGGCAGAGCCATGGATTGGCTCATATAGCGCTGGAGCGTCATTTCCCATGGAAGCAGACGGCAGCAGCCCAATGGAACCGGTAATCATGGATGCCTCGTCAGATAAAATATCCCCAAACATATTTTCGGTGACCACCACGTCGAACTGCCCCGGGTCCCTTACCAGCTGCATGGCGCAGTTATCCACTAAAACATCCTCATATTGCACATCGGAGTATTCCGCTGCCAGCCTGTGCATTACCGACCGCCACAGCCGGGATGTCTCCAACACATTCGCCTTATCTACACTGGACACTTTTTTACGACGCAACCGCGCCATCTCAAAGGCCCGGCGACCGATGCGTTCAATCTCCATCTCTGAATAGGCCATCAGATCAGTGGCCTCTATGCCCCGGTCCTCGGTTTGGTATTTGCCCCGCTTGCCAAAATAAATACCTCCGGTGAGCTCCCGTACCACGAGCAGATCAATCCCCTTTTCCGCTGTCTCCCGCTTTAATGGGCAGGCAGTTATCAGCGCAGGACGCAGCGCAGCCGGACGCAAATTAGCGTAAAGCTTCAAGTCTTTACGAATGGCTAATAGTGCCGTCTCAGGACGCTGTTCAGCGGGTTTATCGCTCCCCCATTGGGGGCCGCCCACTGCGCCCAGCAGAACTGCGTCGCAGCTTCTGCACAACTCCGCAGTACCGTCAGGATAGCTCTTGCCCACTGCGTCTGTGGCGCAGCCTCCCATCAGCACATCCACGTATTCAAAGATGTGACCGAACTTCTTCCCCACCTTGTCGATGACCTTCACTGTCTCGTTGACAATCTCCGGGCCGATTCCATCGCCCTTGATCAAGGCAATTCTATAATTCATTTCGCCACCCCTCTCGCTTTCAAGGATTTCAACAGTCCGCCATGCTCTATGATTCCATTGATAAATTCCGGGAATGGCGCGGCCTGAAACCTCGCCCCTGTGGTCTCATTGACGATGATGCCGCTCTCGAAATCCGCACTCACAGCGTCTCCGGGAGAGATACCGTCCACCGCTTCAGGACATTCCAAAATGGGGAACCCGATGTTGATGGCATTGCGGTAGAAGATACGGGCAAAGCTCTTGGCAATGACGCACCTCACTCCGCAGGCCTTGATCGCCAGGGGAGCGTGCTCCCGGGAGGAACCACAACCAAAATTGTTTCCTCCCACAATGATATCCCCCATCTCTACAGTAGAGGCAAATTTTTCATCAACATCCTCCATACAATGGGACGCCAGAGACCTTTCATCTGGGGCATTGAGGTATCGGGCCGGGATAATTACATCTGTATCCACATTGTCGCCATATTTATAGATTTTCATATCGCTCTCCTCCCTCAAAGACTGGCTGGGTCAGTAACCATACCAGTAACTGCACTGGCCGCCGCCACGGCAGGACTTGCCAGAATGATCATAGAACTGGTAGGGCCCATCCGGCCCACAAAATTTCGATTCGTGGTAGAAATTGCCCACTCACCGTCGCTCAGTACCCCCATGTGTCCCCCCAGGCAGGGCCCGCAGGTTGGTGTGGATACCACCGCCCCCGCCTGAATGAAGTCGGCCACCAGCCCCTCTGCCATAGCCTCCAGTTAAATCTGCTGGGTGGCTGGGATGACAATACACCGCACCCCGTCCGCCACCTTGTGACCTCGAAGAATTTCGGCAGCTTCCCGCAAATCCTTCAGCCGCCCGTTCGTACACGAACCGATCACCACCTGCTGAATGGGCTTTCCCGCCGCCTCGTCCACCGTTTTCGTGTTGGAGGGCAGGTGGGGAAATGCCACTTTGGGCCGCAATGCGGACAGGTCGATGGTGATTTCCCGTGTATATTCCGCGTCCGGGTCGGCCTCGACAGCCTGCCATGGGCGGTCCACCCGGCCGGTCAAGTATTCCTTGGTTTTGCCATCCACCGGGAAAATACCGTTTTTGGCCCCTGCTTCAATGGCCATGTTGCAGATGGTGAAGCGGTCGTCCATTTCTAAAGACGCTACCCCCTCCCCCACAAACTCCAACGACGGGTACAGCGCCCCATCCACTCCAATCATGCCGATGAGATGCAAAATCACGTCTTTGCCGCTGACATACCGGCCCAACCGGCCAGTGAGCGTTACCCGAATGGCAGAGGGCACCTTAAACCACGCCAGCCCGGTGGCCATACCAGCCGCCATATCGGTAGAGCCCACACCTGTGGAAAAAGCCCCCAGCGCGCCATAGGTGCAGGTATGGGAATCCGCGCCGATAATCACCTCGCCGGGAGCGGTAAGGCCCTGTTCCGGCAGAAGCGCGTGTTCGATGCCCATCCGACCCACGTCGTAGAAATGGGTAATATTGTGCACCTTGGCAAACTCACGGCATACAGCGCACAGCTGGGCCGATTTGATATCCTTACAGGGGGTGGAGTGGTCCAGCACAATCGCGATTCGATCCCGGTCAAATACAGATGAAAGTCCCGCTTTTTGAAACTCCGTAATCGCCACCGGCGTGGTGATATCGTTGCCCAATACTAAATCCAGCTTTCCCTCAATGAGTTGGCCCGCCTCTACCCGCTCCAGCCCGGCGCAGCGCGCTAAAATTTTTTGGGTCATAGTCATCCCCATATATAATTCCTCCCCATCAGAAGTTTGTGGATTCAGTATGACAGAATTCTGTTGAAAACAATGTAAACTATGATACAATTAGAGCAGAGGTGAGTATGATGGCAGTGTGGGATTTATTGTCGGAAGGACAAAGTCCGCGCAAATATCGAGCCGGGCAGCTGGTCTATTTACAGGGAACCCGGCCACAGTGCTTCTACTATCTGGCCGCCGGCTCTGTGCGCAGCTTTATCAGCACCGATTCGGGCGAGGAGCGAGTGCTCACTGTGCACCAAACTGGCGACCTGATGGGCGAGGCATCCTTTTTTGACGGCTGTCCCCGGGTCACCTCCGCCATGACCTTGGAAGAATGCCTCATTCTCCCCGTTGACCGTCAGCAGCTGGACGCCGCATTTCAGCGTCACCCCGAGCTGGCCATGCCTATGCTTCAACATCTGGCCCAAACCGTGCGAACGCTATCCGGACACGTGGGAGCAGCCTCCCTCCCGGCCAATCAACGTGTCGCCCGCTGTCTGCTGTCCCAACCCGCTGACGCAGGCAGCATCATCCACAGCACCCACGAGGCTCTTGGGCAGGCCGCTGGGCTGTCTCGGGTGACTATCAGCCGGGTTTTGGGCGAGCTGTCTACCCAGGGATTGGTATCGCTGGGCTACCGCACCATCACGGTGCTGGATTGGGATGGACTGAAAACCCTGGCTTTTGCGATATAAGGAAGGACCCCGGAACACTGTTCCGGGGTCCTTTCGCACGGTTAAAGAACTCCTTAAACTCGCCTTCAGGCTCCACCTCGTGGTCGTCCACACAGCGCAGAACCAGCTCATCGGGACGGAAGTTTCCCTTTTATAAAATAATACAGATCAGTCCCCCGGACCCCTCGTTGATGATGCGCTGGAGGGTCTCCCGCAGCTTCTCCCGCGCCTCCTCCGGCATCCGTTTCAGCTTGCCGTTCAAATCCTCACCCACCAGTTCGTGGAAAGACCGGCCAAAAATATTGGAGTCCCAAATCTTTCCCGTGTCCCCCTCGAATTGCCGCAGTAGGTAGTCCACCATCTCCTCGGACTGCTTTTCAGTGCCCATAATGGGCGAGACCTCCGCCTTGATGTCGGCTCGCATCATATGGATGGAAGGTGCGGACGCCTTGAGCCGCACACCATACCGGCCCCCCTGCTTGACGATTTCCGGCTCCTCCAGGGTCATCTCCTCCGGGTTCGGCATCACAATGCCATAGCCGGTGGCTTCCACCTGGGCCAGCGCGCCCTCCACCTTTTCGTAGTTCCGCTTCATGGCGGCCATTTGGGTGAGCTGATCGATGAGGTCTCCGTCGTCTTTGATTTCCAGCCCGCACTGTTCGGATACGGTGGAATAGAATAGCTCTCGGGGCAGGTCCAGCGTAGCGGTGACCACTCCGCTGCCCATATCCATGCGGTTGAGAACCGCCGAGCTGCCCTCCTCT
>ERZ808046.883-NODE-883-length-17842-cov-11.107402_pt1 | contig 17842 bp, 23 predicted proteins | sample MGYA00380196_ERZ808046 | MGnify/ENA primary metagenome ERZ808046 (study PRJEB31490, sample SAMN06133421) | mouse gut metagenome | isolation source: Z6_2 | host: mice | place: China: Chengdu | collected 2015-05 ...
CACCACTTTAAATGAAAGGGCGGGTTCCCCACTACATAGTCAAACCGTGTCTCCGGCTGGCAGGTGCGGATATCCCGGCACTCCACCGTTGCTTCCGGATAAAGGAACTTTGCCACCTTCACGGCTTTTACATCCAGCTCACATCCGTAGATGTTGGCCTCTGTGGGGATAAAGTTGAAAAAACTCCCCATGCCGCAGGTAAGGTCTGCCACCAGGTCATGCTCAGACAATTTCAGGCAGGCCGTAATAAATTCACACAGGCGGGGCGGAGTAAAGAACTGGCCGTTTTCAATCTCTTTCTTTGCCTCGCTGTATGCATGGTAATTCTCGTAGTCCGCCCGTTCCAGACCATGAAGGCCGCCATCGCCGGTATAGGCATTATAGATATCCTCTTGGCTGATGGAGCATTCCCCACAGCGCCCGCTGTCGATCAGGTACAGGACTTTTTCATTCAGTGCTTTCCGTTTATCCTGGGGGATGGGTTCCTCCTGATAAGCATATTTCATTCGTATCACCTCGCTGATTGTTTAATATATGGTTTTCAGATAATCCTCTATAAACTGGTATGCATGGGCTTCACTGGTAAATTTCAGATCCACTCTGCCGTTTTTGAACATCCGTAGGGACTGGATTTTCCCGCAGTCATTGAACTCATAAACATTGGAAAAATGCTCTTTACGCTTGATGATCTCAGATAAGCTGTTTGGCGCGGAGCCGAAGTCTCCTGTCTCAAAGTGGGAGATTCCCCGTAATATATCCTTTGTCTTATCCATCAGTTTCCAGGTATCACTTATGCGGCTAAATACAAAGCTGCATGCGTAAAATGTAAGCTGTATGATTGTTTTCTTGTGCTCAAACATGGGGCGTCCGTCAGAGGAATCCCAGGCAGCCCGATGGCACTTCCCTTTAAGTTCATGTATTGCCTGTTCGGAGAGAGCCCGTCCTTGCGTCTGGAGAAAGATCTGCTCAAGAATGTCCGCATAGTTTAGTGTCAGGCATTGAAAATCCTGCCTGTATTTTTTCATTCGTTCCTTATAATCCTCTGCCCCCTTGTCGGTTGGCTCCTGTGGAATGAGACTTTCAATCACATCATTCACATTTATGGAAAAGTGGTAAGTATCTTCAAAATAAGAAATTATCCGCCTTATAAAGGTGGGGTGCTGAAAATGAATCTGCTGCAGGATGTCTTGATTAGAAAGCTTCAGCCCCAGATCTGTAATAAGGTAAATATTGAAGGGCACTCCTATGGGAGTCAGAAGTTTTTTCTGCTGTTCCTGCATATCATCCCAGAAGAATTCCAGTTCCATCAGGACGTTTCGGGCGCTGTCATAAGCTGCCTGATTCGCCTCGCAGAATATCCGGTCCGTTTCTGAGATGCGGGTAGCTGCTGTCATTTCAACGGATTCAAATTTTGTGAGTAGATCCATAAAACCCTCCTTTTCATTACAAAAGGCCGTGGTTTGGATTAGCCACGGCCGGAACATGGAGGCAGCCAGCACAGGTGCGGCTGCCACAGTTGCTCAAAGTCCATTTACGCACATGCGGCCAGTCTCACAGGGAGCGGACTCATGGCCGCCAGCGGAAAAGGGCTCATAGACAGGTGATAATGTGTATTCCTGGTCTCAAAATGGATATTGTCTTCGGTCTGCTCATGCAGGGCAACCACATTGGATGTCCGGTAGATACTTCCCTTGGCCGCAAATACAGCAGGCTTTCCGATTGTGATCGGGAACAGGAGCGTTCCGCAGAGCATTACTTTTTTCTTTTCTTTATTGTTTTTCTTTTTCATTCTTACTGGCCTCCATTCTGTTTCAGAATTCAAATTGGGAACGGCTGCGTTATCCATAGCATAGTTCCAGAAGCACGCTGCGCACCTCTTCCAGAAGTTCCTGGACACGTTTCATGGTTGTGTTCTGCTGGCGGGCGATATCACGGTCATTGTAGCCGCAGGATTTCAGATGCACGATGTTCATCTGCTGTTTGGATACCCGCTTTGCCAGATCATGCAGGAGCAACTGTTCTTCCATCTGGCGCATATAGGGATTGGGGGACGCAATAGTTTCTTCTAATGCATAACCAGTGTCATCATAGGGATTGGTATGTAGGCTTAGTACTAAAGCGTTATGTTTCGCAGCTTTTTTAGATCTGTAATAATTTGATACAGCACCGTTCATCATTCTCCATGAAATAGTGGTAAAAGAGTATTGCTTTAGTCTCGGCTTTGTCAAATAGCAGCGAACAGATCGAAGATAGGCAAAAATAACGACATCATAAAACTCATTTACGGATAACTGTTTTTTCCGAAGAAACTTATAAACCAAATCATGGTGTTCGGCAGCAAAAAGACGCTGCTCTGGGGTTAATGGTACTTCACACTTCATAAAAATTTCCTCCTTATATGCGAAAAGGACTCCCCCGGTAAATAACCAGGAGAATCCTTTCCATACGTTTCATATGACTTTATGTTATATCAGTTCCATCGATCAGGCGGGCAGGGCTTCACGTTCTCCGTCAAGGGGCTGCCCGTAGTTAAACTTTGCGTTTCCGCTTACAGGCAGGACTTCTACATTACCGCTGCCATAATCACAGCCATCGTCATGCTGGGTTTCATTGACAGCCGCACGTTGCTGGAGCATCATGCGGACCTGCTCTTTAAAACCATCTGCAAACTGCCGGATTTGCGCCAGTTCCTCCCCGCTGAAATCGTACAGGCGGCGGAAGGTGGCTACACTGTAATCATCCTTTCCGTTGTTCATTTTTTTAAGCCCGATCTGCACCACGCTGCCATAAGTCGCACGGCGGCGGAGCAAGAAGGACTGGTTCATAAACTCACGGAAGGGTTTCAGGCTGGTAGGCGGCAGGGTTACCTGTAACGGCATGAATTCACCGCTGCGGAGCAGATAGAGCACACGCATGTTCTTGCAGGCTTTCCCATTCCCTTCTGCAGCAGAGCCAAATTTGTTCAGGGCACAGGCTGCACAGGAGCCGCCAGGTTCTCCAATCCCCTGTTTCCCATCCACAGAAGAACAGAGGGGAGTGGCGCTGTCATCATACTCGCTGCCTTCCGGCCAGTAAGCATTGTTGGGGAAATTTGAGAGGATGACGCCTACCAGAGTCTTTGCATAATCCGGGCTTTCCGGATCGTCAGAGGGGATCTCAAACTGCAGTGCGCCGCCTGCTGGAATCTTGATCCGGGGGAAGCTCATCTGCAGACCTTCCATATCCTCTGCCAGTTCTTCCTGGGTAAATTCCCCTTCGGGCATGGCTGCCGGAAGCATAAATTTTTCCTGTTCTGCCAAAGCGTTGTTCTGATTGTTATACATACTGTTTTCCTCCTTAAAAATGATATTGTGTTGTAATGGTATCAAAATGGCTCGTCAGGCGGCCATTTGGTTGATCCGGTTCCACTGGCGGGGCGGCATAGAGAGAATGCTATAGCCGATGCTCTCCAGCTGGGTGGCCCTGTCATAGTTCTCCACATCCTGGCTGTGCCGGGTGACTGCATTGGAAAGCCCGTACAGCGTAAGGTCTTTTCCTTCGATCAGATGCTGAAGGATGCCTTCCCCCTCATCGTCTGTGATGTGGAATTCCCGGCTGGCCAGCCTGACGATACCGGGAACGTCTTTGGTGTTCATTTCCGCCTGGGTCGCATTCTGCATCAGGCCGACCACCTGGGCAAAACGTGCTTCTTCCACGGCGGCCTTGACGGTATCCTGGATTTTCAGGATAAAGGCTTTGTCGTCCGCAGCCAGTGTCTTTTCCGAATAGAGCTGGAAGTTCTCCTCTATGTCATTAACACGGCCCACATGGTTGCGGCGTGTCTGTGCGTCATTGACAATCATGCCGTTGCTGCATACCAGGCGGTAGACAAGGGGCTGGATAGTGACAGCGCCCATGCCGGTCTCGCTGTTGGAGATGATGATGCCGGCCTGCACAATGTCCCCAGGCACAACCTCCGCTTCAAGGCGGGGATTGACTACCTTGATATACATCCGGCTGTCCGTGATCTGACAGCTTTCAAAGCGTGCGCCCTTCATGCGCCCAATAATGGGAAGGACTGCCTGGGCAATCTCCATGTTGTCGATCCGCCGGTAACGGTTGCTCAGGAAAGCCCTCGCGGTGCCTCCCATGGTACGCAGAAGCCGTTTGGACGGGGAATGCTGGAGCCAGGCGTTGACATTGGCGGCCAGAAGCTCCGGCTTTTCCGTGAGCATCCGGTCATAATAAGGCGCAGGGATCTTCAAGTGGGTTCCAAACTGTCGGTGGGCAATGGTATTGACCTGCATGGGTTCTACCGGTTCGGTGTTCCCGTCAAACATATGGAGATAGATCTGGGAATCATAAGGCTCCATCTGCAGGCTCCGGGTATCCACCAGATAATCCTCCTTCATGCTGTTCTGCCGTGTGATCTCAGCAGCCATTTCGTTCAGGGTAAGACCTTCTTTCATTCGTGTTCAGCTCCTTTCTTGTTGTGTGTGGGCTTACCAGGAGATCTGGATGCCCTTCGCCGTGACCTCAGCCGCCAGCCCGTTGCGCTCAAAAACCTGTAAAAGCCGTGACCAGTATGTCTTTTCCGGAAAGCCGGCAAGGTGCTCTTTTGCCACCTCCTCCGTGTCCTCCTCAACGCAGATATCGCCGTTTTCATGGATTGTGAGACAGCTGTGGCCGCGGGAATTCAAATCTGCCACAAGAGCCTCCAGAACCTTCCGACCCTGGACTTCGTACCAGATCTGAGGGTCCACCGGCTGCCTGTTGGGCGGAACGGTATCTTCCGGCTCGCAGCCTCCGGCTTCCGAGAGCGGGACCATCTTTAACATGTTGCAGGTGATGGAGGCGTTTTGATCCACGCATACATCCGCATGGTCAAAATCCGGGATTCCGTAAAGGCGGATGCGCCCGGTCCCTCCTGCCAGCACCAGTTTTTCCGGCCTCTTTTCGCACCATTCCCAGCGCACGTCAGGATAAACCGCCCGGAGATAGGCAGAGATCCGGTGGTTGACATGGCGGAGCAGGAGCAGTTCCATTTCCGGGGATTCTGTGGCTGAAAGATCAAAAGACTGTGTGCCCGTGATCCCTTCTGCCAGCCGTTTCTTTGTAAGTTGTTCACGCATCCTGCGGCGTTTCGCCTGCTGCATACGGGGCCGTAAAAGCACCGTAATAACCCACAGCCCCCAGAGGGAGAACACCCCGATCAGGAGCCAGGTCTGCCATGCTCCCCTTATGAGCGCCAGTATAGCGATGACCGCACCCACGAGGATGCTGATGCTGCCCCACAGGGCTTTGTCACTTTTCATTTTTTACCATCCTTTCTTTGTCTTTGCTGAAAGTAACCTGCATGCCCTTTCTGCATGCACAAAAAAAGAGGAACCATACCGGCCTTTCAGGTTCATTCTGAAAAACCGATAGGGTTCCTCTTTTGGCGCCGGAGCGGGATTCACTCCGGCAGGGACTCGCGTTCCCCGTCCAGTACCTCCACAGGGGGAGGGGCGGTGTCTGCGGTTCCGGGTTCATCTGGAAAATCGGTGGAGCCTTCTTTGGAAATGCGGTTCGGAAGAAATCCGAAATTCGATAGATAGATTTTCAGGATTTTTGTCCGTTCTTTTCCATGAACTGCGGTACAGTCCACCAGCTGCTGTGTGCCGGTGATCCACAATCGGCTGTCCTTTTTGACACCAAGCCGGACAAGGCGGGATACTTCATCATCCCATGCCCATACCTGGTAATACTGGAACTGGCCCTTACTCGTCTGCTCGGTAAAACCGAAACAGACATAGGTGGAATTCTTCTGGCTCTTTTTGGGAACCAGGTCATTCTCCACACGTCCAAATGCAAAAATCTGTGCCATAACACTCCTTTCTGCCACTGGCCTTATTATCTATAAAAAAAGTGCCAGCGGGAATCCGGCCCGGATGGGCGCAGTAATACCACTGACACTTATATACAAACTTAACAGCGTGTGCAATGCGATTTCTTCATCGCCGTACAGACAAGCCTGCCTGCAATCCTGCAAGGATACGCACAAAAATCAATTACAAGGTAAGTATAACACTATATCTGGTGGCTGTCAAGTTCATAAATACTATATGTAGATATTTGGAGTGGCAAAATACAATATCTTGTAGCCGGAAACCCCGGAGACTGCACACAGGGCTTCCTATCTATAAATAGGAATCAAACTGCTTTTATTCTGCAGTATTTTGATTTTTTATTCTTGCGAGAATCAAAGGCTCCGATCCTTGGGGTATTTCAAGTTTGATGTTTCGTTGCTTGCGGCAGAGCCTTTGACTTCAAGAAGGTTTCCAGGCAGACTGGAATCGTAGCCTAAAAACAGGTTCGTGGAGAGGGAAGCGTCCAGATATTCACTGCCCAGGGATGGGCGGGAGGCTTTCCGGAAATAAAAGCAGTAACATCCGCCCGGCTTTATTTTTACCTGTTTTCCCAAAAGCAGGATAATGGCGGTTCCCTGACGGTCCATAAGCTCTATTTTGCGATACCTGCGTAAAGGCAGGGATGTAACGGCGGTACAGACTCCCGTGATGGTTTCATAATCCCCGCGCAGGATCACGACCAGGAGCCCGGCGCTGCGGAACAGGCAGCCGCTGAAGATGATGCCGCTTAAAATCAGCAAAAGCCGGTCATGGGAGAGGAAAAATACGATAGCGGCGATGAAAAGGCTGCCGATCCCCATAAACAGGATCAGAAACACTTTCAGCCGGAGGGTAAGAGGGGCGTTTAACCATTGTTCCATAAGATGTCATATCCTTTCAAAAATAATCTGCTGGCGCAGGTACAGGTTCGCGACCGCCAGCGTGACTGCCTGGCTTTCGGAGGAGAGCCGCATCATGCAGCTGATGTTGTCGCTGGTGGTGTCCGCATCGTCATAGAGCCCTTCCAGGATGCTTTCCTCCGTAGGGAGGGAGCGGATATCCTTTTCCATGCACCGGATCAGTTCTGCAGTGGAGAGCAGGGCCTGCCTCGCAAGGGCCATGACCTGTTTCTCATTTTCGGTACGCTGGTCACAACGGAAGAGCTTTCTGGCAGAGGAAAAGGGCACATGGTTTACAAGAGTCAGTTTCAGGAAAGACAGCATCCTGAGCAGGGCAGAACCGTCTGTGGGAATGATGTACATGGAGGAGAGCAGGTCATAAAGGGCGTCATATTCCGTTTCCCCTTTCCCACAGACCAGCAGGCCCCTTGTCAGGAGCCGTTCCACGCAGTCCTTCCAGGAACGGCTTACGATATCTTTCTGTACCGGTAAAGTCGCCGTATAGAGCCGCCCGATTTCCTCCATACGGGCAATCCGCCAGTTCAGGCAGCTCCAGATGACCATTTCCTGCATATCGACCATGTATTCTTTTCCCCCAAGGATGATAACGGGGCAGTAGCGCCGGCATCCGTTTGTCCTGCGTTCAAAGCGGCCGACAGCGGTATAAAGTGTTTTCAGCATCATAAAAAATCCTCCTGTTTTCCTATAGTTATAGAAGGCTGCCTGCGGCGGCAGTCATAAAAGCCCGGATAAGAAAGGCGTGTCTTTCCTGAGCTTCTGGGTGGCCCGGGAGATCCATGCGCCTACATGGGGCGGCGGCACATGGTACAGGCCGGCGATCTCGGAAACGCTCATGCCTTTCAGTTTCAGCTTCAGGGCCTCAATCCCAAGCCTTGTCACACCCTGGTATTTCTTTTCAGCGTATGCCAGAAGGTCAAGGGTTTCTATCATATTTACCTGCGCATGAAAATCGTCCGGTGGCAGGATTGGTTCACCGTCTGCCAACAGTTCCCCTTGGTCGCCTACAGTCAGATAGGTAAACCGGCGCTGCCGGAAACACATCTGCCGGCAGTAGGAGAGCAGGCCGTTACGCACGATCCTTTTGGCATAAGTGGGGAACCGGGAACGCACTGGGTCATAGGTGGCCGCCGCATGGCATAGCCAGATGCAGCCCTCCTGATAGAGATCTTCGTACCCAAACCCGTAGATTGTTTCATTCACATGGATGCTTTCCATGATGACCCAGTAGACAAGGGACAGGTTCTTTTCCACCAGTTCCCGCTGTTCTCTGGTCAAGGGGATATCCCGTTTCATAAATGCTCACCTCTTTTCAGGCCGCCATGCCGCCGCCAGGCTTTACAGGCGGATGGCACAGGGAAATGACCTTCTCACACATCTGTTCTGAAAACATACCAATATGAGCCTGGTTTTCATCAAGGCCCAGCTTTGCCTGGAGCCATACATAGGCGGCCCATTTGTCCATATGCCGTTCTTTCTGCAGCCTTTTTAAAGCTTGGTGTGCCAGGATGCGTTTCTGGCGCAGACTGCGGTTTGCCATAGTCCCCATAGGTTTCCGATTTCTCTTGTGGGCACTTACATAGGCATCGCAGGCAGGCCATCGGGAGCAGACATACAGATAGCTCCCCCGGTCAATGGTATCCTTTCCGTAGACGGAACTGGCAGGCCGGCAGATGGCCGGGGCACCGCAGTAAGGGCATTTCAGGTTGTATTTCTTTAAGTTTTTCATTGGTCACCTCCATTCCTGCCATCCAGGGCAGTTTTGTTTGTCCCCCGTATTTTAAAGGCAGCGGCATTGGCCGGAAATCTGGCAGAGTTCCAACAGTGGGCAGTCCGTGGAAGATACTGTGTGCCACTCAATATACAGGCCATATATGGTCTCAAAAGTCTGCTTTCCCAGGACAGCCCGGCACTCTTCCGGTTCAATGGGCTCCCCGGATATCTGCTTTAAGACTTTTGCAGGCATAAGGATGGGAGAGCCATCCGCATCCACAGCTATCAGGAATCCGCCGCAAGGCGGAGACTGGCCGTGGGGACAGACTGTATGCTCACACTTGATAAACAGGGCGTTATGCCAACATCCGCGTATTGCTTTTAAAAAGGGATAAATATTACAATGTTGTTGATTCAATTTCTTTCACCTCTCTTATGCTCTTTTCTCAATCCTGAAATGGTCAATTTGAGCTGGAAAATTATAAAATTTTTATAAACTCCGATGATTTCTCCGAAAAGTTTCTTATAAAAATAAAAAAGGAGGGTCAGACGCATATTTCTGCGGTCTGGCCCTAAAACTTTTATTCAGTTGTATTAACCGAACAGCCCCTCAATCTCACGTGTGATTCTGGGGATGACCGTATCATTGAAGATCAGCGTCAGGGCTGCCAGCAGCAGTGCGCCCAGCACAACGGCAATGATGATCTTCACGGCGTCCGAAATATAGAAATCCCCACGCTGGTTGGAGACTGCTATCCGGGCACGGTTGATGAAATAGTTTGCTTTGCTGCAGATACAATTTTTGATTTTTCTCATGGAAAACCTCCTGTTAAAATATGGATGATTTGCTGTTGCTGTATGTACTAGGTCTAAGGGCACCGGATAAGTCTTTTCCGGCTGGCATTTCTGCGCATGGGCCTGTCCGGATAGGAAGCAGGCTTCTGAAAAAGCTGGTTCCGGAACCGGTGCCTGTCTGTTGCTGTCAACGGGGACATGGCATGTTTTCTGTGTTTTTTCATGGCAGCTCCTGTCTGTAATCAGTTGTTATATAAGTTGCATGGATTTAAGAAAAGCCGCTGGGATACAAGCTATCACCCCCTTAAATTTGCTGTGTAAAGGGCCTGTGACAAAAGGCTGCCTTGCCCTTATCCAAAGAAAGCGCCAAGGGAGCTTAAAACCTCCGTGCAAAGGACGACCAGGTAAATGATCATGATGCAGATCAGCATCATCATGGAGTAGCGCTGGATTTTTTTCGGCCGTTTGGCAGCTTCTTTTTTCAGGTTGTTCTGCTCGATCTGCCGCATGTCAAAGCAGATCATTTTAAAGTACATTCGCTGGTCATCCCCGCGCAGGACACCCACCAGGCCCCGCACCACATCCGAGAGCATGGGGCTCCCGATACGGGTTTCAAAGCGGATAAGGGCGTTTTCATAGTTTCCGGTCTTCATGTCCGCAATGGTCTGGTCCAGCTCCGCCCCGAAGTCCCGGCCTGCCACCCTGCGGTAAGAGGTGAGTATCTTCAGCACATCCCGGTCATTTTCCAGGTTCTGCCCGATAGTCAGGGCAAAGCGGGGGATCTCCGCCTCGATGAGCCTGCGCCTCTTTTTTACAAAATCGAAAGCCGCATAGTAGGTGGAGAACCAGAGCGCCACGGCAGTCCCGATCAGGACCGGCACAAACAGCGGCATCAGGAACGCCATGGGGAGGGCGCAAAGCCCTACGGCCCCGGCAGTTACCCAGGCCCTGGCCGTGTATACCTCCGGTGTCAGTTCCAGCCCGGCGATGGTAAGGGCCGCCTGCAGCTTGTTCCGTTTCAGCCGGTCCAGGCGCAGGTATGGGGCAAACAGCTTTGCGATTTTGGTGATATACACATCCAGGAGTTGTTCGTTTTTGGTGCCCTTTTGTTTCTTTGCCAGCATCATCATCTTGGATGTCCTGCTGGTGGGGATGTCCGCAAAGGCCGTGGACAGGTTATAGGTGGCAAAGCCAAAAAAGATAATGGCGATCAGTGCTAACAGGGTCATGTTCCGTCACCTCCGTATTCGATGGGCCTGCTCAGCTTCATGATCTGCGTGAAGGCAAACAGGATGATGGCCGCGCAGATGGCCAGGGCAATCTTTCCCGGCGTGGTGTAGATCAGGGTATGGAACCAGTCTTTGTTCAGGAAATACAGCAGGGGCACGTTGGCGATCACCAGGAACATCATGGTAATGGCTTCACGCCGGGGGCCCTGCATCATGGCTTCCAGCTCCGACTGCACCACACGGACATCGGAGAATTTCTGCACAATGGTGGGCAGCGTATTCTTCATGGAACGGTCCGACTGGCACTGGATCAGGATGTTGGCCCACTCGTGGAATACCCGGTTGGGTATCTTCATCTTCAGGGAGTTGATGGCGCTGGTCATGTTGGCATTGATCAGCTCGCTCTCATATACAAATGCCTCGAAGTTGGCTTTTATTGGTTCGTTGATGTAAGGCAGGTTCTCCCTTACGGAGTGCAGCAGGTCCTCCGTCCGCAGGTAGGACGTGGTGACGATGGAGATAGCAGTCTCCAGCTCCTCGTTCAGATGTTTCTTATAGCTGGCCGCCGTGCTGCGCAGATACCATATGGGCACCAGGGAAAAGCCTATGCCTAAAATGGGGACCAGGTACACGTTGCCGATCAGCAGCGCCAGCACTGCCCCTACCGCAAAAAGGATCAGGGTCAGCCGGGTGACTGCCTCATAGCGGTCGGCCCGCCCGGTGTCCTTTAAGATCTGCCGGATCTCATAGTCCTGGTTGAAAAACCCCCTGGCCGGCGTCCCCATGAGCACGTTCAGCTCATCCGACAGGGTGGCGGTCTTTCTGCCGGTGTTGAAGATAACGTCCGTAAAGTCCCGCGGCCGCACCTGGAAGAGAGCCAGAAGCCCGGCGCTCAGCAGGGTAAAACAGATAAGATAGATCCAGTGCAATGCCTACACCTCCTTTCCTGGCGGCTGTTTCCCCGAAGCCCTTTTATGGGGCGGGGCGCTGTCTAAAAATTCCTGCAGTTCCTTGTGGGAGATGCCGTTGTCCAGCAGCCGTTTTTTCAGTGTCTCGGACATGGCGCCCATCTTGCGGTGGCGGCCTACCACGTGGGCGGCCCCGTGTTCATCGGTCACGTTGTCCACTACCTCATATTTATAGAGGGAACGGTACATCAGCTTCCCGCCCAGGTAATCCTCCCCCTCGATGATCTCCATGATCTTCCGGGAACGGTCCTCCAGCTGCTTGGTGAACACCACCACAGGGTAGGCCTCCACCATGATCTGCATCAGGATGGAATCGTCCATGCTGTACTTCCGCTTGGCAAGGGTCATCATACGCCGGTAGGTGCTCTCGCAGGAGTTGGAGTGGATGGTGGTGCAGACCGTGTGGCCGGTACGGGAGCTTTCCGCCGCCGACAGGCTCTCTGCCGCTGACCGCATCTCGCCCACGCCGATCACGTCCGGGTGTTTCCGCAGCACACGCTCCAGGAGGAAGTCCTGGTTGATGTTCATGGACGGGTTTTCATGGGGCCTTGTGAGCAGGTGTACCACGGAATTTAAAATGTTCCCGTCTTCATCCCGTTTCACCAGGTCAAACTCCCGGCTGCCTTCCTCTATGGTGATGAGGCGGCGGTTATTGGGCACGTTGGATAAGAGCCATGCCATGATGGTGGTCTTCCCGGAACCGGTGGAGCCGGCAATGCACACGGAAACCCCGTAGCGGATGCAGGCGGTCAGGAAGTGGAGCATCTCCGGCGTGGCGCTCCCGGAATCCAGGAGCTTTTCCTCGGACACCGTATTCTGGTTGACGATACGGATGGAGGCATTGATCCCCACTTCCGAATCCACGATGGGCGTCTTATCCACGGAGATACGGATATTCTTGTCCAGGAAGCCGATGACCGAGGGCATGGTGTCGTCAATGACCATGCCGCAGGCGTTCAGCATCCGCCGCACCACGTCAATGGCATGCTGTGGGGAGGAAAACCGGTCCGGGATCTTGATGCTGCGCCCGCTGTTCATGATGACCTCGATATCGTTGTAGGCGTTGATGTTCACCTCCTCCACACCGGGCTGGTAGATCCATTTCTTTAAGAAGGAGTAGCCGGCCATATCCTCATAAAGCCTGGCGCACAGCTGCTCGGTGGTAAACCCCTTGATGGTGTACTTGCGTTTCACCAGGTACTGCACCATCAGCTCTTTTAACACAGTGACAGCGCGTTCCGAATCATTTTCCCCGGCGCCGGCTATGGTGGAGGCGTGGTTTTCGGAAAAGTAGCGCTGCACGTCTTCCAGCACCTGCTCATAGGTCAGGGCGCTGTTCTCCGTGGGGGCAAAGAAAATATCATTTAAGTTATTCATCGCTGTCTGCCTCCCTGTATCCGTATTCACCTTCTTCGTCCGGTGCCTGTTCATATTCCTCCTCTGGGTACTCCCCGTCTTCGTATCCCGCTTCATAGGCATCCTCTTCCTGCCGCTCGGCAAGCTCCATCTGTTCCAGGGTTTCCAGGATCTTATTTAAGGAGGCGGTATATTTGGAGTTGCAGTATTTGATGGCCTGGAACATGCCCCCTTCGGTGGCGCAGCGGTCGATCTCCTTCCCGTAGGGCAGGAGGCCGTCAAAGCCGCCGATGATGTACCCCATCTCGTCAAAGGCGTGGAAGGGGCGGGCCATGCCCGCAAAGGTCATGTGCTCATGGTAGTGGAACCGCCCGTCTACCAGCAGGGGCTGGTGGGCCTTCAGGTAATTGATGCCCTTTAAGTCCGGCGTCAGGATGCGGAGCACCAGATCGCCGGATTCAATGGCGGCAGGCGTGAATACGTTGGTCATGGCGGAGCCGCAGTCCAGGATGACGTAATCCACCAGTTTCTTTGCCGAGGATATGAGCTGCAGGGCCATCTGGTAGTCCGTTTCCGGATAGCTTAACGGGTTCTCACCGGCGCAGTATCCCATAAGGCCGATATAGGGGTAGTTCTTCAGAACCGTCACATGGCTGGCCACCTGGGATGTGTCGATCTCCACGCTGGTCAGGACCTGGCCGATGGAGACGGCTGTGGTGGTGATCTGCTCCGGGAGCCATACCGGGAGCATGGGGATGCCGGGCTCCCCGCTGATGATGATGGCCTTTCGTTTGTCACGGGTCAGCGCTTTGGCAAGGATGCAGCAGAACATGGATTTGCCGCTGCCGGGACTGCCCCAGACCGTGATTGTTTTGGACATGGAAACCATTCCTCCTTTCTGCCTGCGGTCAGGTCTTGTTTTCTTCCGTGTTTCCTTCTTTATCAGTGGAGATTTCCCCGCTGGTTCCGGTTTCTTTTCCCGATTCTTTTTCTTCCCCAGAGGCAGGTTCTTCCCCGGTTTCTCCCGCAGCGTCCGTTTCCGGATTTTCTGCTTCCCCGTCCCCGGCCATTTCCTCTGTTTCTTCATCGGAAGGCTCCGGGAAGTAGATCTCCTGCAGGATCACATCCTGCTCTGCCAGGAGTTCCTCCGCCAGCTTTTCATTGTTACGGGAGATCAAGGCTACATGGGTCACCCCGTCATTTTCCAGGGAAGTAATGACCCGTGCCTGCTCCGGGCTGGCAAGTACCGTGATGGTGGCGGACTGCTGTTTTTCTTCATCTTCCACCGGTTCCTTTGTGTTGTCCACGTTGACACCCTTGGCATCCGTGACGGAAAGCACCCGGACGAAACGCAGTTCCGGGACTTCCTCCGCCGCGTCCAGGAAATGGTATACCCGGATGATGTCATTCGGCTGCAGCTTGTCGGACAGGCCGGAAGCCAGCGTTTTCACAGTCAGGGAGATGGCCACCTTCCCGGAGGGGATGCTGTTTAAGGCCACGTCCGAGGATACCGGGACGGCGCTGGTCTTGGAGGTCAGGATATAATCCCCCTGGGATAAGTCTGCCGTGGCATAGAGGCCTTTCACATCCTCAAGGGAGTGGGCGATATTGGGGGGAAGGTTGTAGCTTCCAACCTCCACGGTCTCCGTATTGTCTGCCGAGAGCTGTTCCCCTTTCAGCACGGGTTTTGTGACCCGGACGATCTCTGTCTTGCCGTTGGTCTGCTTCGCAATGGTGGGCAGGGCGACAAAGGCGATAACGGCTGCCAGCAGGATGCTGAGCAGGCCGAAGATAAAGCGGTTATTCAGTTTCATGGTTGTTTTTACTCCTGTCATATAAAGTGTGGCATCTGTCTGTCAGGGAAGGCAGATGCGGTTATAGGATTGCAGTTATGGTAACGGCCAGGCTCCCGGCCATCAGGAACGGCACAAAGGGAAGGGAAAGCATCCCCTTTTTCCGCCCTGCTGCCAGGGAAACACAGGCAGCAAGGCCGGAGGCGATGAGCAGGACGGCCAGCATACGGGAGGGGCCGTAGATAAGGCCCATGACCCCGGCCAGCTTGATATCCCCGCCCCCGATCCCGGCGCCTTCTTTTGACACCAGTGCGGCGGCCAGCAGGACCAGGAAGCCGGCTGCTGCCCCGGTAAAAGAGAAAAGGAATAAAAGCGGCAGGAGGTCGGTTCCGAAAAGCCCTGCACGTACCAGGGGCGCCGCAAGCGCAAAGGGGAGGAAGAGCAGGAGCGCCCGGCCGGGCACCCGCCTCTTTTTCAGGTCATATGCGGCAAATCCAGCGATGCACGCAAAGGCCATCAGTTCATAAAGGAAAATGGGGCTGCTATTCACGGTTGGTATACCAGTCATCAAACACGCTCTGGTGGATGGTGATGTAGTCATCCAGGTTGACCGAGAGCATCCCGTCCGGCGTCCATGCGTCCCATACCTGGGTATACACCACATAGCTGGTGCTGTCCGGGAACCATACAGGCGTGAAATGCACGGTGCGCCCGTAGGTGGAGAACTCATTGGGCTGGAAGGTGAACCTTGCGCTGCGCCCGCTGGAGACGCGCTGCAAAAGCCGCAGGTAAGTCTTATACTGGAACTCCGGGAATACGGAAAAAGCAGTCTGCGGGTTGCTGTGGTGCCCGTCCGGTGAGTTTGTGGATAACACGGCCCGCACTTCCGTTTTCACGCCGTAGCCGCTCTTCATGTCCTTCCCGTTGGCGGTGGGGACGATATCATCCGGCATCAGGGTCATGGTTCCGCTGATAGAGGCCGAATAGCTGGTATAGTCATACTCCCAGTCTCCCCGGTCTACCCAGTGGCCGTCATCTTCCCCGTGGCTGCACCATTGCCAGTCCGGGACCCAGTAACAGCTCCACACGCCCCAGTTCGCACTGAGCTTCTGGGGATTGGAGGGGAGTGCGGGAACGGAATAGCCGGGGTTCACATCCGTTGCTAGGGGATCGGGCGGTATCTTTTCGTTTAGGTCCACGATCTTCGCCACAAAGGTATCCTGGGCGGTGAACCCCCTGCTCAATGACACCGTGATCGTGATGGTCTGGGGCGTTTCGGGCGTATGCCATTTCACCCACACCAGCTGGGAGTCATTGGCCGGTATCACAATGTTTCGGACGGTATAGCTCCTCCCCATGATATGGAACGTGACCGTTGCCGGGTTGTCCGGGGTAAGGCGTCCGCCTGTCCGCAGCCGGATGGCAGTGATCACATCCGTATCCACCCGGTATTCCACATCCGGCGCCTCGATCTCCCCGCCCGGTTCTTCGGTCTCTTCAAACCAGACAATGCCGATCCCCAGGGCGCTGATGATATCCCCGTTGGACTGTATCCCGCGCCTGCCGCCGGTCCAGGCGGGAAAGCCCAGGTCGCTGTACTCCAGGAACAGGGAAAGGGGAAGGTTCTGGAAAGCCACCGAGGGCAGCTTACTCCGCAGGGATCCTCCGGAGAGCTGGTCGTAGAGGGCGGCTTCCGTTGCCGTAAAAGCGTATTTTGTCCCATTGAAGGTCACATAGGCAATGGGCTCCAGCAGGATCTTGTACTGTCCTGACAGCATGTTCTCGTAGTTTACACCTGTGGCATCGGCTACCATCATGCAGGCGTATTCCGAACAGAAATAGCGTTTGATTGCTTCGATGGAAGCGGGCCGGCTGTTGCTGTTGATGATGGCCGGCATGGAATAGGCCGGCTGCAGACAGTTGTAGGGAACACCGGACTGCAGGGAGAGCGAAGTCCCGTCCCGGTACTGGATCTTGTTCACTTTGCCGAAATGGAGCATCGTGGATGCCTGGCTTCGGTTGGAGAAATCCACGGGCGTGCTCACGGCGGAGCCGGACTGGGCATCCACCACCGTTACCCGCACGCCATCGTTGCCGGGAGACCAGAAGTTGGTGGAGGTGCCCTGGTTCATGTTTCCCCCGCCACCGTCAATGTTGCCCTGCCCGGAAGCGAAAGCCTGTGTAGGGCACAGGCAGAATAGGAGGGCGGCGGTGCAGAGGAGGGCATAAAAGCGTTTCAAACAATATCACACTCCAATCTTTTTCTATAAAAAGAAAACCGCCATTTCTGAGGCGGTTTTCCGGTTTCAGTATTCAGTTGTATATGCAGCTGCCGGTATCTGGCTGGGAACTCGTTTAGGCAATCCCTGTAAGTATCATGCGGGGATAGATTCCGGATGGGCTGTCAGTTCCCCATGTTCCCGACCATCTTGTTAGGATCTCCGCTGCTGTCCACAGTGGCCTGGTTGACCTGTCCGGGAACAACCCATCCAAAAACGGGATCGTATACAGCCCCGTTTTCATTGGTGGTGCCGGCAGGAGGCGTACTGTCCTTTCCGGTATCTGTGGAAGAAGGGGCTGTTTCCGGGGCCGGGTTCACGGGATGGTCCTCACCGGGGTCCGTGATGGCAGTCTTGCCTTCCGTGGGCGGAGGCGGTGTTTCCTCCTTTGTTTCCGTGGGAACGAAGTCAACTACAACTTCCTGCTCTGATTCCTCTGCCACCTTGGGGTAATCTTCCAGCTTGTCCTCTGCATTGTCCTGATTCCAGATGTTGCTGTCTGCATGCTCCCAGGAGCCTTCCGTGGGGGTATCCTTCCATTCCTCCTGGACGGCATCCGGGGGCTGTCCATCCGGCAGGAAGGCGGTCTTTGCATCCCGCCCCACAAGCCAGCAGGCGGCGAGGATGGTGATGCAGGAAACCGAAAGGACGGTCACGAGGAACCCTTTGGACTTAAAAAATTTTTTCATATAGCAGTCATCTCCTTTTTTCCTTTATATATAACCTATACGCTTTCAGGGCAGGGCTTTTCAACAGATGATCAGAAATTTTTACTTTCCGCCCTGCGGTGTCCGATAAAACGGAAGGCCAGGAAACCGGCAAAAGCCGTAAAAAGGGTAGTGAGGATAAATTTTTTGGATGTAAACAGTTTCTTCATAAGAGGTAAGCTCCTTTCATAGTTAACTGCTGCCTGTTGTCCGGCAGA
>ERZ808046.886-NODE-886-length-17803-cov-7.811012_pt1 | contig 17803 bp, 18 predicted proteins | sample MGYA00380196_ERZ808046 | MGnify/ENA primary metagenome ERZ808046 (study PRJEB31490, sample SAMN06133421) | mouse gut metagenome | isolation source: Z6_2 | host: mice | place: China: Chengdu | collected 2015-05 ...
TCCATAGCGGCAGGGATGTCCGAAACCTAAGGCTGTTGGCTGTATAGAAGCACCAACCCATTTTTAAACTAACACCATACGTTATTTTGATCTCCCTGTCATACAATATTTACCAGAGTGCCCTGGCGGCGGTTCTGGCAAGTGCGGCCTATCTGTATGGGCGTCATCTGAGCTTTCTGGAACTGAACACGTTTTATTCCTATGCGGACAGTGTTCTGGCGGTTATGCAATATGTATTCCTGGGCCTTTTGGTCAGCTATACGGCTAATATGCTGAGGGAGGATACCCGCAGCGTCCGGCTGGATTTGGAGATGCTGAAGGAAGAATATGAGGAACTAAAGGCCATTAACGAAGAAAATGTACTTATTAAAAACGAATATGAGGAGCGCCTTCTTACATCCAAGACCGGTTTCCCAAAGCTGTACAGCCTGGTCAGCCGTCTGATGGTTCAGGAGCCGGATCGCATTCTCATGGAGACCATGCAGGTCATCTCCGAGTTGATTCATACGGACACGGTGGCGGTCTACCAGGGGCAGGCCGAAAGCCCCTGGCTCAGGCTGGTGGGTGCGCTTGGCGACAGCTCCGCAATGGATGGAAAGACATGGAATCTCTCCGGCTCTCCCGGAATTTATGATGCGGTGGTGCGGGGAGAACTCTATCAGGGAGAGTTTGGGAGCGGGGAACCAGCCATCGTTCTGCCCATTATCTGCCAGGGCGTTCCCGAAGCGGTGATCCTCATTAAGACACTGCCCTATGAAAGTGAGACGCTCTACCATGTCAATCTGCTGAAAACCCTGTCCCTGTTGCTGCGGGACTCCATGGAAAAGGCATTACAGTATGAGAAGCTGTCCAGGGAGGAGCATTATGTAAAGGGCACAGATGTCCTCAATTGGAAAGCGTTCCGTAAACGGGTACTTCTGGCAGGAGAAAAGGGGGAGAAGTGCATGGCGGAATATTGTGTGGTAGAGCTTGTGTATTCCGGAACTCTGGAGGAGGCTGCGGCTATGGCCAGCCAGACATTGCGTGTGACGGACTGCCTGGGAACCGATGGGAAGGGGAAGCTTTTTGCCCTGTTGAACAATACCGGACCCGGAAGCCTGGAGCACCTGCAAAAACGTCTCCTGAACTGCGGCGTGAAGCCTGTCCGATCCTGGCCGGATCAGTGACAGGCTGAGCAATAGAAAAGCGAGGTTGTGATCATGTTAATTTGGTTTTTGGCGGTGAATTTTGGCATAGCTGTGCTGTATGCCGCCATAAAAGGAATCCATCGGCAGGGAGCCCAGATAGCAATCTTTTTCATTTTCCTTCCGGGACTTGGATTTCTTATTTATTTTTTGCCGGGTCTGCTCCGGTCGCTTTTAAAAAGAGTGGGAATCGATCGGGAAGCCGTTCTGACACACGCCTTTGAGATCGAGCGGCAGCCGGAACATCCCGATGTGCGGGAGGCGCTGAACGTGGTGCCGGTGGAGGATGCCATGGCCGTAAGCGGGAACACGGAAAAACGGGCTCTCCTGCTGAAGCAGCTGGAGAAGAACCTGAGAGAGAATTACAAAATGCTTCTGGTGGCAGAGCAGGACGAGGACTCAGAGTCGGCTCATTATGTGGCCGCCGCGAAGATGGAGATATACCGCCTGGAACAGACGCGCTGGTTAGAGTGCCGCAGGGATTATGAACAGGAACCCGGCGATCCGGAAAAATATCATATGGCCTGTGAGGCTTTGATGGAGATTTTGGACAGCGGTGTCTTTTCCGCCAGAGAGCAGAGTACTTATCGGAAGCATTTATGCAGCCTGGTGCAGAGGCAAATCGATACCGGGGAAAGCGGGGTTTCCCTGAGAGAGTACGAGGGATATTTGAGCTCCCTGGTGGAGCTTGGCCGATACGCGGAAGCGGAACTTCTCTGGCAGGAATACGCGGAACGGATGCGGAGCGAGGAAGCCTATCGGGATATGCTGAAAATGTTCTACCAGGCAGGAGAACGACAAAAGTTTGAGGATATTCTGGATGATCTGCGGAAGAATAAGCAGGTTCGCCTCTCATCCAGAGGACTGGAACAGCTGCGCTATTGGACGAAACGTCTCGCCAGGGCAACGATAAAAAGCTGACTGCGCTGTTTCAATGCATGGAGTGGAAATATGTTGTCATTTAAACGGTTACTGTATATCGTCCTGGCGGTCATCGCACTGGGCGGTGTTTCCCTGATTTACTATACAAATGAAAGCCGGCCGACAAGCGCTCAGATTCAAAGCAGCTATGCCGGGGAACGGGACTTTACCGAAAAACGTCAGGTGGAGGAAGGGGAAAGACCCAGGGTCTGGATTCTGGGGGAGTCCGGGGACGGGCGCTATGGAAAAATTTACGACAATGTCCGGCAGTTCTGCGAGGATATCCATCTTACGGCAGCAGGAGATGGACGTTTTGACGGGGACGGAACACAGGAAGGGGATCTGGTAATTTTTTGTGACGCTTCTATCAGCCGTTATGCGGATCTGGCAGAGCTTGAGAAGTTTATTGCCGGGGGAGGCCGGGTCATCCTGGCGGCGGGCCTTGCGCAGGAGGAACAAAATTTAAGCCTGTGGACGGCGCTTGGCATCCGGGAGAAGTCCGAAGGGAAAGATTACCATGACCTGGTATTTGAAAAACCGCTGCTTCCCGTTCAGCCGGAACAGGCCCGTTATGACGGGAACAGCGGTTCCGCCCGTATTGAGGTCAGCGCTGATGCATCTGTCTATATCCGGGATGCGGGAAGCGGCGTCCCCATCCTCTATACATACGCATGGCAGGAGGGAAGAGTCTGCCTGATCAACGGAACCTTTCTCACAGATATCCGCTGCATGGGGTTTCTGACCGGAGCGATCGGTGCGCTGCTGCCGGATTTCGTTTATCCGGTTTTGGGAATAAAGGCAGTATTCCTTGATAATTTTCCCAGGCTCACCTCTGCTGACGACGAACTGTGCAGGCGGGTGTACGGCTATTCCGCGGAAGGATTTGTCCGGGACGTAGTGTGGCCTGCATTTCAGGGAATTTCTCTACGCACGGATACGCCATACACCGCCAGTTTATTGGCGGCTGCATCTTCTGAGGAGAGTTTTGGGACAGCAGATGACGAATTGTTTATGGCCATTGGCAGGCTGGTGCTGCAATTTGGAGGGGAACTGGTCTGTGCCGCTGACTGTCCGGAGGATGGGCGCACCGGGCTTCCCGTTGTAACTACGGGAAACTCCATGGAGGACGGTAATCTCCTTACCATCTGCTCCGCTCTGGGAGCCTATGGCATGGTTTCGCATGTGTTCGATATCAGCATGATGATCGCCGTGGATGAAGATACCGCCGCATGGGATTTGTATAAGAGGCAGGTCAGCCTTTTTGAGTCGGAAATTTTGGACCGTGTTCCCTGGCTGGAGGGAAGAACATTGTCCCAGACAGGGGATGATGTGAGGAGTTATCAGGATATGGATTACGGCTGGAAAAGAAGCGGCCAGGGTCTGGAGCTTAATTGCAGCAGCGCCGTAAAGGGGCAGGCATTCTTTTACCACACCGACGGGCGTGTTGCCGGCACAGAAGGCCTGACCTGTCAGGACGTGGGGAACGGCTACTATCTGCTGCGTGTCCGGGAAAATGAGGGAATTATTATGCTGGAGGAGGAATAATAAAGTATGCGGGTATGTTTGATCTGTGAGGGGAGCTACCCCTATATTCCGGGAGGCGTCTCCAGCTGGGTGCAGATGCTGTGCAGCCAGTTCCAGGATGTGGAATTTGTGGTATGGGCTATTGCAACCACAAGAGAGGAGATGCCGGAATATGTATGCAGCATACCGGAAAATGTAAAGGAGATCCGGACGATATACCTGGGAGATGCGGCATTCAAAAAGAATGGTCGGAAAATCCGGCTGACCAGGTCGGAAAAAGACACCCTGAAGGGGCTGATAAGCGGTTCCGTGGATGCCATCAACTGGATCGGCGTGCTGGAACTCGCAGGACGGCACCACCAGTATATGAGCGACCTTTTGATGAGCGAATCTTTTTTTGATATCTGTATGGAGGAGTACCACAGACAGAATTCCAGGAAAGTATTCCTTCATTTTCTTTGGAATTACCGGGGGATTTATTTCCCTCTGATGTATCTCCTTTCACAGGAGATTCCAAAGGCGGATATTTACCATGCCGTCTCTGCCGGTTACGCGGGAATTCTGGGAAGCTGCGCCTCCTATATAAATGAGGTTCCTCTGATTTTATCCGAACACGGCATCTATACGAGGGAGAGAGAGGAGGACATTATCCGCTCCGGGTGGGTGGCGGGAGAGTTTAAGGAACTGTGGATTGACTTTTTCAAGAAGCTCTCTTTCATCGCCTACCAGCAGGCCAGTGTGGTCACAACTCTGTTTGAAACCAACCGCTCTCTTCAGATAGAACTGAAATGCCCGCCTGAAAAGATCATTGTCATTCCAAACGGTGTGAACGCCAGGGATTATGAATCCTGCCGGAAAGAGAAAAAGGACGGACCTTTTGTCCTGGGGGCGGTATTGCGGGTGGTGCCGATCAAGGATGTGAAAACCATGCTTCTGGCCTTTGACATCGTGAAGCGGGCAGAGCCGGAAGCCCGTCTGAAAATCATGGGTAACTGTGCAGAAAATCCGGTATATTACCAGGAGTGTATGGAGCTTTTGGCGGAGCTGGAGACACAGGATGTGGAATTCCTGGGACAGGTTAATGTCAGGGAGCATCTGCAGGAGGTGGATCTGCTCCTCCTCTCCAGTATCAGCGAGGGGCAGCCTTTGGCTATCCTGGAAGGTATGGCGGCCGGGATTCCCTTTGTGGCAACAAATGTAGGAGACTGCAGGGCCTTGCTGGAGGGCGGCCGGGAGGATGACAGCTTCGGCCCCGCCGGGATGGTGGTTCCGATCATGAACAGCGAGGCCATGGCACAGGCCATCCTGCGCTGCATACGGAGTCCGGAGCTGCTTGCAAAGATGGGGCAGGCCGGAATAAAACGGGTGGAAACCTATTACAGCCGAAAGGGAATGTTGGATGCATTCCGCAATATCTATGAATGCTTGGAGGAGAAACTGCATGGCAGGAATCGGATTTGAACTGAAAAAGATATATGGAAGAAAAACACTGGCAGCCAGCCTTTGGGGAACCGTCTACGCTTCCATGACAACCATTGGCCCGGCAGTCCTGTCGGCAGTGCTGCTTTTGGTACTGGAATTTTTGTTGGCCCAGGAAGGTCTCACGTTACTGAAAGAGAGGTTCCTTATCGCGTTCACATCCTACGCCTTTGTGATTGCCACACTGGCCGCCGTCCTTTTTGCCGCCCCTGTGTCCCGTTACATTTCTGACTGCATTTTTCTGGGCAGGGAGTCGGATATATGTCCTTCCGCTTTCGGCGTATTAACGCTCTCCACTGCCGTTTCCGGCATCGTGATGTTTCTGTTGTGCGCGGGTATGTATTGTTCTACGGACGAAATTGAGATGCCTTTCCTGATAAGCTATTATTTCCTGGGTGTGCTGGTGACGGATGTTTACAGCATGATGACCTATGCATCGGCGCTGAAGCATTACAGGTCGCTCACATTCAGCTTCTTATTTGGGTTTTTGCTGGCGGTCGGCGTGTACCTTCTCTGTACCAGGCAGCTGGAAATTGATAAAGTGACTGCGGCCTGCATGGCATTGGCGTGCTGTTATTTTGTAATCCTGTTCGCGCTGGTATACCAGTGCGTCAGAGCCTTTGGAGCGCCGCAGGGGCATTATTTCGCATTTCTCGCCTATTTCCGCCGGTATCCAAAGTTGGCTGTTGGAAGCTTTGCTTACACGCTGGGCATCTACACCCCTACCATCATTTACTGGTTTTTTTCCGGGATTGCAGAGCAGGTCAGCATTTTCCATACAGCTCCGGTTTATGACTATGCCATGTTTCTGTCTGTTTTCGTGAATATACCGTCACTGGTCATCTTTGTGGTAAAGGTGGAGACGGCATTTTATGAGAAGTACACCCTTTATGTATCTGCGCTGAACAACGGTACCCATGAACTGATCCGGAAGGAACGGGACGTTATGGCAAGGACGCTGCGCCATCAGCTCTTTTTTGTGTATGAAATCCAGCTGATTATAACGGTGGTGGTGGTATGCCTGGCCAGCGTGTTCTTTCCCTACCTGAATGCAGGCACCCATATGATGCAGATGTTCGTCATTCTGAGTCTGGGAATATACGCTGTGTTCTGCATGTACTTCACGATTATCGTGTTTTACTATTTCTCGGATTACCGCGGCGCATGTATCAGCTCCCTGGTCTTTTTGACCGTAACAGCTCTTGGCGCGGCGGCGGCAGTCCTGCGGAACGATTTTTATCCGTTTCCCCTGCTGCTGGGCGGTCTTTGCGGATGGATTGTTTCTTTTCTGCTGCTGCGCCGCCGGATGGAGAAGCTCGACAGCTTTTTAATGTGCTGAAATACCTTATACATGATACAGCAGCCGCTTGGAAAAGGTATTCCGATACTCACTGGGTGAGAGCCCGGTGAGTTTTTTGTAGGTGCGGGAAAAGTTGTGGCTGTCGGAAAATCCCAGCGTTTTCGCAATATCAGAGATGGACTGATTGGTGTCTGTCAGCATAAAATTCGCCTGTTCAACTTTGGACTTCAGAATGTACTGCTTAAGGGGCATGCCGAAAACCTGGGCAAAACGATGGGAGAGATATTTCTCATTGTAGCCAAAGGCGGCGGCAATCTCCGAGACCTTAAGGGGATGGGAGATATTGTTTTTGACATAATCAAGAATATCCAGATAGACCTGCTTCTGCCCCTCAGGAACAGTTTCAGGAGAGGAGGACTGGAGGGAAAGCTGTCCGTAAAGAGCCGTCAGGATACTGGTAGCCATGGCGTTTAAGGCGATTGCCGGATAGTTGGACTTCACGATATCCTGGAGCTGCTTCATCAGAACCACGATTTTATCCAGATTGGGAATCGTTCCTGTCTGGGGGATGGCAAAATATTCCTCAGACGGAGACAGCGGCGTGCCCGGGGTCAGCACAGGAGGGAGACCGCCGGGGACAGTGGTGAAATGGAGCCAGTAAAAGGAAGAATAGGCAGGCTTTACGCCCTGGCGCCAGGAGCCGTTGGGAGGAAGCAGGAGATATTCACCGCTTTTTACCGTAAAATTATCCTGACCATGTCTGATATATAATACACCTTCGGTCATAACAAACAATTCATAATCGTTCAGTTCCATATGCATGTGCTGCCACTCCGTGGAGGGAGCTTTGAACTTTCCGGTGAGTGCATATGAGAAAAGCTGATTGGCAGGCAGGCAAAGTAATTCCATTTTAAGGCTCCTTTCGTCTAATATTAATTCTATAATTTTTCTTATATTCTGTAAATCCCAAAAATCTGTTAAAAAATGCACAACAAGTGTCGGTAAGTTATAAAAAATATCAAAAAGAAAGACAGTGCAGGTATCAAAAAGTAAGAAGTAACGAAAGCACACCAAACATAGCAATATGATATTTACAGAATAGGGGGGGGATGGTGATAGACTATAAATACAGTCAAATTTGATAAAACTGAAAAATCCGAAGTGCTTCTGCGGGGCAAATTGTCCTGAAAAAAACGGGAGAAAAAATTTGGCTGTCAATAATGCACAGGAGACACATCGGGGAAAAATATCAGAAAGGATGGAAAAGTTATGAAAAAGAAAGTAGTGGCAGCACTTCTTTCCGTGGCTATGGCAGCGACTCTGCTGGCAGGCTGTGGAAGCGGCGGCGGCGCTTCTACGGATTCTTCGAATTCCGGAGAGAGCGCTTCATCAGGCAGCAAGGCGCAGGCCGATGCGGCAGGCGACGAGGCGGATGCCTCAGGAGACGAGGGCCAGGCATCAGCTCCCAGCGGGGAGACCGTTAAGCTCAAAGCTCTGGCAATCCTGCATCCCCTTACTCAGGATGTGGACGACATGGAGTATGTAGCAGAGATAGAAGCGGAAGCCGGTGTAGAAATTGAATGGGAATTAATCCGTGCAGACTGGGATCAGGTGAAGTCCACCCGTTTCGCATCCGGCGATATTCCGGATCTTCTCTTTAACGCAACATACAATGCGGATTATCAGACATATAAGGGACTGTTCCTGGATATGACGCCTTACATCAATGACGATCTGACACCCAACATAGCAACCATGTTTGAGGAGGAGCCGGACACGAAGGCTCTGGCAACCACCATGGAGGGAGAAATCTTTGCGGCTCCCAAATTCCAGGGCAAGTGGCCGGATACCAACACGGTTATGTTCATCAACAAGCAGTGGCTGGATAATCTGGGACTTGAGATGCCTGCCACCTTCTCCGAGATGAAGGAAGTGCTGATGGCATTTAAGGAGCAGGACGCTAACGGAAACGGAGATCCCAATGATGAAGTACCCCTTGATTTCAACGGATGGTTCGGCGGGGCTTATTCCCTTCCCGGCGCATGGCTGGGCGGACTGGGCATCCAGCTCACCAATCAGGGCTTTAACGGTTACTTTGCAGAGGACGGGCAGGTGAAGTGCTATGCAGTGGACGAGAGATACAAACTGTTCATGAAGTATGTTGCCGACCTGTATGCAAACGGCCTGATCAATACCAACGCAGTAACCAACGACTACTCCATGTTCCAGTCCCTCTCCAGAGGAAATGAAGCGGGAGACGCTCTGGTAGGCGTTGTGGCCGGATGGGAAGAGACAGACAAATTCGGCCCTACACTTTACAGCCAGTATGTGGCTCTGCCTCCCCTTGACTATGATATCGACTGCGAGGCAGGTACCTATGACACCAGATGGAAAAACGACTTTACGGAGCTGAACCTTTCTGCAAACCGTGTAGCTGTCAGCGCAAACTGCTCCGATCCGGAAGCTGCAATGCGTTTTATCGACAGATTCTATGATCAGACACACAGTGTGGAGGTACTCTTCGGCGGCGTTACCGACGGCAACCTGGAAGTTACCGGAGACAACAGCTATAAGGTACTTGATCCCCCGGCAGAGGCCAATACTGATTGCGGTACCTGGAAGTGAACCAGCACCTTTGCAGACAACGGCCCTATGTACATCAGAAGGGCTTCTGAGGTTGAGATGACCCAGGATATGACCAACGCAACCAATGAGCGTACCGTTTATGCGGATGCACTGGCCAAGGCTACCGAAAAGGATCTGTATCCTTATCAGTTCATGAAATATTCGGCAGAAGACGAAAACAACATGGCCCTGATGCAGGCTAACATCGACAACGTGATCAACAATCAGTGGGCAATCTGGATGGTAGGCGACGAGGATATCGACGCTACCTGGGACGCTTATGTTGAGAACGTAAAGAGCGCAGGCCTTGACGATGTTCTGGCAATCCGTCAGGCGGCTTTCGATACCTATCTGTCAAACAACTAAGCGTGCCGGCGCGCAAACAGGTGCGCCAGACACAGAAAAGGAACTGTAGGAGGCATGGCAGTCTGCAGCTTACAGTTCAGGTGAAGGGAAGGGCGGGAGGATGCCTTGGTATCCTTGCCGCCCTTTTTCTCATCAAAAATGATCTTATGGAAAACCGTGCAAAAAAGTGCGTGCGTTTGTGCGTACATACAGACGTCTGTGTGAATATAAGAGAAAGGAAGAAAACTATGGCAAAATCAACAAAGGGAAAGGCCGGGGACTCCCGGAGCTTTGGATTCCGTGCCAAAAAGTATATGTCGCACTACTGGCAGCTGTGGGTGATGCTGATTCCGGCGGTCGTATATATTTTTATCTTCTGTTATATCCCGATGTACGGCATTCAGCTGGCATTCAGGGAATACAGTTTTTCCACGGGAATTACAGGGGGGAAGTGGGTTGGCTTTCAGTATTTTAAACAGTATTTTACCAGCAATATGTTCTGGCCGACTTTGCGCAACACATTTGTGCTGTCTTTCTTCAGTATTGTTGTGGGCTTCCCCGCCCCGATCATCCTGGCGATGATCATCAATCAGATCCGCAACAAAAAGTGGAAAAGAGTGGTTCAGACAACCGTTTACATACCGTATTTCATCTCTGTAGTGGTTATGGTTTCCATGATTCAGGTTCTGTTTATGAATGAGAGGGGCGTAATCGGAAACTTCCTGAAGGATATCGGGCTGGTAGCTCAGAGCACAAATATTGTAGGTAATGCAGGAACTTTCGTGCCGCTGTATGTACTGACCGGTGTGTGGCAGTCCATGGGATGGAACAGCATTATCTATATCGCCGCCCTCTCATCCGTGGATACACAGCTCTATGACGCCTGTAAGATCGACGGAGCAAACCGCTGGCAGACCATGTGGAATATTGATTTTCCCGCAATCCTGCCCACTATAATGATTCTGCTTATCATGAATATGGGAAATATCCTGAATGTAGGGTTTGATAAGGCGTTCCTGATGCAGAATGACTTAAACAGGAGTGCTTCGCAGGTTATTTCCACCTACGTTTACCAGGTGGGTATCAAATCCTCCCAGTTCTCCTTCGGTACTGCCGTGGGGTTATTCAACACAGTTGTCAATTTTGTATTTTTGATGTTCACGAACTGGATGTCCAAGAAATCCACCGGAACAGGTTTGATATAAGGGGGGAGAGAGATGGCAAAAATGAAAAGCAATATGTCACAGGAAGCTTTCAGGACACACACCCTCTCAGACCAGATTTTCGGGGCGGTGGTAGTCCTGTTGAGTATTCTGATTTTTATCATTATCGTTTATCCACTGTGGTTCGTGGTGATTGCGTCCATCAGCAATTCCAATCTGGTAAATCAGGGACTGGTTACCTGGTGGCCGAAGGATATACGGTTTTACGGGTTTGAACAGGTGTTCCAGGACAGCCGTATCTGGAAGGGATATGCCAATACGATCTTTTATGTGGTAGCAGGTACGGCGCTGAATATGGTAGTGACCATGCCGGCCGCTTATGCCCTCTCCCGCAGGGACTTCAAGCAGCGCAACGGTATCATGCTGTACTTTGTATTTACCATGTATTTTTCAGGCGGGCTTGTGCCGCTGTATATGACGATCAGTTCCCTTCATCTGATTTCCACGAAGACGATACTGGTCATTATCGTTGCGGTCAATACTTATAACCTGATCATAGCGAGAACCTTCATTGCCAACTCCATCCCGGAGGATCTCTATGAGGCGGCGGTGCTGGATGGGTGTTCGCACTTCAACTACCTGATCAAGGTGGTGCTGCCCCTGTCCAAGGCTGTGATTGCGGTGTTGATTCTGTACTATGCGGTGTTCCACTGGAATGATTATTTCAATGCGCTGATGTTTAACAGCGATGCGGCAAATGCGCCCCTGCAGATTGTGCTCCGTGAGATATTACTTCTGAATCAGGCGTTCGCAAGCGGAAGCGGCGGCATACAGGGCGGCTATGGACAGTCCTCTGCTGATCAGGTGAAATATGCGATTATCATTGTTTCCACGGTACCTATTCTGTGTGTATATCCTTTCATCCAAAAGTATTTTGAAAAAGGTGTTATGATTGGAGCCGTTAAGGGATAACAAAGCGCAAAAGAAAATAAAAGGCCGGGGGATAGATTTCCTCCGGCTGATTTTTTAACATAAGGATGGATGGCGAAACCTGGCGGCGTTGTTCAGGGCCGATTTACCCGAATCGCCATACAGGGACAGGAGGCGGAATGAAAACAAAAAAATCAGAAAGGACAGGAGCATATTCTGTTTTCTCCAATCTCTCTTTTTTGCTTGGGGAGATGCGCAGCTACGCGGGCAGATCCTTCTTCTGGCTGCCGGTGAGCATTCCCTGCAGCACATCAGAATGCAGGGGCCTCACTGTCAGGATTATCTGGATTTTATCGGCGAGGGAGAGGATAAGCAGCTCTACCGCCACGGGCAGGACGGTACGGCGTCGGTGGAGCTATCCGATGACTGGCGTATTACCTTTGACCATGTGAGCTTCCGGTACCCGGGAACGCAGGAGTGGGCCATCCGGGACTTAAACCTGACCCTGAAAAAGGGAAGCCCAGAAGATTGCCATTGCCAGGGCGCTTTATAAGGACTCTCCCTTTGTCATCCTGGATGAGCCTACTGCGGCGCTGGATCCAATAGCGGAGGCGGAAATTTATGCAGGCTTTAAGGGGATGGTGGAGCAGAAAGGGGCGGTTTATATTTCCCACCGTCTTTCCTCCTGCCGGTTCTGCGATGTAATCGCCGTGTTCCACGAGGGACGACTGGTTCAGTTAGGAGACCACGAGACGCTTCTGGCGAAGGAGGATGGAAAGTATCATGAGCTCTGGCATGCCCAGGCGCAGTATTATCAATAGAAAACAGCGGAAAGGTTGGGGAAGGATATGAAAAAGAAACGGATATTGCAGGCCCTTTTGTGTGCTGCTGCGGTTCTGGCAGTGGCAGGATGCGGGCAGAAGGCCGTTGTTTCTGAAAGCGGTTCGGAAACAGAAGACAGCGCAGAGGAAACGTCCGAAGAAGCGGAGCCGGAGGATATTTTTGAAGGGATCCAGGTGGCGGAGAACGGAGCAAAGGTCAGCATCCATGACCCGTCCATCAAGGTGTTTGACGGGAAATATTACCTTTATGGCTCCCACATGACGGGCGCCTGGTCAGAGGATATGCAGGCCTGGACCTACATTGGCAATGGCTATAATCCCGGAAACCTTCTGTTTGAAAATCTTTTTGAGGAGGGCCTTGGGGTCTTCGACTATGCGGGGACCTATGAGGACGGGAGCCATTCCGTCTGGGCGGAAGATGTTATTTATATAGAAGAAATGCAGAAGTATGTGATGTATTTCTGTACCTCCTCCACCTATATCAAGTCAAAGCTCTGCTATGCAACGGCAGACCAGCCGCAGGGGCCTTATGCTTACCAGGGAACCCTGCTGTATTCGGGCTTTACGGCGCAGGATATCGATACCACGGATGTGTATGATTATGTGGATCCAAAGGCAGCGGCAGCGGCCTATCTCACCGGCGGACAGTACAATAATAAGCTTTGGCCCAACTGTATTGACCCGGCTCCCTTTTATGATGCAGAGGGCAGGCTGTGGATGAGCTACGGCTCCTGGTCAGGAGGGATTTTTTTGCTGGAGCTGGATCCGGCAACGGGACTTGTGATCCATCCGGAAGCGGATGAGGAAAACCAGGTGGATCCTTACTTCGGGAAGCGGCTCATCGGCGGCGGACATAATTCCATCGAGGACCCTTATATCCAGTATGATGAAGACAGTGGATATTATTACCTTTATGTATCTTACGGCGGGCTGGAGAGAACCGGGGGATATCAGATCAGGGTATTCAGAAGTAAAGAGCCGGACGGGGAGTATGTGGATATGAACGGGAGTTTCCCTTCCATCGGCTATGACCATTCCAAATTCGGCCTGAAGCTGTCCGGCAATTATTATATGCCCGGCTGTAAATATGCTTATATGGCTACGGGAGGACAGTCTGCTTTCCAGGATGAGGACGGGAAGCAGTATGTGTGTTACCATTCCCGGTTTGACAGGGGCGATGAATACCATGAGCCCTGCGTAAAGCAGGTATTTGTCAACGAGGAGGGCTGGCCGGTGCTTGCGCCCTACACCACAAAGGGGGAGACCATTTCCGAAAGCGGCTATGGAAAGGAAGAAGTGGCCGGAAAATACTATTTTATCAATCAGGGGAAGAAGATCAATGACGATATCACTGTCGCTGAGATGGTCAGCCTGAACGAAGACGGCACGGTGAGCGGCGCGGTGGAAGGAACCTGGGAAATGAAGGAGGGAACTTATTATATGTCCCTTGCTTACGATGATGTTGTTTACGGCGGCGTGTTCTGCCGGATGAAGGACGAGGCCGGGACGGAGGTTATGACCTTCAGTGCCGTGGGGGATAACCAGAGCATCTGGGGAGCGAAGTATTAAGACCGGATGGACTTTCATACCGTGGCGGTGCGCTGCGAAGCGGCGCATGTAAGTTTATTCAGAAAAAGAGGAGGGAGCATACAATGTTAAAAAAATCTGCGTTTGGGGATTCCTCTCAGCTGCGTCTTAAGAGTTTTCTTTATGAAAATGTTGCCTTGAAGGAAAGCCACTGGAAAGCACAGAGGGATGAGTTGATAGAAACCTATCTGTCTATCGACAATGACGATCTGCTGCACTATTTCAGAGAGCTGGCAGGGATTGAGGATTCGGCAGACGGGCTGGTTGGCTGGTATGGCAACAATGCCTGTACCTTTGGACAGAAGCTGGGAGCCTTTGCAAGGCTGTATCTGGTGACGAAGGATGAGCGGATCCGGATGAAAGCGGTTGCCCTGGCCGATGGGTGGGGAGCGTGCGCAGGGCTTTCCCAAAAGGTGATCGATATCAATGATACGTATGTTTATGATAAGCTTATGGGCGGTTTTTTGGATATGTATGAATTCCTGCAGTATGAGCCTGCCAGGGAATATATCCATAAACTGACTCTCAGCGCGGCAGGGAGGTTTCGCAGGGAGATTCCCCGGGACGGGCTCCAGAATGAGGCAATGGGAGGGGATATGATCGAGTGGTATACCCTGCCGGAACAGCTCTACAGGGCCTGGTTTCTGACCGGGGAACAATTGTACTTTGATTTTGCCCGGGAATGGGACTATCCTTATTACTGGAAAAAGCTGACAGAAAAGGATTTCACGGTGGGTCCCCGCCATGCCTACAGCCATGTGAACGCCCTCTCCAGCGCCGCCATGGCCTATCTGGCCACGAAGGATGAGGGCTATCTTACGGCGATACGGAATGCCTATGAGGAAATCCTGCATCACCACACCTTTGCCACCGGAGGTTACGGCCCGGCGGAATGCCTTTTCCCGGCGGAGGAGGGGTATCTGGGGGATTCCCTGAAAGCAAACTGGGACAAGGACAAGCTGCATGAGAGTTACCTGAATTTTGGGGATTCCATCCGTGTCCGGGACGACAAGTGGGGGAGCTGCGAGGTTTCCTGCTGCAGCTGGGCTGTGTTCAAGATCTGCAATTATCTGCTGATGCTGACCGGGGAGGCCAGGTTTGGGGACTGGGCGGAAAAGCTCTTATATAATGGCTGCGGCGGACAGCTTCCCATCACAAAAGAGGGCAAAGTCATGTACTATGCCGACTATTTTATCGACGGGGGACTTAAATCCGTGGAGGACGGCAGGATGCATGAGAACGGGAGTTCCTTTGAGTGGCAGTGCTGCACGGGAACCTTTCCGGAGGATGTGGCGGAGTATGCCAATATGCTTTATTATCAGGATGAGGGCGGGCTCTATGTCAGCCAGTACCTGGCGTCAGAGGTGCATTACAGGATAGGGGATGCGGAGTTCGTTCTGGAGAACACCAGCTTTTATCCCAGGGAAAAAATGTTACATTTCATCCTGCATGGAGAAAAGGAAAAAAACTTTGCCCTGCACTTCAGGGTTCCGTCCTGGGCGTCCGGCACGAACCGGATATGGGTGAATGGTGAAATGGAAAATGTGGCAATACGCCCTGATGAGTGGGTCAGCCTGGAGCGGTGCTGGAAAGAGGGCGACCGTATCGATATCGAGTTTGAGTTTGCGCTCCGGTTTGAGCCGGTGGATGGGCATGCACCGGATGTGGCGGCGCTGTGCTACGGCCCCTTAGTGCTGGTGTGCGATAAGATGACGCTGTTTGAGGGGGATATGAAAAATCCGGCTGGCTGGATAGAGCCGATCCAGAAGGACGGCTATTCCTTCGCTTTCCGGACAAAACCGGGGCATGTGAAGCCTTTCGCGCATCTGACAAGGGATTTTTATCCTTATTATGAGATGGGGGAGATGGAGTGGTATTATATGTATAACAGGTTTGAGGGAAAGTAACGATTCAGCCCTGCTGATTTTGTTTATTGGAATCCGGCCAAAAGGTTATGATGCGTTCAGTCCGATAGCCAGCCCGATACAAAAGGCGAAGAAGGAAATTTTGTGTTATGCGACAAGGGCGGATGTGACCGAGAAGTTAGTCAAGGACGGTTTTGTGAAGCGTGAAAAAAGCAGATGACACCTACGGAGAACGGTGCGAAGCTCATCACCGTACTTCCTGATGTGGTGAAAGGAAAATTTGGCGCTTACTGTAAAAATAAGTACGACATGAACGTATCGCGTGCAATGGGGGTAGCGCTTACCGACAGCCAGATAAAAAGTATGCTGGAGGGGAAAAGGATTCTCGTAAAAAGCTTGAAAGGAAAGAAAGGCAGCTATGATGCCTGCCTTATTCCGGATGGCGTGGAGAACTATTTTTATACCAAAGATGGAAAAGAAATCAAAGGCTTTCAATATAAGGTGAAGCTGGAATTTCCCAAAAAGAAAAAATAACAGAGAGAAATGAGAAAAGATTATTTAATGAAAATTTGATAGAAATATGGGGATGATTGTGGTATTCTATTAGCGATACAAATCGAAATTGATTTGACGAAGGGATATATTATGATTGATAACAAACAGGTCAAAGAAATTCTATTTGGATTAGGAGCAGATTTATGTGGAATAGCGAGTATAGATAGATTTAGTGACGCTCCTAAAGGCTATCATCCTATGGATGTTTTACCGACTTGTAAATCGGTTATTTCTTTTGGGTGTAGATTTCCGGTAGGAACTTTAAGTTGTAATTCTCCTGTACCTTATACAAGAGTGAGAAATTCTATTACGCCCAAAATGGACGCAATGGCTCTTGATTTTTGCATTGAAATGGAAAAATATCAAATCGCTTGTGTACCAATTCCAACAAACGAAAGTCAATGGGACGAAAATACTAAGAGATGGCGCTCTATTATTTCCTTAAAGCATGCGGCACAGGCAGCGGGATTAGGTACGATAGGGAGACATTCTTTACTTATTACACCAGAGTTTGGAAGCATGGTTTGGTTGGGAGCAATTTTATGCGAACAAGAATTAGAATGTGACAAGTTAAAAGATAATATTTGTAATAACTGTAATGCTTGCGTAAACATATGTCCAGTAAATGCGTTAGAGCATTTAGAACTAGAGCAACAGGCGTGTTGGGATCATGCCTTTGGTGATGATAATACAATACATAGTTGGGTAATAAGTTGTCATAAATGTAGAGATATTTGCCCTTATAATTTAGGAACAGAAAATTCGTCTATAAAGAAGTAGACCAATTCAGTTTGTCCAAATAATCATTACCACAATCACAACTAAATAAGTAACACAGTGTCAGAGCGTATGGAAATCAGTCTATGCGCTCTATTTTTATGTAAAGGAGTAGAAAAAATATGACAGAAACCAAGAACGAGCAACAGCCCCACAGTTTCAAACGGAAATTAGGGAATACCACTTACACCATCAAGGCTCATTTCAGTAAAGACGCTGATAAAATTTTTTAGGACAGAGTGCAAAAGCTGATTATCAATGAGCGCCTTAAAAAATAAAAATAATCCACGTCAACACTTTACAACTCTTATCAGACTTTACACTTTTGGGTAGGATTGGTCATATGGTTATTTAAAGGGTTATATCTTCAACGTTTACGCCTAAAGATGATAACTTCATGGCGGCTAACTTGATAGAATAATCAAGTTCCCGGTTTCCCTGAGAGCCGTTTGAGTGCTTGATACGCTGTAATTCTGCATATCTGTCAATTGTAATTGTGATTAACTCTTTATCAGACATTTCCTGTACCATCTTTTCACCGCCTTTTTATTAAGGATTTTTATTGATATCACCTGTTATAGCTGATTATGGAAAAAGTGTAAAGCATGTCGGAAGCAGGTGTTATGACCGTTACAATTCACGGCTTAGCCGAATCAAAAAAACTTGCCAGGAATTTTCGGCGGGTTTTGGTATCTTAATAGGAGAG